>RRZU012835031.1_pt1 | contig 15672 bp, 13 predicted proteins | sample 2165561 | NCBI WGS metagenome assembly RRZU01 (sample SAMN10456909, study PRJNA506462) | wastewater metagenome | isolation source: wastewater sludge | place: USA: Moscow, Idaho
GATACATGCGGTGGCAGGTTTTCGCACTGGCGCATGTCGGCCACGTAACTGCTCTTGCGCTCGTGGAAGCCGACGAGGACGCCGCCCTTCTTCGGTACCAGACGCGCCGAAAGTCGAGCGCGCTGGCGATAGCCCCACGGTGCGCCGTAGATCGGTGCATAAAGCTGCTCGGCCTTGATCCGCCCGAGGTGCCAGAGATTCGATTCGAGCACGCGCTGCTTGGCGGCGACCTGCGCGGCGGAGTCCATGTGCTGCATGCTGCAGCCGCCACAGACGCCAAAATGCGGGCACTTGGGCGTGACGCGATTGACCGACGCCTTCACGATGCGCTGGACGCGCGCGACTTCGAAGGTCGGCTTCTTGCGGAAACTGACGTACTCGACTTCCTCGCCGGGCAAGGCGCCTTCGACAAAGATTGTCTTGCCCTCAAGCCGCGTAATTCCACGCGCTTCGTGATCCAGCGATTCAATGATTCCGGTCGGCATGCCACTTCCCTGCGAAAAAGCCGCAATTTTAGCCGGCCTCGGCGATTCGGCGAAATCTGTCGAGCGTCAATAAGGATCAAACGGCCTGGTGGATTGAGCGCCCGACCAGCATTTGCCGCTTTTCGGCAAAGCCGGGACGTTTTTCGACGGCAAACCCGGCGTCGGACAAGGCGCGGCGCACCGCGCCCGCGACCGACCACGTCGCCAGCGTTGCGCCGGGAACGGCGAGACGATGAAGCGAACGGCAAAGCTCAGGCGACCACAAGTCCGGGTTCTTTGCCGGTGAGAAGCCATCAAGGTAGAAGGCGTCAACCTCGGCATCCAGTTTGGGCAAGCACTCAAGTGCATCGCCAAATACGAGATGAAGTACCACGCGCCCCTCCGAAAGCACGAGGCGATGGTCGCCCGGCCGCAGCGACTCAGGCGCCGGCCACTGCAGGATCAACTCCGCTGATAGTTCGGCGAACTCCGGCCAGCCCTGATGCGCGCGCGCCAGATCAGCGGCCGCGAAGGGATGCTTCTCGAGCGAGATGAAGTGCAATTCCGCACATCGCTGCGGATCGTTCTGCCAGGCGAGCCAAGTCGCCAGGAAGTTCGTACCGAGGCCGAATCCGGTCTCGAGGATGACGAAACGACTTCGCCTCCGCCAACGCCCCGGCAGGCCATTGCCGCCCATGAAGACATGCGTCGCCTGCGCGTGCCCACCCGCAGCCGAGTGGTAGACATCGCCGTAAGCAGGCGAATACGGCGTTCCATCATCGGCAAGAATCAAGCGGGCGAGTTCGAGTAGCGATGGCATGGCAACTCACAGAGGGCTCGGAAAGGCTGCGTACTATACAAGAGCGTCCGAAACCAGTCTCCGGGGCACGCCAAGACACCAAAGCAGCAGCAGATTCCCTTCAAACTCTATCCCAATGCAAGGGAATACCATCGATCTAGATCGGCCCCCTGGCGAACAGCCCAGCGCTTCCTTAGCGATTTTCGAAATCCCTAACTCGACTAAACCGTGCATCCAGAGAAACAAGCTGAACTGTTTGGGTGCCTTTGAGGACCAGCATTCCGTCACCAGCCTCAATTGACTTCACGCCTTCCTGAAGCAAAGAGGGAGTCAACTCGACAAGAGCCGTCCCGTAGCAGAGCTTCCGCTCTCCTCCGGCAGGGATCGTTATCATCGTTGGACGCCCAAGGATGTCGGGATGCTGGCGTACGTACGCCAAACCGTTGGCGTACGCACCTGTTCCATTCTCAGTACCGAGGCAGAACGTCCGATCATCGCCCCCTTCACTCAAGGCCCAGGGCGTAAATCGGCGACCGCCATACTGAAGCCACAGATCGTTGAAACTCAAAGCGATTTCCCCATCGGGAAGCCCTGCTTCCCCCGGGAAGAAGCAGATATAGGCGACGCCCAGCACGGGATTTACCACACAACTCCATCCCAACGACAAGCGCGCAGGAATTGCCCCGGTCACAAAGTCGGTGGCACCGATCATCCCGGGCACCTCGGTCAAATCAACGGTTCCACCAGAGCGGAGAGGCGCTCGGCTTAAGTCGGCGAACTCAGCGCCTTGAAGCAGACGTCCCGTGGAATCGAATTCAGTCCCTTCCGGTGCCGTCTGAAATCGATCTGCGCAAAGACTGATTTTGCAGCCAGCCTGCAAGAACGGGGCACCGAGCGTGTTATGCCGGGTCAGGTTAATAGAAACCGGCATCGCTCCGGAATTCTTGATCCGCATGACCGAGTAGTAGGCGGCCTGACCATCAAGAACCATGTCGCACTTTTCCCAAGTGAGAGGCATTCCGTCTGCTGGGCTATTCATGGAAAAACGCGCGAATGCGATGGCGTCTTCAGTGGAGACTCCGTGTTGTCCAATAGTCCACGCGTTGTTGGCTACCCAGCCGTGAGCGGGCAAGTCAACGCCATCGACATTGCATGGCCCACCGAAATTCGGACTGCACGAAAAATCGCCAGCGATGAGGTAAAGCAGATTGGCTTTCCAATAGTCGCCGTGTTTCGCCGGTTCATACGGCGCACCGGACTTGTCCCGGAAATCCGGGATCCAGTGAGCGTTGATCGCCGCACCGCCGCGTTTCAGGCTGAATTCGGGCATCATCCCACCCAGGGCGTCGATGACCGTTCGTACCTGATTGTTCTCGAGGCTGATTGAATGACGCCCGAAAGTGGTAATTTCTTTGACGATCATGGTTGTTTCCTCGGATCACCGGCATTCGGACCAAAGTGCTTAAGCACGACAAGTGGTTCCGTCTGACTATGGTTCACCACCGTGACGCCCGATTGGGCGGCTTGCTCACTGACAAAATACTCGTCGGCGCTTAGCCCGCCGTAGCGGAGCATCACTGCCGTTTCTGCGTTGTAGCTTCCGAATTTTCCGTGGCCTTGGGTCAGTATGCAGCCATACGCCGCCCGGTCCTTGATGACCGCGGTTTGACCGGGAAAGACCGTCAGCTCCTTGGCGGCGATGTACCCCGTGTCATAGACAACCCAGTTTTCAACGTGATGGTCGTCTTGCGTAGCAAGGACAGGGGGGCGGAACCAGTTTTTCCGGTAATGGGGATCGACGCTTTTCTCCCAGTCCAGCAAGCTGATGACGTAATCGAGATCTCGTTTCTTGTCCTCAGGACAATTCTCGACCAGAAATTCGTAAGGATAGATTTCATCCGAGACGATGTTTTCGTAGACCGAATTGACGTCCGAGTTCCACTGCGGCTCATACGTCAAATAGGATCCCGGGGCATGGATAACTCCGGGCGGCGTGTACCAACCGGTCCCCAGTTCTATTCGATACGCCCTGGAAAGTTCAGTAATTTTGTTGTCACCCACCTCGTACATGGCGAGCCTGGCTTTCACTTCATCCTTGGTAACGTCGGGATCGAATCCGAAATAGGTATGAGGAAACTCACCCGCATGATTATTGAGTTGCGGCGGATAGTAGTAGGCCTCGGGCATTCCCTTGCGACCGACCTTCCGGGCATCCTCTTCTCGCAAATGCAGGTGATGGAAGAGTGGCGCGTTGTAGTCAAAAAACTTGGAATACATGGGCCAGGTGCCGAAGCGATCCTTCAATTCCTTGCCGATGATCTTTTCGCCCAGTTCATCCACCGCATCCTTGAACAGAAACAGGTCTTCCCTTTTGCCCGTTACGTCAACGTAACTCATACCTTCATCAGGCGGCGCCAAGGGGCCGTTCATCGCGGCAATGACAGACGAAAACCAACGCTCCTTGATAGAGCCTCGCGCAGTTCCCAATGGATAGTAGTCGCTCGGATGAAGGCGTAGTCGCTTGCCGGCACTGGAAAAACGCCGGGGTACGAAAACGGGCACCAAGCGCAGGATGCCAGCGTTTTTTTCGAAGACATCCAGCAGGGTTTGCAAGTTACTCATAAAAGAATCCTCCACAAAACTGACTTCATTCCATTGACGGTACCCATGCGGTCAGGCGCTTTCTTCACGCAAACGGTCCAGCAGCACAGCACCAATGATGATCAGGCCTTTGACGACGAGCTGGAAATAGGGAGAGATATCAAGCAGGTTCATGCCATTGTTGATGACACCGATCATGAGCGCGCCAATGAAGGTTCCCCACAGGCTGCCACGCCCGCCATTCAGGCTCGTACCGCCGATGACTACGGCAGCGATGACATCCAGCTCATAACCCAAACCCGCGATCGGCTCGGCGGAATTGAGGCGAGACGTCAGAATCAAGGCGCTCAACGCCGCAGAGGCACCGGCTATCACGTAGACCAAGGTCTTGTAGAACCCGGAATTGATTCCGGAAAGTTTGACCGTGTCTTCGTTACCGCCAATCGCATAGGTATACCGGCCAAGTCTGGTTTGGGTCAGTACGACATGGGCGACGATGACGACAATCAAAAAAATGATGATCGGTATTGGCCAACCAACAAAGTAGCCGCCTCCGATAAAGCGAAACTCCGGCGAGAATCCGGAGATCGGGTAACCCTTTGTATAAATCAGCGTAAAGCCGCGTGCAATGCTCATCATTCCAAGCGTCGCTACGAACGGGGTGATTTTTCCGATCGTAATGACCAGGCCATTCATCAAACCACACGCGATGCCGACGGCTAGCGTAGCAAGCACAACGACCGTAAAGGAATTTCCATCTTTGAGCATGCCGGCACAAACGGCCCCGGAGATGGCCAGAATGGATCCGATCGACAGATCGATGCCGCCGGTCAAAATGATGAAGGTCATGCCAACAGCCATGATCCCGTAGATCGATGTCTGGCGAATCACATTGATCACATTGGTCGTTGTCAGAAAGACGGGCGACATCACTGACAAGATGATGCAAATCAATACGAACGCAATGATGATTCCGTAGTTCTTAAGAATATTCCGCACGTCGATCTTCATGCAGCCGCTCCCTGATTAAAAGTGGACTCTGATGCGACGGAATGCAATCCAAGTGCGTATTCCATGACTTGCTCGTCGGTGGCTTCGCCCTTCTTGAATTCCTTGACTATCCGACCGCCAAAAACGACTTCGATCCGGTCGCTCATGTTCATGATTTCGGGCAGCTCGGAGGACACCATGATCACGGCCGCACCGCCCTGCGCGAGGTTCTGCATAAGTTTGTATATCTCGACTTTGGCGCCGACATCGATGCCCCGAGTCGGCTCGTCGAAAATATATACACCGCACTGCCGTACGAACCACTTCGCGAGAACAACCTTCTGCTGATTTCCGCCGGAGAGATAGCGGACCTGCTGATTCACCGAAGGCGTCTTGATGTCCATCTTCGAAATCATGTTTCGAACCAGACCCGTCAGATCCTTCTGGCGCAGAAAGCCGACAAATGAATACTTATCCAGAACGGTAAGGGCCGAATTGTCAAACACCGACAATCCAAGAACGAGCCCTTGTTTCTTCCTTTCTTCCGGGATCAAGCCGATCCCCTTGCTTACTGCATCACGCGGACTATGAATGATCGTCTCCTTGCCATTGACGAAGATTCGTCCCGCGTCCTTCTTTGTGTATCCGTAGATGAGCTGCATGATTTCTGTACGGCCAGCGCCCACCAATCCGGTGAATCCCAGTATTTCGCCTTTTCGTACGGAAAAGGAAACATCGGAGCAACTGCCATGCTTGGATAGACCTTCAACGCGCAGCGCTTCATCGCCCACGGGGATATCCGCAACAGGGAACTTCTCAGTCAGTTGGCGACCGACCATATGGCGAATTATTTCTTCGGTTTGAAGTTCTGCCAGCGGCTTTGTGACGATCCTCTCACCATCGCGAATCACCGTAACCCGATCGGCCACACGCGCCAGTTCCTCGAGGCGATGGGATATGTAGATGATCGAAACCCCTGTTTTCTTCAGGTTATTGACCATCTCGAAAAGGCGCTCGACTTCGTTCCCCGTAAGCGCGGCGGTCGGTTCGTCCATGACGATGATGTCGGACTTAAGGGATAGCGCTTTGGCTATCTCGACAACCTGTTGATACGCAGGACCGATATTGTGAATTTTCGCCTTGGGATCAATATCGACGTTGAATGGCTTGAGAAGGTCTTCGACATCCTGGTACATCTTTTTCCAGTTGATGAATCCCCCCGCCCAAATGGGCTCGCGTCCGAGAAAGATGTTCTCGGCCACAGAAAGATACTGGATCAAGTTCAACTCTTGATAGATCACACTGACACCGGCCTCGATCATCTGCTTGATACCCAAGACGTCGAGGCGTTTGCCCTTGAGCCGAATTTCGCCTTCATCCGCCTGGTAGAGTCCTGACAGAATCTTCATGAGCGTCGACTTACCCGCGCCGTTCTCTCCGATCAGCGCATGAACCTCACCCTCGCGCAGATCAAAATCCACGCCCTTCAATGCGTGGACGCCGGGAAAGGACTTGCTGATACCAACCATCTCCAATACGGTCTGCATGGCAGTTCCTTTGCGACTGGCAAAGAAAGAGACCGGCACAACGGCCGGTCTCCAAGATCACTTATTTGGTGACTGGTTTCGGATTGATGAATACGACTTTCTTCTCTGGATCCTTCTTGTTCTTGATCTTTTCAACGAGAGCGGATAGCGCCAGGCTTGCCTGCTGGCCCGGGAACTGGTCGATCGTCGCGCCGAGCTTGCCTTCCTTCATGTAGGTGAAAGCGTCGGTCGTCGCATCAAAACCAATAGTGACTTTCTTCTTGAGATCGATCCCGGCACCCGACATCGCCTCGATGGCCCCGATGATCATTTCGTCATTGGCGCCAAACACAGCATCAAAATTGGGGTGAACCTGCATCAGGTTCTCCATGACGGACTGGCCCTTCGAGCGGTTGAATTCAGCGGTCTGGGAGGCAAGGATCTTGACCTTCGATGTTTTGATGACCTCATCGAACCCAGCCTTGCGGTCCACTGCGGCCGATGAACCCGGTGTTCCTTCGAGTTCGATCACGGTTCCTTTGTTGCCGAGCTTCTCGATCACGTAACGCGCGGCAGCTCTTCCGCCTTCGACGTTATCAGCACCGACGTGAATCAGTACAGCCTCGGTATTGGCCTTGCGGTCCACGGTTGCTACCGGAATTCCCTTTCCGGCAGCATCTTCAATCGCCGGGACCAGGGAGTCCGTCGTCATCGGTGAAATGAGAATCCCATTGACCTTCTGAGCGCTAAAGTTCTCAAGTGCAGCCATCTGCTTGTCTGACGAATTCTGTGCATCGTTGAACAACAACTTGACGCCCAACTTCGCAGCAGCCGCTTCAGCGTCGGCCTTCATCGTTACAAAGAACGGAAACTGGAGACCGGGAACTGTCATCCCGATGACAATCTGTTCCTGTGCAGATGGAGATCCGGGAAGCATGGCAAGAGTCAGCGAAAGGATTGCGAGAGCCTTTTTCATCATTATGTCCTCCAAAAAGTTATGGGCGCTCAAAGCCGAACCGTGAACGCAGAAAGCAATTTCCTCCCGCTTCCATTTGTTGTCAAGAAAAAGACGCAATTTCTTCGATGATAACGATTGCGCAATCGTTATCATCGATCAATTAACAAGATTTTAAGTTAACAATTCAGGTTACAAAACATCTGCAATATATTGATATTATTATTATTTTATTTGTTCTAGATCAATCAATAATATTTGACGTAAAAATGTAGTGATGATATCTTTTGCGCAATCGTTATCATGACTAAGGATTACATGTGTCTTCAATGAAAGACGTCGCTGTTTTGGCTGGCGTTTCGACATCGACAGTCTCGCGGGTCATCAACAACTCGATGCCTGTAGACGAAGAAACACGGCTCAAGGTTGAGCAGGCAATAAAGACCATCAACTTCAAACCGAGCTTGATGGCTCGCGGTCTGCGTATGAAGAGTGCCAACCTGATCGGCATCGTGGTTCCAGAACTACAGCACGAGACCTTCACTTCATTCATCAAATTCCCGGAACAGAGTGTCGAGGCCCAGGGATACAACCTTGTGATTGGATCGACGAGCTCGAACGTCGAAACCGAGGAGCGATTCATCGTCAACCTGATCCGAAGGAACATTGACGGCATCATTTTTTCCCGCGTATCAGACAATAGCCAGGCTCTAAAACTGATCGACCGAAGCAACATCCCGATCGTCATCATCGACCGCTCGCTCGAGCGCGAAGATATTCCCTCAGTCGTCATGAATAACTACGGCGCCGGCGTCATGGCGGCCGAACACCTGCTTTCGCTTGGGCACCGCCGATTCGCCTGCATTACCGGGCCGATGGACATCTCGATCAACCGCGATCGGATTCGCGGATTCCGGGAAACGATCGTCCAGAATGGGGGAACCCTGGAAGACAAATGCGTCTTCGAAGGAAATTTCAAATTCGAATCGGGGGGGAGAGGCGTCGATTATCTCGTGGATACTCGGGCCGACTTTACGGCCATCTGGGTTCAGAACGACTACATGGCCATCGGTGCGATCAACCGTTTTGTTGCTCGTGGAATCTCCGTTCCGGGCGACGTTTCGGTGATCGGACTCGACAACATCGAACATTCCTGGATGATCCAACCCGCTCTGACGACAATCGCCCAGCCGTTCCAGGAGATGTGCGCGAACGCCGTGGACATCATCATCAAGATGAGCCGTAAAGAACAAATCAGCGCTACAAGAATCGTCCTCGACCCGGAACTGGTTGTCCGCGGCACAACGACTTCGCCAACGGCTCGCAGCGGGAGTTAGTTCTTCAATTCACTATGGAGGTGTCGAATCATGGCCAGCGAAAGACAACTTGTGGAAGCCGCACTGAACGACGGAAACGGCATCTTCAGACTTGAGCCGGCTTGGGTGCCGCGCTCATTTTGCATCCCGGGTCGTCGACTCAAACTCCACCCCGAAGACTATTACTCATACGGTGCCAATCGCGGTGGTATTGACGAGCGGTGGCTGTCTTCGACGACAAGAGCAGATAACGGGCCGTTGACGAGCCCATTTGAAGGGCTTTCGTTCATCCACGTTACCGACGATTCCCGGGTGCTGCTCAAGGACGCCATCGAAATGGCGGGCGAGGAAATCCTGGGTAAAGAAGTAATGCAACGCTATGGTGGCTGGAAGATGTACTCAAAGTTCTTTGACAACGAGGAGCCTCTACCCCACCACGTACACCATACCGACGCCATGGCTGCCAACGTTGGGCGGCCGGGTAAGCCGGAAGCGTACTATTTTCCAAAGCAGCTCAACAATCACGGCGGGTATTTTCCCTATACCTTCTTCGGCCTGAACCCGGGCACGACCAAGGACGAACTCAAGGCCTGCCTGGACAACTGGGAACGAAGGGATAACGGGATATTGTTCCTCTCGCGAGCCTACAAGCTGAAACCAGGCACCGGCTGGGACGTGCCGCCTGGCATTCTCCATGCGCCCGGATCACTGCTCACTTATGAGCCCCAGAGTGCGTCCGACGTTTTCGCAATGTTCCAGAACGTCGTCTGGGAAGCCTACACACCCAAGGAACTGCTGCAGAAGGACATCCCGGAAGACAAGAAGAACGATCTCGACTACTACGTTGACCTGCTTGATTGGGAACTCAATGTAGACCCAGAGTTTTTTGAACACCGCCACATGATTCCCAAGGCCGTCAAACCGCTCGACGCAATGCGCGCCGAGGGTTACGAAGAATACGATGTCGTCTACAAGGCCGACGCCTTCTCGGCGAAGGAACTCACGATACTTCCAGGCAGATCGGCGTTGATCAAGGATGACGGCCCTTACGGGGCGATCGTCATCCAGGGGCACGGAAAATTCGGCAAACTCGATATCGAATCGCCCGCCCTCATACGCTTCGGCCAGATGACCCATGATGAAGTCTTCGTGACAGCCCAGGCGGCCCAGGAAGGCGTATTGATCACCAACACCAGTCTGACTGACGAGCTCGTCATGCTTAAACACTTCGGTCCGAAGGTTTGAACAAGACGCAGGTCAGGGCCTGGCACGAACTCTCATAGACGAGCTGGCTCGTGCCGCCCCAAATCGAAATGCTTATCTGGAGATTTCCATGAGCAACCCGACGCATAGTCCTGAACAACGTATCTTTCTGGCCCCCGCGCCACGAAGAGTCCACGAAATCCTCGACGAAGGAGATCTTGCCCGACTTGCCCGTCTTGGCAATTTGATCATCCATGACGAAGGCCCGGTGACTGATGCTGTCTTTGCAGAAAAGGCAGCAGACGCCACGATCATCATTGGACAGATTGATCTGCCAAAGGAACGTTTGGAACGTGCGCCAAATCTGCGGGCGGTAATCAACGTGGAAGGGAATTTCCTGCCCAACATTGACTACGAACACGCATTTCGCTCAGGCGTACGTGTGTTGAACGTGAGTCCGGTATTTGCCGAGCCGGTCGCGGAGGTTGCCCTCGGGATGGCCTTAAGTCTGGCAAGGGGCATAGATCGCTCGGATCGCCATTTTCGGCAAGGCGTCGAAAAATACGGGCTGGATGCCAACCGTGAGGCTTACTCCCTGTTTCGTCAGAACATCGGGTTCATCGGGATGGGAGATCTGGGCAAGGCGATTCTTCCTCTACTGGCAGCGTTCAAGCCGCGCGTACGCGCGTACGACCCTTGGTTGCCGCCAGAGTATCTCAGGGCGTTGGGATGCGAGCCGGCATCTCTGGACGAGGTGCTAACGAGGTCGCGGGTGACCTTCGTCGTAGCCGGAGTGACGTCGCAAAACCAAGGTTTCCTCGGTGCCAGCGAGTTCGCATCAATGCCCGACGGCGCTTCGTTGGTATTGGTCAGCCGGGCCGGGGTAGTGGACTTTGACGCCATGCTTGATGCCATCGAGAGCGGCCATATCCGTGTTGCCACCGACGTGTTTCCGCAGGAGCCGTTGCCGGCCAATCATCGCGCTCGACGACTCGATGGAATTCTTCTTTCGCCACACCAGGCCGGTGCAATGGATAACGCTTTGCGCCAGATCGGCAAGCTTGCGGTCGCCGACGCAGAACTCATTGCGCGAGGCCTCCCTCCGATCATGTGCAAGGTGGCTCAACCTGAAACGGTGGCCTTGTTCCGTAGCAAGCCGGTAACGAAGAGCTGATCGTCGTGTCGGAATCGCTTGAGCATTCAAGGAAGCTCACCGATTGCACCTTTCTTGGATGGCCTGCTCTCCGTATGCAACAAGGGCCGCTACAGCTGCACGTGGTCCCACAGATTGGCGGACGGCTAATGAGCATCCGCCACAAAGGCGAAGAACTGTGCTTTATCAATCGAGCTCTGGCGGGGAAAGCCTTCTGGAAGACGGCTCCAACGATGCTGAACTCTGCGGCGACTGGAGTTTCCCACTTTGGGGTGGTGGAAAGACATGGATCGCGCCGGAATCCGCGTGGCCAGGCGGCGTGCCGCACCCTGACCTGGACAGCGGCGCCTATGCTGTTCGCGAAGCCTGGATTAATGAGCATTCCATGGGTGTGCAATTACAAAGCGCGGTCTGTCGACTGTCCGGACTGCAAATCGAACGGCGTATCGAACTTCTTCGCGACAAGATGCACTGGACGGTTACGCAAACGGTCACCAATCTTGGAACGCTTCCCCGTCAGTGCGGTGCGTGGGATGTGCTGATGCTGTGTCGGCCAGCCACGGTTCTGGTTCCGCTACCCTCTGGGCTAAATGATGACCACGAGGCAGTACATCCCATTGCTGGCAAGGGGCCACTCAATGATTTGTACGAAGCCGGCGTTGCTGAAATCAACCAGGGAATGTTGCGCGTTTTCTGTACCGAGGCCGTTGAGTTCAAAATCGGCATTCTCAGCGAGCATGGTGAAATGCAAGTGCAATTCGACACATCAGGAAGTCCACTCATCTATCGGCGCCGCTCGAACATCTCCAACGGCGAACGTTACGCTCATGGACATCCAATTGAGGTATTCAACGCCCCTGCTCTGCCCTATTTCGAGCTGGAATCGCATTCTCGGCTTGCCACGCTCCAGCCCGGGGAGTTCGTCACAACAATCGTTGACGAGGAACTCTCAACGGATCCGTCGTAAAACGGATGATCGACGCCAACAGCCCCCGCTTTACTTCGCGCCCCAAAGATCTTCCAGGCGGTCGTCGCGGCCGCAACCGTGGCGGTAGTAGTTGTAACGGAGGGGATTTTTCTTGTAGTACGCCTGGTGATATTCCTCGGCCACGTAGAAGGCGCTGGCTTGAACGATTTCGGTGTGAATCTCCTTGAACTTGCCGCTGGCGAGCAAGGCATCCCGGCTCTTTTCGGCGATCGTGCGTTCTTCCTCGGTCTGCCAGAAGATCGCGCTGCGGTACTGGCTGCCGACGTCGCAGAACTGCCGGTTCTTGACCGTCGGGTCGATGGTGCGCCAGAAAAAGTCGACGAGTTGCGCGTAACTGACGCGCGCCGGGTCGTAGGTCACGCGCACGGCCTCGGTGTGACCGGTGCCGCCGGCGCTGACCTGCTCGTAGGTCGGATTGACCGCCTTGCCGCCGGTATAGCCTGATTGCGCATCGATCACACCCGGCACCTTCTCGAAGTCCGACTCGGTGCACCAGAAGCAGCCCCCGGCGAAGATCGCGGTCGCGGCGCTTTCCGTCTTGGGCGGCGGCGACTCGGTGGCGATTGCGCGTTGGCCGGTGACGACCATGCCGAGCGAGAACAGCACTGATTTGATCCACGACTGGCTCATGAGCGCAACTCCGGCAGTTTTTCATCACGCGGCACGAACTGCAACGCCACCCCGTTGTTGCAGTAGCGCTTGCCAGTCGGCTCCGGGCCGTCGCTGAAGACATGGCCCTGATGTCCACCGCAACGTGCGCAGTGGTACTCCGTGCGCGGATAGAGCAGCTTGAAATCCGTCTTCGTCCCGACCGCGTCGGGCAATGGCTGCCAGAAGCTCGGCCAGCCGGTACCGCTTTCGTACTTGGTTTTGCTGTCGAACAACGGCAGGAAACACGCCGCGCAAATGAAGGTTCCGTCGCGCTTCTCGTGGTTCAGCGGACTGCTGCCCGCGTATTCCGTGCTGTCCTCGAAGAGCACCTTGTACGCCGCTGCGGGCAGCAAGGCCGCCCACTCGGCCTTGGTCTTGTTGAGTTTCATTGGAATGCTCTCCTTGCCGAATGCGGCTCGAATCGGGGCGATCTGCACGACAACAGCCGAGAGTCCGCCAAGCCATTTGAGATATTGACGCCGGTTCATGTTTTGCTCCTGATCGATGGTCGTTCGGCAGACAATCGCCCGTGCAGTTCCCTGACGCCGGACAATGAGGCTGATCTGGTCGCTACGGTGTTTAGTCGATCGAAGCGGAGAAATTCTTACAGCGTTCTTCTGCCGGCAAGCTCATCGGGGAGCGCGAAGACGACGGGACGCTGCGACGCAGGGGATCGCTCAGCGCCCCGGTTGCCGACGAAGCGGCCGCATGAATCTTCAGATAGTCGAGACAGCGCCCGGGCTGCAAGGCCGGACTGTAGAGGTAGCCCTGGAAGGCATCACAACCGAGCGCTTCGAGCACACGCTGTTGCTCGCGCGTTTCAACGTACTCGGCCACCACCTGAATTCCGAGCGCGCGGCCGAGTTGCACCACCGAACTGATGATGTCGCCGCAATTGTTATCCTGCAGCACCTCGCGCGTCAGCGAACCGTCGAGTTTGATGGCGCTGAAGTTGAAGCGCCGAACGTAGAGCATCGAACTGTAACCCATGCCGAAGTCGTCCATCTCGAGGTGAACGCCCAGCGATTGCAGCCCCTTGAGCGTGCCGCTGGACACCGGATCGTCTGAAACGTGCTGCGATTCGGTCAGTTCCAGGCCAAGCTCGGACGGTTGCAGGCCGCTGACTGCCAATGTCTCCTCAACCAGGCCGAGCAGCCGGCGGTCCTTCAGTTGTGTCGGAGAAACATTGACTGACATGCGGACGCCCTGCACCCCGCCCTTCTTCCAGTCCTGCAGTTGCCCACAGGCGATCTTGATCGCCCAGCGACCGACCCGGACAATCTGTCGCGACTCTTCGGCCAGCGCGACGATGATCGCCGGCGAAATCGCGCCGAACTCGCGATGCTCCCAGCGCAGCAGCGCTTCGACGCCGATCACTGCGCCGCTGCGGTCGTGCTTGGGTTGATAGGCGAGATAGACGCGCTTCGACACCTGGCTGTCGTCGAGATCGCGCAGAAACTCGTACAACAACTTTCGCGCGGTGTGGCCGACCCCGTCGTGCCGATCGAGAACCGTCCCGTGTTGCTGCTTGATCACCTCGATATCGGAAACCGCGCGCCGTACCGTATTGAGGCTATCCGCCGCCCGCCGCTGCTCGGCATAGCGCATGAACGGCAGATAGACGAACGCACTGAGCAAAAGGTTGAAGAGTTGCAGCGCGCCACCGTGCCAGCTTCCGGAATTGAGTATGCCGCCGACGATTGGCGGCGTCGTCCACGGCACCTGATGGACGTTTGTCGCCACCAGTCCGTAACTGATGCAGAAGTACGTCGTCACGATCTGCAAGAGCGGCACCAACAGGAATGGAATCAGGTAGACCGGATTGAACACGACCGGCAGCCCGAACAACACCAGTTCGTTGATATTGAACAGGGATGGAAACAGCGCGTACTTGGCCACGCGCCCGGCTTCGCTCTGCCGCGCCTGAAACAGGATGACGAGCAACAGTCCCAGCGTCGACCCCGAGCCGCCGATGTGAACGTAGAGGTCAACGAACGCCTTTGGAATGTCGAAGACCTGCTCCGGACCGCCCGGAAGCAAGGCTATCGCCTTGTACACGCTCTCCAGCGCATTGGCGCCGTGAATGCCAAAGAACCAGAGCAACTGGTTGAGCAGGCCGAGCAGCAAGAGCCCGGGGAGCTGACTGTCCGTTGCGTTGTTGACCGATATCAGGGCGACGCTGATCAGTTCGCTCGCGTCCAGCGGCCACAGGACCAGTGCGCGCGCCGCCAGGGCGAAGACGCCCACCGTCACCATCGCCGGCCCGATGGACAGGAGAGCGTGGTCGAGTCCAAGATCGAATTCGTAGGATCGATATCCGAACCGGAGAAAGCGCAAACGCAGGCAAAAAATGAACAATTCCGTGCTGACGATGGCGATCAGGATCGCGCCGAGAATGCTGCGCGGCCCCAGCGTCCCGAGACTGTTGACCGATCCGGAAAGCATCGCGTAGATGAAGAAATTGACCAGCGCGACGGTTGCCACCAGCGGAGGCGATATGTCGAGCAGGCGCTCGCCGCGTGCCTCGGCGGCCAGAAAGTGCGCAATCAGGACGACCAGACAGAGCGAGAGAATGCCGCTGCTGCCGCTCCAGACAATCAGGGCGAAACTCGAACCGCCATCGTCCAGCGCCGCGGCAAGCCTCGGAGACAGCACGGAAAACGGAAAGCTGCCAACGAGAAGCGCCACAGCGCCGACAAAAGTGACCGGCAAGAGCAGTACGAGGCTGTGCCGGATCGCCCTTGACCAGCGATGCGCGGACACGCGCTGCAAGGACTCATGAAGTTGAAAAGGGCGCACGCGGACAGGCGGGTGGTTGAAAAAACGCAGCCTAAACGATCGCACTGCGAATGGCTATCCGGAATGCATCGCCTGCATCACCACTCGCCGGAAACGCTTTGCGACGCTACTTCTTGCCGGAATGTCCCGAATGCCCGGTTATTTCCCTGAGGCACTGCCGCGCACAAACGGCGCACTGGCCGCAGTCGCTGGTCACACCGAGCTCGCGACGCAGATCCTTGAGCGAA
>RRZU012528045.1_pt1 | contig 15669 bp, 14 predicted proteins | sample 2165561 | NCBI WGS metagenome assembly RRZU01 (sample SAMN10456909, study PRJNA506462) | wastewater metagenome | isolation source: wastewater sludge | place: USA: Moscow, Idaho
GCGGCGGACAGGGTTTCGACGCCGACCGGGCCGCCGCCGTAATGTTCGGCCATCAGCGTCAGATAGCGGCGGTCGGCGCCGTCCAGCCCCAGATGGTCGACGCCCAGCCGGGTCAGGGCCGAATCGGCGATTTCGCGGGTCAGGCGGCCATCGCCCTCGACCAGCGCGAAATCGATGACGCGGCGCAAAAGCCGGCCGGCGATGCGGGGGGTGCCGCGGGCGCGGCGGGCGATTTCGCGGGTGCCGGCAGGTTCCGAGGGGATGTTCATCAGCTTGGCCCCGCGTGTCACGATCAGGTCCAGTTCCTCGACCGTATAGAATTGCAGCCGCGTCGGAATCCCGAAACGGTCGCGCAGCGGCGTGGTCAAGAGGCCCAGCCGGGTAGTGGCGCCGACCAGCGTGAAGGGTTGCAGCTCGATCCGCACGGTGCGGGCGGCGGGACCTTCGCCGATGACCAGATCCAGCTCGAAATCCTCCATCGCGGGATAAAGAACCTCTTCGACGGCCGGATTCATGCGGTGAATTTCGTCGATGAACAGCACGTCGCGGGATTCCAGATTGGTCAGGATCGCGGCCAGATCGCCGGCGCGGGCCAGAACCGGCCCCGAGGTCATCTTGAAGTTGACGCCCAATTCGCGGGCCATGATCTGGGCCAGCGTGGTCTTGCCCAGACCGGGGGGGCCGTGGAACAGCGTGTGATCCATGGCCTGACCGCGCATGCGGGCGCTTTCGATAAAGACGCGCAGATTGGCGCGGGCCTCGGCCTGACCGACGAAATCGGCCAGAAGTTGCGGGCGCAGCGCGCGGTCCTCGGTGTCGGTCTCGATCGGTTCGGGGCGCAGCAGGGGATCGGGCTGGCTCATTGGGTGCCCCACGGGCCGCGGCCGGATGAGGCCATGGCTTGCAGGCGGGCGATGCGTTCCTCGGTCGGGGGGTGGGTGGCGAACAGGCGGTCCATGCGCAGCGCATGCAGGGGGTTGATGATGAACATGCTGGCCGAGGCGGGGTTGCGCTCGGCGGGGATGTTCACGCTGCGGCCGGCGGCGCGGGCGATCTTGGCCAGCGCCGAGGCCAGCGCCATGGGATGGCCGCTGATTTCGGCGCCGGTCCGGTCGGCCTCGTATTCGCGGGTGCGCGAAATGGCCATCTGCACCAGACCCGCCGCGAGGGGGGCGAAGATCATCGCCAAAAACGTCGCCAGCCCGCCGCCGCGATTGTCGTCGCGGCCGCCGAACATCGACGAAAACATCAGCATATTGCCCAGCATGGCGATGGCGCCGGCCATGGTCGCGGTCACCGTCATGGTCAGCGTGTCGCGATGCTTGATATGGGCCAGCTCATGGGCGATGACGCCGGCCAGCTCGTCGCGGTTCAGGGTTTGCAGAATGCCCTGTGTCACCGCCACGGCGGCGTTTTCGGGATTGCGGCCGGTGGCAAAGGCATTGGGCTGTTCGGTGGCCAGCACATAGACCGCCGGCATCGGCAGGCCGGCGCGGTTCGCCAGCGCGGCGACCATGTCTACCAGTTCGGGCGCTTGCTCCCGGGTGACGCGCATCGCGCCCTGTTGGTTCAGGACCGCCTTGTCGCTGTTCCACCAGGCCCAGAGGTTGCCGGCCCCGGCGATGACCAGCGCGATCGCGGCGCCGCCCTGACCGCCCAGCAGATAGCCCATGCCCATGACCAGCGCGGTCATCGCGGCCATCAGGATGAAGGTGCGGATATTGCCGGTCATGGCGTCACTCCTTTGGGGCCAGCAGCCGCAGGGCTGCGCGGATCAATGCGGGCGTGGCCGCGCCGGGTTCCGCGCCTGCGGCCTCGGCCACGGCGCGGGCGGCCTCGGACGGAGCATAACCCAGATTCCCCAAAGCCGAGAGCGCATCCGCCGTCGCCTGCGCGCCGCTATCCGGCGCGGGGCGCGATGCGGGTTTTTTCGGGGCGGGGGCGGGGTCGGTTTCCACCACGACGGGGCCGGGATCGACGGTCAGCGCGCCCCCCAGCGCCATCACGGCCGGGGCCTTGTCCTTGAGTTCCATCGTCACGCGTTGCGCCAGCTTGGGGCCGACGCCCGGCGCCTTGCGCAGCGCCGACCAGTCGCCAAGCGCCAGCGCCCGCGACAACCCGTCCGGCCCCAGCGTGCCCAGAATCGCCAGCGCCACCTTGGCCCCCACCCCCTGGACCGAGGTCAAAAGCCGGTGCCATTCCTTTTCCAGAAGCGTCGGAAAGCCGAACAGCTGCAACAGATCCTCGCGCACCAGAAGTTCGGTATAAAGCGCGACCGCCTGACCGGCGGGGGGCAGGCTGGCGGCGGTGCGTTCGCTGACATGGACGATATAGCCCACGCCGCGCACGTCGATCAGCACATGGTCCTGTGCCCGGTGCAGGATGATGCCCGCGATACGTCCGATCATACGCCGTCCCCTTATGCGCTGGTCTTGATGCGCAGGGCGCGGCCCTGCAAATGATGGGCGTGGCAGATGGCCACGGCCAGCGCGTCGGCGGCATCCGGCCCGGCAAAGGTGACGCCGGGCAGCATGAAGCGCACCATGTGCTGGATCTGTTCCTTGGCGGCATGGCCGACGCCGACCACGGTTTTCTTGACCGCGTTCGGGGCGTATTCGCCGATCTCAAGCCCGGCCTCGGCGGGCGCCAAAAGCGCGATGCCGCGCGCCTGACCCAGCTTCAGCGTGCCGACCGCGTCCTTGTTCACGAAGGTCTGTTCGACCGCCGCCGCATCGGGACCGTGTTCGGCGATGACCGCGCAAAGCCCGCGATACAGCGCCGCCAGCCGCGGCCCCAGATCGTCGCCGCTGGAATGGACGATGCCATTCGCGAGATGCCGCAGGCGCGGCCCGTCCACCGCGATCACCCCCCAGCCCATATTGCGCAGGCCCGGGTCTATGCCGATGATCTTCATGCCTGTTCCCTTTTTTGGAAAGGGTTAGCACGAAAGGCGAACATCGCCTAGCGGCTTTGTCATCTGCTTGACATTGCGACCTTGCATCGCAGAGACAGGGGATTAACCGGGAAATGAGGGTCCATGTCACCAGCGCTGATTGCCGTTTTGCCCTTTATCGGGGCCCTTTTGCCGGGCCTTTTGATCCGTTCAGGCCGCGATGTCGCGGCGATATCCTGTGGTACGGCGACATTGATCGCGCTGTTGGGGTTGTGCCTGCATATCCCGGCGATCATGGCCGGCGAGGTGATCACCGCGCGCATCGAATGGCTGCCCTCATTGGGGCTGAACGCGAATTTCCGCATCGACGGGCTGGGCCTGCTGTTCGGCATCCTGATCCTGGGGATCGGGCTTTTGATCATCACCTATGCGCGCTATTACCTGTCGCGCAACGATCCGGTCGGGGTGTTCTATACCTATCTGATGTTGTTCCAGGGCGCGATGATGGGCATCGTGCTTTCCGATAATATCCTGCTTTTGCTGGTGTTCTGGGAACTGACATCGCTGTCGTCATTCCTGTTGATCGGCTATTGGCGCCACCTGCCCGAGGGGCGGCAGGGTGCGCGGATGGCCCTGACCGTGACCGGCATGGGCGGCCTTGCGATGATCGCGGGCATGCTGATCCTTGGCAATATCGCCGGCAGCTATGAAATCAGCGACATCCTTCAGGCGCGCGAGGCGATTCAGGCCAGCCCGCTTTACCTGCCGGCGCTGATCCTGATCCTTTTGGGCGCCTTCACGAAATCGGCGCAGTTTCCGTTCCATTTCTGGCTGCCCCATGCGATGGCCGCGCCGACGCCGGTCTCGGCCTACCTGCATTCCGCGACCATGGTGAAGGCGGGGCTGTTTCTGATGGCGCGGCTCTGGCCGGTGCTGTCGGGGACGCCGGAATGGTTCTATATCGTCGCCACCACCGGGTTGGTGACCATGGTTCTGGGCGCGTGGATCGCGATTTTCCGCGACGATCTGAAATCGCTGCTGGCCTTTTCGACGGTGTCGCAGCTGGGCCTGATCACCATGCTTCTGGGTTTCGGGACCGAGGCGGCGGCGGTTGCGGCCATGTTCCACATCGTCAACCACGCCACGTTCAAGGCGGCGCTTTTCATGACCGCCGGCATCATCGACCACGAGGCGGGCACCCGCTCGATCGCACGGCTCGGGGGTCTGCGCAGGCTGATGCCGATCACCTTTGTCATCGGCACCATCGCATCGCTGTCGATGGCGGGGGTCGCGCCGCTGAACGGGTTTCTGTCGAAAGAGCTGATGCTTGAGGCGGCCGCCCATACCAGCTGGATGGGGCATCCCTATCTGCTGGGGGTGCTGGCGACGGTGGGGGCGATCTTTTCGGTCTGCTATTCGCTGCGCTTTGTCTGGCAGGTGTTTTTCGGGCCCGAGCGTGACGATTATCCCCATCATCCGCATGATCCGGGCTTTGGGTTGTGGGTCGCGCCGGCCTTTCTGGTGGTGCTGGTCGTGCTGATCGGGCTGTTTCCCAACCTCACCGCCGGCTGGCTGGTCGAGGCCTCGGCCAGCGCGGTGACGGGCGGGCATCCGCATCCGCATTTCGCCCTGTGGCACGGGGTGACCACGGCGCTGAAACTGTCGGCGATCGCACTGATCGGCGGGGTGATCCTGTTGACGCTGAACCCGCGCATGCTGGCGCTGCGCGATGCGGTCTGGCGGCCGGATGCCAAGCGCATTTTTGACGCCATCACCCGCGCCGCGACCGGCGCCGCCCGCTATGTGACCGAGCGTTTCACCAATGGCTCGATGTCGCGGGCGCTGGCGGCGCTGTCGATCAGCATCGTGCTCTGCGGGCTGTGGGCGTTTTCGACCGGCCGCTATCAGGGCGCTACCCGGCCGATGCTGGAAATCCGCGCCGTGCCCCTTATCGCCTGGGTCTTGTTGATGGTGGCGACGGGCTGCATGGTCTATTTCCACCGGCTGCGCATTCTTGCGCTGGTTCTGGTGGCGATCATCGGGCTGATCGTGTCGTGCAGCTTTATCTATCTGTCGGCGCCGGACCTTGCGCTGACCCAGATCTCGGTCGAGGTGGTGACCGTGATCCTGCTGTTGCTGGCGCTGAATTTCCTGCCGAAATTCACCGTGCTGGACAGCGCCGACCGCAAGCGCGGGCTCGATGCCTTTATCGCCACCGTGACCGGCGTCGGCTTTGGCGCGCTGTCCTATATCATCATGCGCAGCGATTTCGCCTTTCCGTCGATTTCGGGCTATATGCTGGAAAACAGCCACAAGCTGGGCGGGGGCGACAATGTCGTCAACGTCATCCTGGTGGATTTCCGCGGCTATGACACATTCGGCGAAATCACCGTGCTGGGCATCGCCGCGCTGACCATTTTCGCGCTGACCGAGACCTTGCTGATCGGGGCAAGCGGGCGGCGGCTGCGCAATTGGGTGCATGACAGCCTGCGCGCCGGGGATCGCCACCCGCTGATGCTGGTGGTGGTGACGCGGCTGATCCTGCCGATTTCGCTGGTCGTGGGGCTTTATATCTTCCTGCGCGGGCACAACCAGCCGGGCGGCGGCTTCATCGCCGGTCTGGTGGTCGCCATCGCGCTTGTGTCGCAATACATGGCCTCGGGCTTTGCCTGGGCGCAGGAGCGGCAAAAGATCAATTATCACGCCCTGATCGGCGCGGGCGTCATCGCCGCCGGCATCACCGGCATCGGCGCATGGTTCGCGGGGCTGCCCTTCCTGACCTCGACCTTTGGCTATGTCAAATTGCCCGGGATCGAGAAATTCGAGCTGGCTTCGGCCATGGGCTTTGATCTGGGCGTGTTCCTGTGCGTCGTGGGCGCGGTCATGCTGGCGCTCAATTCGCTGAGCCGGATCGCGCGCCAGACCGGGGCGGTCGTGAACCTTGACCCGATGGATGTCGATCCCAGCAAGGAGGCAGGGCACCCCTGATGGAACTGTTGATTTCAAGCGCGATCGGGGTGCTGACCGCGGCGGGCGTCTATCTGATCCTGCGGCTGCGGACTTTTGCGGTAGTGCTTGGCATGACCATGCTGAGCTATGCGATCAACGTCTTTCTGTTCACCACCGGTCGGCTGGTCGTGGACGCGCCCCCGGTCCTGCAGGACGGGGTGGCGAGCTATACCGACCCGCTGCCGCAGGCGCTGGTGCTGACCGCCATCGTGATTTCCTTTGGCATGACGGCCGTGGTGGTGATGATGTCGCTTGGCGCCTTTCTCGAAGGGGGCGACGACCGCGTCGACATGCCCAGATCCGACCGCATCCCCCCGCGTGACACAGGGGACGAAGGCGCATGAACCACCTGATCATTGCCCCCGTCATTCTGCCCGCGGTTATCGGGCCGCTGATCATCCTGTGGATGCGCAACGACCTGTTGTTGCAGCGGGTGTTTTCCATCGTGGGGACGGTCCTGCTGGTCGGGGTCGGGATCTATCTGAACCATCTGGCCGCCTCGGGCGAGGTGCTGGTTTACCGGCTCGGCAACTGGTCGGCGCCCTTTGGCATCGTGCTGGTGCTGGACCGGCTGGCGGCGCTGATGGTGCTGTTGACGGCGGTGCTTGCGCTGATGGTTCAGCTTTATGCCGTAGGCTCGGGCTGGGATCGCAAGGGCTGGCATTTCCATGCGCTGTGGCAGTTCCAGCTGATGGGGATTTGCGGCGCGTTTCTGACCGGCGACGCCTTCAACCTCTTCGTGTTCTTCGAGGTTTTGCTGATCGCGAGCTACGGTCTGATGATCCATGGCGGCGGCGAGATGCGGCTGCGCGCGGGCGTGCAGTATATCGCCTATAACCTTGCCGGCTCGACCCTGTTTCTGGCGGCGCTGGGGGTGCTTTATTCGGTCACCGGCACGCTGAACATGGCCGATATGGCGGTCCGCATCGCCCAGATGCCGGCCGAGGACACCGCGCTTTTGCGCACCGGCGCGGTGCTGATCATTCTGGTGTTCGCGATCAAGGCGGCGCTGGTGCCGCTGCATTTCTGGCTGCCCTCGACCTATGCCAATGCGCCGGGGCCGGTGGCGGCGCTGTTTGCGATCATGACCAAGGTGGGCGTCTATGCCATCATCCGTTTCCTGACGCTGGCCTTCCCGCAGGATACGGTGATCGAAAGCATGATTTCGGACCTGTTGTTGCCGGCGGCGCTGTTCACGCTGATCATCGGTCAGATCGGGATCTTGGGCACCCGGCATCTGGGGCGGCTGGCGGCTTTCGCGGCCATCGGCTCGATCGGGACGCTGATGATCGCGGTGGCGCAATATACCCCGCAGGCGACGGCGGCGGCGATCTATTACATGATCCATTCGACGCTGGCGGCGGGGGCGCTGTTTCTGGTGGTCGACCTGATCGGGGCGCGACGGGGCGATCTGTGGCTGCGGCTGGACCGGGTGATGCCGGGCAGCGGGGTGATTTCGGTCCTCTACATCCTGACCGCCATCGCGGTGGCCGGCATGCCGCCGCTGTCGGGGTTCATCGGCAAGCTGTTGATCCTGGATGCCAGCGCGCAATCGCCGGCCGCGACCGTCATCTGGACGGTGATTCTCGTGACCTCGCTCATTGCGATCTATGGGCTGTCGCGGGCCGGCACGCTGATATTCTGGAAATGCTATGAGATGCAGGGGCCGGGCGCGCCCGAGGCGCCGGCCGCGGCCCCGCGCCCCGGGCCGATCCCGCCCAAGGTCGAACCCGATGAGCCGATCCAGGACTTGCGCGATGCCTCGGCGACCTGGCTTGCCATGCTGGCGACCGGGCTTTTGATCGCGGGCATCGTCGCCCTGTCCGTGTTTGCGCAGCCGGCCATGCGGCTGGCCGAGGATACGGCGCGGCAATTGCATAACCCCGTCGCCTATCTCGAGGCGGTGCTGACCGCGCAGGAGGGCACGAAATGATCCGCCGCCTGTTTCCGCATCCCTGGCTTTCGGTGGTCCTGATCCTCACCTGGATGCTTCTGGTCAACCGCTGGGCCGTGGGGTCGATGGTCTTTGCCGTCATCGTCGGCGTGGTGGTGCCGATCATGACCGCGCCCTATTGGCCCAATGCAAGCGGTTACAGCCGGCCGGGCCGGATCCCGGCCTATCTGGGGATCGTGATCCTTGATATCGTCAAGGCCAACTTCGCGGTCGCGCGGATCGTGCTTTTCACGCCGCGCCGCAATCTGCGCCCGGCCTGGATCACGGTGCCGCTGGAACTGCGCCGCCCCGAGGCGATCACCGCGCTTGCCGGCACCATCACCCTGACCCCCGGCACGGTCAGCTGCGATCTTTCCGAGGACGGGCACGCGTTGCTGGTTCATTGCCTGCACGCCCCCGATCCCGCCGCCGTTCTCGATGAGATCAAGACCCGCTACGAGGCCCGGCTGAAGGAGATTTTCGAATGATCGAATACGCCCTTTACTTTGCCTATGGCTGCTTTGGTCTGGCGCTGCTGTTCTGTCTTTACCGGGTGGTTTTCGCGCCGGGACTGGCGGATCGGGTGCTGGCGCTGGACACCATGACCGTGAACATGATCGCGCTTTTGACGCTGTTTGGCATCGACCATGGCACGACCATGTATTTCGAGGACTCGCTGCTTTTTGCCATGGTCGGCTTTATCTCGACGGTGGCTTACGCGAAATTCGTCCTGCGCGGCGACATCATCGAATAGGGGGGATGCGATGATCTGGGACATCATCATCTCGGCGCTGCTGGTCATTGGCGGGTTTTTCGGGCTGGTCGGTTCCTATGGGCTGGTCAAGCTGCCCGATCCGATGACGCGGCTGCATGCGCCCACCAAGGCGGCGACGCTGGGGGTGGGGGCGGTGCTGCTGGCCTCGATGATCTGGTTTCCGACCCAACAGGGCCAGGTCACCTGGCATGAGCTGCTGATCGCGCTGTTTCTGTTTCTGACGGCGCCGATGACCGGGTTCTTCATCGCCAAGGCGCATATGCATCTGGGCTGGGACGCGAGCGAGCTGCCGCGCCCGGCGCCGGACCGCAACTGGGCGACCTTTGCCAGCCCCGAACAGGACAGCCTGTTCGATCGCCGCGACGCCAAGGATAACTGCCAGCCGGAAAACTGAACCCTGATAGGCCACGGGCGCAGGGGCCGCATATGGAAAGACCCGCCGCAGGTGATGCGGCGGGCCTTTTCATTCACGCGCTGTCGCCCCGGTTCAGATCAGCCCGGCATGGCGCATGGCCGCGTCGATGGCCGATTTGGTCGCGTCGGTCGGCCCGACCAGCGGCAGGCGCACCCGGTCGCTGCACAGGCCCAGCCGCGACATGGCGTATTTCGCCCCGGCAAGACCCGGCTCAAGAAAGATCGCCACATGCAGCGGCATCAGCTTGTCCTGATAGTTCAGCGCCAGCGCATAGTCGCCCGCCAGCGTGGCGTTCTGGAACTCGGCGCAGAGCCGTGGCGCGACATTGGCCGTGACCGAGATGCAGCCGACGCCGCCATGGGCGTTGAAGCCAAGCGCGGTATCGTCATTGCCGGAAAGCTGGATGAAATCGGTGCCGCAGGTGATGCGCTGCTGACTTACGCGCTCAAGCTTGCCGGTGGCGTCCTTGACGCCGGCGATACGCGGCAGTTTCGCCAGCTCGCCCATGGTTTCGGGCGTCATGTCGACGACCGAACGGCCGGGAATGTTATAGATGATGATCGGCAGATCGCTGGCCTCGTGCAGGGCGGTGTAATGCGCGATCAGCCCGGCCTGCGTGGGCTTGTTGTAATAGGGCGTCACCACAAGCGCGGCATCGGCGCCGGCGGCTCGGGCATGCTGGACCAGACCGATCCCCTCGCGGGTGCTGTTGGAACCGGCGCCGGCGATCACGGGGATGCGGCCGGCGGCGACACGGATCACCTCTTCGACGACCTTGCGGTGTTCATCATGGCTGAGCGTCGGGCTTTCGCCGGTGGTGCCGACCGGCACCAGTCCGTGGCTGCCTTCGGCGATATGCCATTCGACAAGCTTTTCCAGCGCGGGGAGATCCAGCTCCCCGTCGGGGGTGAATGGGGTAACCAGCGCGGGCAGCGAGCCTTTGAACATGACGGTATCCTGATTTTCTGATCTATAGGGGCTTACAACCGGCAGCGGCGATTGCCAAGGATGTGAGTTGCGCCCCCTGGCAGAGTCTCGCAGAAATGAGTCCATGATGTATCCATTCCGCGACATGATCCTTGGGCCGCTGCTGGCCGCGCTGTTGGCCGCCGGTATCGCGCCGGCACGGGCCGAGGATGCGGGCGAGCTGTCGCAGGCGCTGGTCGCCGCCAGCCAGCGCGACTGGGCCACGGCCGAGGCGCGCGCCGCGCAATCCGGGCCGATCGCCCGCGACCTGATCCTGTGGCAGCGGCTGCGCGCCGGACAGGGCAGCTGGCCCGAATATCGCGATTTCGCCGCCCGGCACGGCGACTGGCCGGGGATGGCGCTGCTTTACAAGCGCGGCGATGCGGTGTTGCGCGCCGATCTGCCGCCGGCCGAGGTGACCGGATGGTTCGGGACCCGTCACCCCGACACGCTGAACGGGGCGCTGGCTTTGATCGCGGCCTTGCGCGCGACCGATCCCGATGCCGCCCGGGCCGAGATCGCGCGTTTCTGGACCCAGCAGGCGCTGAACAAGGCCGAGAGCGATATCTTTCTGGCCGCCTATGGCGCGGATGCGGCGGGGCTGCATGATGCGCGGGTGATGCGGCTTCTGGATCTGGGCGAATGGCAGGCGGCGCGGGTCGCGCTGCCCTTGGCATCCGAGGGGGCGCAAAAGCTGGCCAATGCGCGGCTTGCGCTGCAATCGGGTCAATCGGGGGTGGATGCGCTGATCCTTGCGCTTCCCGCCGCGCAACAGGCCGATCCGGGCCTCGCACTGGACCGGTTCCGCTGGCGGGTCTGGGCCAGGATGCCGGATCTGGCGCGCGATCTGATGCTGGAACGTTCGACCAGCGCCGAGGCCTTGCGCGATCCGCAGGCCTGGGCCGGCAAGCGCGCCGATTACGCGCGCCTCGCGCTGCGTCAGGGGGACTGGGCACAGGCCGAAAAGCTGGCGGCGGGGCATTTTCTGGAACCGGGGACCGAGGATTATTCCGATCTGGAATGGCTGGCCGGCTATGGCGCGCTGCGCGGCGGTGCGCCCGACCGCGCGCTTGCGCATTTCCGCGCGCTTGAGACGGCGGTGGTCAGCCCGATCTCGCTTGCGCGCGCCCATTACTGGCAGGCCCGCGCGCATGAGGCGGCGGGCGATGCCGCCGCGGCCGAGGCCGCCTATCGCCGCGCCGCCGGCTATCAATCGGCATGGTACGGGCAGCTGGCTTCGGAAAAGCTGGGCCTGCCGATGGCGGCGGATCTGGCCATAGCCGGGCGCAGCGAAACGACGCTGCCCGAATGGCGCGGCAGCGCGCTGCGCGAAAACGGCGTCTGGCAGGCCGGGATATGGCTGATCGCGGCCGGGGATCCGGCGCAGGGGCAACGGTTCCTGATGCATCTGTCCGAAACCGCCACGCCCGAGGATATCGGCCGCATGTCGCGGATGATGCTGGAAATGCACATGCCCTGGCATGCGCTGCGTCTGGCCAAGGCGGCGGCGGCCAAGGGCGTGGTCTATCCCGCCGCCTATTTCCCGCTGACCGGGCTTGAAACCAGCGAGCTGGGCCTGCCGCCGGAACTGGTCATGGCCATTGCCCGGCGGGAAAGCGAATTCAATCACACCGTCTCATCCCATGCCGGGGCGCTGGGGCTGATGCAGGTCATGCCCGATACCGGCCGTGCCATGGCCCGCCGCATCGGCGAACCCTTTGATCAGGGGCGGATGACGCGCGATGCGGCCTATAACGCGCGGCTGGGCGGGGCCTATCTGGCGGGGCTGCGCGAACGCTTTGGCCCCTCGATCGCGCTGGTCGCGGCGGGCTATAATGCCGGGCCGGGGCGTTCGGCGCGCTGGCTGGGCGAATTCGGCGATCTGCGCCGGGGCGCCGATCCGGTCGAATGGGTCGAGATGATCCCCTTTGACGAAACCCGCAACTATGTCATGCGGGTGGCGGAATCGCTGCCCGTCTATCGCGCCCGGATCAGCGGCCGGCCCGCGCCGCTGGTGCCGACATGGGACCTGACCGGGGGCGGGATGATGCCGGCGCCGCCGGCCGCACAGGTCCGCATGGTCAATTCGCCCCGGCCGCGTCCGGGCGGGCGCGCGTTGCTCCATTACGCCGGTGGCGGCGTCCTGTCCGAGGTGGTGCTGGGCCCGTTGGCCGCCATGCCCGCCGCCCCGGTCGAACAGGCACAGGCCGAAGCGGAGAGCGCGGTCAGTTCCGCCCGGCCCGCTCGTTCTGGCGCGAACGCCACCAGGTAAAGAGACCCGCGCCCACGACGATGGTGCCGCCAAGCGCCACGTTCGGGGCCAGAGTCTCGCCAAAGATGGCGACGCCAAAGATGCTGACCCAGACCAGCTGGGTATAGGAAAAGGGTTGCAGGGCGGAAGCCTCGGCCAGCTCATAGGCCTTGATCAACAGGAAATGCGCGCAGGCCGCGCCAAGGCAGAGCAGCAAAAGCCACGGGATGTCGCGCCCCGCGATGGGTTCCCAATGCCAGATCCCGACAAGCGTGATGGCGACCGCCCCGGACATGCCGGTCCAGAAAAAGCTGGTCGTGGCCGGATCGTCGCGCCCGACCAGCCGCGTCAGCAACCCATAGACCGCGAACATGATCGCACCGGCAAAGGGCAGGGCCGCCTCGGCGGTAAAGACGCCGCTGCCGGGTTTCAGCACGATCAGAATGCCCAGAAAGCCGACCGCGACCGCCGCCCAGCGGCGCCAGCCGACCTTTTCGCCCAGCACCGGCCCCGCCAGCGCCGAAATCAGCAAGGGGTAACAGGCGAATATCGCATGCGTGTTGATCAGGCCCAGCCGCACGAAGGCCTCGACCGTGACGATGACCTCGGCCGCCAGCAGCACCCCGCGAAAGGCCTGTGTCCAGGGCCGTTTCGTGCGCACCGCACCCGCCAGCCCGCCCGGCGCACGGGCACAGATCACCACGACGAAAACCGCAAAGAACCAATAGCGCAGCATGATCACGAAGATCGGCGAATAGGTCGCGCCCAGATAGCGCGAGATCCCGTCCTGCGCCGCAAAGATAAAGGCCGAGGCACAGATCATCAAAATCGCCATGCCCTGCCGGTCGATGCGCGGGCGCGCAAGCGGCGGCGGCACGGCGGGATGCTGGGCCGAAGGGGCCATCAGCGGCCCCGAAGGCGGGGCCGCATGGGGATCGCCGTGATGGCCTGGCTTAAGATCGTCTGGCATTGCGGATGTCCGGGTCTGGTATACCAGCCATGCGCCCAGCCTCTGGCAAGGTCAAGCCGGGCTCAGTCGCGCTGACGTATAATTCCCGAGAATTCGTCGAAAAGCTGCGGGTTGCCGCAGACGATCGATCCCGATTCAACCGGGTTTTCATCCGGGCGGATCGATTCGACAAAACCGCCCGCCTCTTTGACCAGAAGGATGCCCGCCGCCACGTCCCAGGAATTGATGCCGCGTTCCCAGTAACCTTCGTAGCGGCCGCAGGCCACATAGGCCAGATCCAGCGCCGCCGCGCCCCAGCGCCGCACGCCCGCGGTCAACGGCATCAGCCGGCCCAGATCGCGAATGGTCGCGGGCAGGGTGCCGCGCCCGCCAAAGGGCACGCCGGTGGCAAAGATCGACTCGATCATCTGCCGGCGCCCGGACACCCGGATGCGGCGGTCGTTCAGAAAGGCGCCGTCGCCGCGCTCGGCGGTGAACATTTCGTCCTTGGCGGCGTCAAAGACCACGGCGGCGACGATTTCGCCCTTGTGTTCCAAGGCGATGCTGACCGCCCAATGCGGCAGCCCGTGCAGAAAATTGGTGGTGCCGTCCAGGGGGTCGACCAGCCAGCGCCGGGTCGGATCCTCGCCCGGCTCGGTGCCGGTTTCCTCGCCCAGCCAGCCGTAATTGGGGCGCGCGCCGCGCAGCTCTTCCTTGATGATGCGCTCGGCCTCGCGGTCGGCGCGGCTGACGAAATCGCCCGCGCCCTTGACCGAGACCTGAAGGTTTTCGACCTCGCGAAAGTCCTTGACGAGGCTGCGGCCCGCCTTGCGCGCGGCCTTGATCATGATGTTGAGATTGGCGCTGGCCATGGCTTTTCCTTTTTGGGATTGGCCGTCCTATTAGGCGAAGGCCGCTCGAAAGCCAAGCGGGACTAGGGTGTGGCGATAAGCTGATAGCCGGGGTGAAAGGCCAGCCGCACCGTGGTGATGGCGCCAAGGTCGTTGAAGGTCGTCCGCTGCAGGATCAAAAGCGCCGTGCCCTGCCGGGTTTCCAGCAGCCGCGCGTCGCGGGCATTGGCGTTTTCGGCCGAGAACGCCATGTCGGCATGCAGCCATGGGAAATTGCGCACCAGCCATTCATTGGCATTGATGCGGTGAAAGTCGATCCGCTCGACGCCGGGGGCGGCGCCGGGATTGATCCAGCGGTCCTCGACCTGAAAGGGCTGGCCGTCGCCGTAATGGACGGTGCGCAGGTGGATCAGTTCCGCCCCCTCGGGCAAGGACATGCGCAGGGCCACATCCGCCGGGATCGGGCTGAGCTTTTGCGCCACGACCCGGTGGCTGTATTCCAGCCCCGCGCCCTCGATCTGTTCGCGCACGATGGGGATGGTCAGCGTGGCCTTGCGCGCCGGGTTCACGGTGACATGGGTTCCGGCGCGGCGCTTGCGGTCTAAAAGCCCCTCTTCGGCCAGCATTTGCAGGGCCTTGTTCACCGTGGCGCGGGCGACGCCGAATTCGACCGCCAGTTCCGCCTCGTCGGGGATGCGGTCGCCCTGACGCCACTCGCGGTCGACGATGCGGCGGCGCACCTCGCTGGTTATGGCCTGAGCCTTGGAAAGCTGGGCGGTCTTTTCGGTCACATGCGGTCCTGAACGCGGGCGATGGTCGCCAGATAATCGGAAACAATACGGTCGTGGTCGATATGGCGGCCATTCTTGACCAGATGACGCCCGGCTGACCAGACCTCGCGCACCAGACCGTCATGACCGGCGAAGATCAGGCTGTCCAGCATCTGATCGCCCATGCGCCCGGCCATGACCGGATTGTCCAGATCTACGGCCAGCAGATCGGCCCAGCTTCCGGGGGCGATGGCGCCGGTCTCGCGTCCCGCCGCGGTCCTGCCGCCATCCAGCCCCGCCTCATAGATCGCCCGCCCCGTCGAGCGTTCGGGCGTCGCGAGGATCGCCCGGCCGCGGTCGCGCAGGCGCTGGCTGTATTCCAGTGTCCTGAGTTCCTCGGTCAGCGAGATGCGGATATTGCTGTCCGAGCCAAAGCCCAGCCGCCCGCCGGCCTCGGCCCAGATGGTGCCGTTGAAGATGCCGTCGCCCAGGCTTGATTCGGTGATCGGGCACAGGCCCGCGACGGCGCCGGTGGCGGCAAGGCCGCGGGTCTCGTCCTCGGTCATGTGGGTAAGGTGGATCAGCGTCCAGCGCCGGTCGGGGGTGAAATTCTCCAGCACCCATTCGACCGGGCGGCCGCCGTAGGCGGCGCTGACTTCCTCGATCTCGGGGATCTGCTCGGCCAGATGCATGTGCAGGGGGCGGTCGGGGCGCAGTTCGGTGCAAAGCCGCAGCCCTTCGGACGAGACGGCGCGCAGGGAATGCGGCGCGATGCCGATGCCCGCATCCGGGGGCAGGGCGGTCAGCGCCGCCTCGGCCCCCTCCAGCAGGCGCTGGAAGTCCTCGGGCGTGGTGCC
>RRZU010466780.1_pt1 | contig 15668 bp, 11 predicted proteins | sample 2165561 | NCBI WGS metagenome assembly RRZU01 (sample SAMN10456909, study PRJNA506462) | wastewater metagenome | isolation source: wastewater sludge | place: USA: Moscow, Idaho
ACAGCTTCGATGAGCGCGACCACGACGTAGTACCACCGGGGTGTGACTACACGCGCAGCGAGTCGGGCCGCATCGGCGTCAAGAACGTGGAAGGCATCGTCAGCCTCCGACTGGTTCGGAAGGTCGGACGAGGCACGTGGGCCACCAAAATCACTTTCCATATTGGAAAGTCTACCAGGGAATGCGTCGCCCACAATGACAAGCAGCGCCCCAATCACCAAGGGAACTTGGCGTTTGGGGCGCTGCTTGAATCGATCGAGAGAAGTCAGCTGGCGACCGCGACGTGGACGTGGTCCATGTGGTTCGCGGTGGCGCTGCCACGGTCGGACATCGTCGACCATCCTTGACCGGGCACCCACAGGCGCTGGCGGAAGATGATGTGGTCGATGTTGAACTCCGACGCATGCGCGATGAGGTACGCGGTGATCTGGTTGCCGTAGTCCGCATCGCTGGTCATGATGTCCAGCGCACGGCCGCTGGGGTGATAGGGCAGAGAATCCGCCCGCACGCCACCGTAGGTCGTGATCTTGGGGAAGTTGGCACACACGGACCGGTAGATCTCGATGGAGTTGGCCACGAGGCCGGACTCGACCGAGGTTCCGAGTCGACACGCGGCCGTACTGACGGGGGCCGACGCGCTGGCAGCCGTGGAGCTCGCCGCAGGCTTGGTGGCCGTCAGTTTCGAGTTGAGAATCCAGCCAGCCGTGTTGTTCTTGTAGATGATCTTTCGGTACTCGCCGAACGTCGTCGCGGTGATCTTGACGGCGGTGCCGGACGTGAGGGGTCCGAGCGACTTCGCCGTCTTCACCGGCGTCTGCCGGACGGTCAGATTGCCAGTCGCGTAGCGCGTCGCGATCGCCTTCAGCGGCTCAGCGGTCATCGTGGCCGGGATGGCGGGACGCTGCGTCTCGCGGGTGATCTGCTTCTCTTCCGACGCACTGACCGACGGGCTCGAGCTCGCGGACTTGGTGTATTCGCCACGGCCGGACGCGACACGAGATTCGGTGTCCTCGCTCGACTCGGCGGAAGAGGTGGATGCAGCAGTCGTGTCTTGGGTCGTCGCGCCGGAGGCCGTTGTCAGCACCGACAACGCCATGACCGCTGCGATTGGCGCGGTCAACCCGATGGGCTTCACGAAGGTCCGCAGCGCTCGCTTGTTGGCCGAGCGGCGTGGCGCGGAAGCGGTTTCTTCGACGCTGTCGGACTCCGCGAGCAGTGCCCTGCGCGGTGTCGCCATGTGATGTCCTCCCTGAGACCTAACCCTTTAGGTGCTTCTCAGCATATCTTTAGAAAATCTCAGACACAAGTCCTGACTCGTTTTCTCGTGTCTCGCGTCCTCGGGTAGCTGCGCCAGCATAGTCGCGACTGCGAATCCGCAACCCCATCAAGACTCCCCCGGATAAGGCGTTTCCCACCAGGTCCACGGTCGGTGTCACCGCCGCCGCCCCGGCGGCGATCCACCGCTCGGTCTGTACGGCATCGATCCTTCCGGCGGCCATGAGCCGCAGATCGCTGATTTCCGTTTCTAAGAGATTCGCGTAATCGGCATCGACCTGATCGGCAGGAGTCACTTGGACGGCGCTAGGCCCCATCTCCCACGCCCGCAACACCTCGGCAGGGGTGAATGCGCCAGCAATAGAGGCCAGTTCGACCGCTGTTGCCTTCTCAACGACATCGTGGCGCGCGAGCGATCCGGCGATGAACGCGCCGCCAGCCTGCTTGATCTGCTCCACGTCCTCGGCCCCGACACGGCCGCGAACACCGACGACAGCGCGTCCCTCGAACATCTCCCACAAGCCACGCAGCGTGGCGGGGGCTGGCCAGGGCACGGTCCAGGCGCACACGCCCTCTTGAATCATGATCTCGCAGGCAGCCAGGAGGTCGCCTGTGTCGTGCGCGGGAAGGGGCGCGATGACACCACTGCGCTCAAGGAGTTCGGGCAGTGGGACACGATCAGTCACCCGCCCATCATCCCTCACCCGAGATGGCCATGACGCCTGTGACTCAGTGCAGCGCGCAAACATGCGCCGCCCCCGGGCCGAAACCCGGGGACGGCGCATGCCGAACAACGGTCAGGACAGATCGGGCTGCAGGCCCAGCGTGCCAACCAGGTCCGCAGTGCGTGCGGCCGACTGCAGGTGCTCGAGTTCAGCCTGCGCTGCCTGCAAACGGCCGGCCAGACCCAAGCGCTCGCAGGCCGCCGCGTTGCTGGGAACGTCCAAGAAGGCCTGCATCGTCGCGATTCCGTCGGCCACCAGCGCGGCGTCTCGACCCTGCTTGGCCTCCAGACGCTGCCTGTACCAGTCGCTTCCCAGCACCGCTTGCCTGTCGAACAGCGCGCGGAACGCCGGGTCCGTCAGCTCCCGCCCGTCTGCGGTCTTGCCGAAGGCCATGATCTCCAGGAGTGCTCGCAGAGGGGGCGTCGCCAACTCGATCGTTCCGTCGTCGAAGTACGCCTTGGCGACCCTTTCATGCGTTTCGACGATGGTCTTGACGCTTTCTGCATAGGCCTCAGGGTCCTGCAGCTCGGGCTTCAGCATCGCCTCGGTGAACACGACGTGCGGGTGAAGGAACAGCCGACCGAAGTACTTGCGTGCGAAGGCCGACGTCATCCGGTACCCCAGCCTGCTGGCCGGATACGTCACTCCGGCGTACTCGTAGTCGGGCACGCGTTCGAGCATCCCCTCGGCGATCAGGCTGTCCGCGCCGCGCTCGTGGTCGTACATGCGGGAGAACAACTCGGGCACCAGCAGGCTCACGTCGTGATCGACCCGCACGTTGGGACCCACGAATCCGGCCGCCGACACCCACCCGTCATCGCCGGTGAGAATGTACGACAGCAGCGCGGCGTTCAGGTCGACGATGGCAGGCATCGCGTTGAACGGCCCCTTGGTCATGGCGCCCTCCGACCCGGCCCCCGTCGTCGACGGCGACTTGCCGGTCATGGAGCTGATGAACTCCATGAACAACTCGGGCAGTTCCATGTAGTGCAGCGGGTTGTACGAGCACAACGGCGGAACACCCTTGTCGGCCGGGTTATTGCGGCGGCCGGCAGCCACGATGTCGACGGGCAGCTTCAGCGGCGCATCGACGGGCAGCTTGCGGAACAGGTGGTTACACAGGTCGGCCAGGGCCGTGTCGAACGGGTTGGCCCGATCCGGGCGGACCTGGAGGTACCGCGGGTTCTTCGAACGCGCACCGTTGACGATGCGTGAGTCCGCGCTGGACACGAAGTACTCCGGAGACATGTCGTCGGGCATGTCGGCGGCCTTGGTGATCAGCGCCTGCATCTCAGTGCTGAACGCGCTGAAGGCCACGGCGTCCTCGGCCATCTCGCGCGCGTCGGCGTGCGTGAGTGGTTCGAAGTTCGACAAGAAGGTGTCGGCAGCGGCGATGTCCCGCTCCGCCTGCTTGTCGTAGCCGCGAATCACCGCATCGTCGGGGCGCTGGAAGAGCAACTCCTCGCAGTTCTCGACGTACTTGCGGCTCAACCCGTCGCCGACGCGGGCGACCGTGCTGGCGCTGATGTCGTCTTCGGTTTGCACCTTGGCGGCCGGGTTGAAGTCGTGGCGGAGGCCGAACAGTCGCCAAGACCCGTCGGGCTCGAACCCGACGCGCAGCATGTTGACCGAGATCTTCTCACCGTCGAGTCGCAGGAAGTTGCCCTGGCGGCCGTTCATGATGCCGACGCTGAAGTGGCTCTTCCAGTCCCGTCCCCACTCCGGGCGGTAGAACCGCTTCACGACGTACACGAGTTCCAAGATGTGCGGCGGAATGCGGTCCAACCACGCGTTGTACTGCGGGGTGTACTCGGTTTCTGACGGAGTCAGCAGCTTGATGACCGACCCGATGCTGCGGGTGTCCGACAGCAGTGCCCGCGTGTCCACGGGGGCGTCCGGGTCGCGGAACCGGTCCGAATAGTCACGGTTCAAGATCGCTTCGACGGCGTCCATATCGTCGTCGAACGACGGGCTGTACACGTTGCCGATGATGATGGCGGCCGAGATCGCCTTGCTGATCTCGGACTTGCCGCCGCCCGACACCGTCGCCGGCTTGTGGCACTGCGTGGATCGTGGGGACGTGCCGATCAGGCTCCACTGGGTCGGGTCCGTCTCGTTGCGGGCCAACTGCACCCGATATCCGTTGGGTCCGACGTAGACGCGCCGCGCCCGAATGTGGATCGACTGCTTCTCGCCCGCATCGTCCTGCCAGCTCACCGTTTGATCGCGCAGGCTGTAGGTCGAATGTGCCGGGACCAAGATGATCTGGGAGTTCTTCGTGTCACGGGCAAAACCGGTGGGCTCCATCTGGAAGCGTTCCGGGTCGCGTGCGACAACATCGGCGAGGCTGAACTCCTCGCCTGCCGAGACGTCGGTGTAGATCTGGCCCAAGTTGTAGCTCGGGTACACCTGCGCACCACCAGAGTGCTCCTCCTCGACGTTGCCGAACAGGTTCGCCGAGTAGCTGATCTGGGTCTTGACCTCTTTCTTGCAGTACCCGAAGTAGTTGTCGGCGATGATCGTCACGATGACGCCGCGGGCATCTCGTGCGCACACCTTGAACGCGCGCCCGTCGTTGTACAACTCGGACTCGTCGCTCCAGCACATGCCGTCGCGACGCTGCCGGTCGGTCGCATCGTTGACGTGCGGCAGCCCGAGTTCCTTCTTGGTGACCGATGTCAGGTGCGGAGCCAGAATCACCATTCCGGTCGTACCCGTCCACCCGAGCGGGGCCAGGGCGGCGTCGTTCTCGGGCAGGTTCGGATCTCCCCCGTTACCGAAGATGCCCTCCACGAAGTCGAGATTGCAGACCAGACCGCCGGGAGCGATAAAGCGGATCTCCATGCGCTTCTCGCTGGTGACACCAGGCACTGCCGGGACGACCAGCGGCCGCAGCAGCAATGACACGAAGGTGTGAGCGGGCTCGTCAGCGTTGGCGGTGTACGGCACCAACTTGGCGTCCTGGGGCGCCTGGAAGGCCCGCTCCAGCATGCGCGCGAAGGTCACCTTCGGGACGGCCAACTTGTCATCGGGAATGTCCGAGCCACCCTCGACCACGTGGAACACGCCTTGTGTGGTGCGGCGATCATTCGCGGGGTTGTGGAGAACACCGTTCAAGAGCCGGTACGACGACAGGAGCGGCGAGGTGAACTTGTCGCCGACCTGCGGCAGGGACATGCGGCGAGCCAGTCCTGCCTGATCGAGGATCAACGTCACGGTGGGCAGCTGTGGTGATTCGTCAACGTCGGCCAGGTAATCGTCCAGGAAGTTCTGAACGCGCTGGTCCGCCGGGCAGAGCCGGTTCACCAGCAGGCGCCTCAACTCGCGCTGCCGAGCCAAGATGGGCGCCACCAGGGCTTCCCCCGTGGTGCTCTCGACATTCGTGGGCACGGGCAGACCGATCAGAGCCAGCCTGAGGTTAATTGCGGCATTCACGTCATCAACCGTCATGGGACAACTTTGCTACGGACTGAGGGCGTCGTCGGCCCCCGTCCGAAACTGACGAACCCTCTTGCGGTGATGACAAAAACCGCTCACGCATATCGGCGCAGCGCCGTCATGACCGACTCGCCGTACGATCCGCCGAACAGATATGCGTGCACGAGCAGGGGTGTCAGCTGATACCAAGTGACCCTGTCTCGCCAACCGCTGGCCAAGGGAAACGCCTCGTCATACGCGGCAAAACAGGTCGGACCGAAGCCACCGAACAAAGCCATCATCGCTAAGTCCACCTCGCGGTGTGCGAAGTGGACTGCTGGGTCGATCAGCCAGTTCTGTGCCGTCCGGTCCACCAGGCGGTTCCCCGCCCACAGGTCGCCGTGGACAAGGGCCGGCGGCTCGGGCGGTCCGCACAGTTCGTCCGCCCGGGACGCCAGTTGGTCGATGAGAGCCCGCGCGCGCGGGTCCAACCGGCCCCTGGCTATGGCCTCACCGGCCATAGGCTGCAACCGACGCGTGACGTAGAACTCGGACCAGGACGTCGTTGGCGTCAGGTCGACGCGCATCGATCCGATGTATCCGTCCTCCGCGCCGACCAGCCCTCCAAACGCCGGGGCAGTCGTGCGGTGAATGGTCGCCAGGCCGCGACCGAAAGACGCCTCGCTGGCAGCTCCGCGTCGACCCTCCTCGATCCACGAGAGGACGATGCCGTCGTCGACGACGCGGACCACATCGGGGACGCCGATGAGTTCGTCTGCGGCGGCGGACAGAGCCAGCAGGCCGGTCGCCTCTCGGGCGAACATGCCAGGGCGGGGGTTGTGGTGCGCCTTGGCGAACAGGAGGCCTCGCGGCGTTTCGAGGCGAAAGGCGGCGGAAATGTCTCCGCCCGCCACCGGGGTGGCCGACACGACGTCGAGGCCGGTCGTCAGGCCAGCCAATAGGTTGCGCACTTTGCGAGCCTACTGCTGGGGTCGCTCGTAGGCTGGCTTCATGCAGCGGACGATCAGTCAAGACCTCACCAAAGACACAACCCTGTGCATCTCCTTGGCCGGGCGGCCGGGAAACACCGGGACGCGATTCCACAACTACCTGTACGACGCGCTGGGGCTCGACTTCGTCTACAAGGCCTTCACCACCACCGACATCGTGGCCGCGATCAATGGCGTGCGTGGATTGGGAATCCGGGGGTGCGCCGTGTCGATGCCCTGGAAGTCGGCGGTGATCCTGCTCGTCGACGAGATGAGTGCGTCGGCGGCAGCCCTGGAATCGGTCAACACGATCGTGAACACCGACGGTCACCTGACCGCGTACAACACCGACTATCTCGCCATCGTGGAACTGCTGCGACGCACGGGTGTGAAGGGTGGCTCGGTCGCCATCGTCGGGGCTGGTGGCATGGCGAAGGCGACCGCCGCTGCCGCGCGTGACATGGGATTCCGCGACGGGACGATCGTCGCCCGCAATCCCGACACGGGCCGAAGGTTGGCGTCCAAGCTCGGATTCGGATGGCGCGAAGAGTTCGGCTCGCTGCGACCCTCGTTGGTGATCAACTGCACCCCCGTGGGCATGGAGGGACCCGAGGTCGGCATGTTGTCGGTGCCCGAAGAGGTCATCGCGGCTGCAGACATCCTCTTCGACGTCGTCCCCCGGCCCGCCAACACCGTGCTGCTGCAGCGGGCTGCCGCGCTCGGCAAGCTGACCATCTCCGGTGCAGAGGTGATGAGCTTGCAGGCGCTCGAACAGTTCGTTCTCTACACGGGTATTCGCCCCGACGATGACCTGGTAGCCCGAGCGACCGCGTTCTCCCGCTACGAGGACGTCGAGGCCTAAGCCGACCCAGGGGCGGCCGAGTCAGATGACTCGGTCGTTGCCCCCGTCGATGGGGATCTGTGCTCCCGTGGTTGCCGAGAAGTCGTCCGACAGCAAATGGGTGACAGCCGTGGCGACGGTTTCACTCGTGATCTCGGTCCGCAACAGGTTGCGCAGCTTGTAATCCTCGACGGACATGCCGTACCCCTTGGCACGTCGGGCGATGATGTCGTCGCTCCACAGGGCCGTGTCGAACACGGCGTCGGGGGTGACCATGTTGATGCGGATGCCGAGGGGCGCCCATTCGAGGGCGGCGACACGGGCCAGTTGCGTGACGGCCGCTTTAGACGCCGAGTAGGGCGCCACCCCTGGCCCGGGAGCAGCCACGTTCTTCGACGAGATCACGACAACACGGCCGCCGACCGGCGATGCGATCAGGTACGGATGTACCTCGCGGAACAGGCGGGCGACCGCATCGAGGTTCGTGCCCATGACCGCCGCCCAGACGTCGTCATCGAGTTCGGAGATCGGAGCTGTCGCCGAATAGATGCCCGCATTGGCCACCAGAAGGTCGATTCCCCCATAACGCTCTGCGGCGCGCTGCAGAACGTCTCGCATGGCTGCAGCGTCGCGAACATCGGCGACCATCCCCAGGTACGCCGGGCTGCCGGACACGTCGTGGATGTTGTCGTGACGACCCGTGCCGACGACGGCGGCGCCCTGGGCGAGCAATGCCTGCGCGCATGCTCGACCAATTCCTGTCGATGCACCCGTCACCAGGGCGACCAGACCAGCGAAGCGCGCGGGCTTGCTTCCGCGGCGCAGCTTGGCTTGTTCGAGTTCCCAGTATTCGACGTCGAAGATCTCCTCCGCTGACGGAGCGACGTATCCGCCGCACGCCGCCGCCGCCGTGATCACGCCCATGGTGTGGCTGTACACGTCGCGAGCGATGTCGGCGTCCTTCGTGCTACGGCCAGCCGTCAGCATCCCCCACTGGGGGTCGAGGACGACGCGGGGAGCCGGATCGAGACGGGTGACGGTGATCCCTCGGCGACGCTCGTTGTCGGTGACGTATTGGTTGTAGGCGGCGACGTACCCGGCGATGTCGATTCCCACGAGCGGGACCCGCTTGGTCCGTATGGAGTGCTCGGGCGTTGCCGGACCTTGTTGGCTGATCGTGTCCAGGTCGCCGCGAGCGACGAAGGACGCGACCTGAGGGTCGGTGTGCCGGGTCACGATCATTGGTGCACCCGCGGCGACCGACAGTTCGCGCCGGAACTCGGCGAGTTCCGTGCCGGGAATACTGGCGAGCGGCCCGGGGACGGGGGCAGCCGCCGGTTGACCGGCCAGGTACGCAGCGGCTCGATCGACGAGGTCGATCTGTCGGGTGTACGCCTCCTCCGCGCTGGCACCGACGGTGAACAGACCGTGCCCACGCAGGACGAGGCCGAAGGTCGCGTCGGTTGCCTGATCTGCCCACGCGGATGCCGCGAGCTTTGCCAGGTCAAAGCCGGGCATGATGTAGGGCACGATCACGACGTCCGCGCCCAGCACACGCGCGACCAGGGATTCGTCGGGTACGTGGGTCAACGTGACGATGGCGTCGGCGTGGGTGTGCAGGACCCATTGCTGCGGCAACGTCGCGTGCAACAGCGCCTCCACCGACGGGTCGGGCGCGCTCGAATCGATCAGAGCGCACCGCAGCTCGTTCATCATCTGCGCATCACCGAGTCGCTCGACTCCGAGCAGTTCACGCAGGCGCGAGATGCGCAGCGGGGCGAACCCGGCCGCGGGAATCGTCGCGAGGTCGTAGCCGGAGCCCTTGACATGCAAGGTGTCGACGGAGGCCCCCGTCACGTCAACGACCGGCGCCTTCACCGAGGTGTTGCCTCCGCCGTGCAGGACGAGGTCCGGATCGGACCCCAGCAATCGCGAGGCATAGGCCAGGAGTTCCACGGGGTCTGTGAGTGCGGAGGCTTCTTCGGGGTTCCATCGGCTAGGCATGTCCACTCCTTCGTGTGAGGTCCATCCTGCCGCTGCGGGCGGGGCAGCACATGGCGGTGCCGGACGACGCTCACCCGAGCATCGTCCGGCACGGCCACCCATCGACTATTCCGTGGGCAGGTTTCGTAGCCAGATCCGCCACACGGCAAATGCCCCGAGGGCGACCGCTACCGCGCATTGCACCAGGAAGGGCGTCAGCTCGAAGTCCTGGGCCGGCATCTCGGGTGTGTGCTCGAAGGGCGAGAACTGCCGGGCCCAATCCGGCAGCTTGAGCAGCCCGCCGAACATGCTGACGATTCCGCCCCACACGACCGGAATCCAGGCGAGCGTCAGCAGGCGCGGAGAAAGCGAGTACAACCCAGCGGCCAGCGCCAGAACCATCAAGACCGAGGGAATCCCTGCGGCGCCAGCGGTCAGCCCCTTGGTGACCCAGTCGTAGTCGCCGTCGGTGGCCGTGCCGAAGGCGCCGGCGATGGTCCCCAGTCCGGTCACCATGATCGCCACCACGACGGTGACCACACCAAGGGCGTTGCCGAGCCAAGTGCGAGGCGTGAAGGACGTCGCAAGCAGGGGCTCAAGGCGTCCCTCGGCCTCCTCGGTGCGGAGCTTGCCGATCGCAGAGACGGCGTAGCAGGCCACAACGACGCGCATCATCACCACGGTCAAGGTGAGGTACCCGGAGATCGCCCCGTCGGCACCGCCCATGAGCTGCTGGAACACCACGGGCATGTCGCTGAACACGTCCACCATGGACTGGGTGAAGCTCCCGTACACCAGCCCCGCGATGCCCAGGGAGAACATCCACCAGAAGGCCTGTGAACGCAAAAGGACCAACGTCACGCTGAGCGGCGAACCGATCCACGAAGAGGCTCGCGTCTTGCCCCGCCGGACAGCGATCATGCCGGCGCCGAAGTCGCGTCGGGACTGCAGGAGGTAGGCCACGGCGACGAGGACGGCGGCCGCACCGACCAGCAGGAGCACTGGCCACCACCGCGGGTCGTCGTAAACGCGAGTCTGCTGCGCCCAGGCGAACGGCGAGAACCACGACAGCGTCGAGCCGTGCTCACCCGGTTCGGCAATCATGTCGCCCACACCACGCACGAGGTACGCGGCGCCGAGAACGCCACCGGCGATGCCATTGGCGGCGGAGGAGAAGGCGCTGATCTGGCACGTGACAGCCGTCAGACCAGCGAAGAAGAGTCCGAAGGCGGCTGTGGCGACCCCCATCAAGACGGATGATTCGACCGGGGAGCCAAAGCCGATCAGGGCACCGGCCATCAGGGCACCGAGGACCACGTTCAAGATCATGATCCACAGCAAGGCCGCCGTGAGCGGCGCATCCCGCCCAACGGGGTTGGCTCTGATGATCTCAGCGCGACCGCTCTGTTCGTCTTGGCGCGTGTGGCGCGACACGAGGAAGATGTTCATCAAAGCGACCAGGATCAACAGGTACGACCAATAGGCGCCGGCGAAGATGAGTTGAGCCGCGAGGTCGCTGTCGGGGGTGAGCCCGTCCAGGCCGAAGCCCGGCCCCGTGAAGAGCTTCATGGTGGGGCTGGAGAACATGGACAAGACCGACGCCATCTCATCGCCGGTGAGCAGCGTGGAGTAGGCCGTCAAGACGTAGGGAACGAAGGCGAACACCGCCAAGACCCACACCGCACCCCGAACCCGATCACGGCGGGCGTCGAACCGCAGGAGCGCGCCCGTGCGCGCAAAGGTTGTGCTCATGGAGGTCACTGCTCCTGCGACTGGTAGTGACGCAGCAGCATCTGCTCCAACGTGGGTGGCTGCGCGACGATGCTCTCCACGCCGGCCTCGGCGAGCCGCGTCATGACGTCGCCGACTTGTTCGCCGTCGACCTCAGCGGTAAGCCGGTTTCCGTCCACCGTGAGGTCGTGGATGCCGGGGTGCTTGTCGAGGCCGTCCACCGGCTGGGTGGTCGTGGCCTCGATGGTGGTGCGCCGAAGGTGTCGCATCTGCCCGAGCGTTCCGGTCTCGACGACCTTGCCCGACCGAACGATGGAGATCGTGTCGGCCAAGGCCTCGACCTCGGACAGGATGTGGCTGGACAGCAAGACGGTGGCACCCCGGTCCCGCAGGAGCGCGACCTGCGTGCGGAACGCGGCCTCCATCAGGGGGTCGAGACCCGACGTCGGCTCATCCAAGATGTAAAGCTCCACCTCGCTCGCCAGCGCCGCGACGAGGGCGACCTTTTGACGATTGCCTTTCGAGTACGTGCGCCCCTTCTTCGTCCGATCAAGGTCGAAGACTTCACACAGTTCGCTGATCCGCGCGGGATCGGCACCGCCGCGAAGTCGGGTGAGCATGCTGATCGCCTCGCCGCCGGACAGATTCGGCCACAGCTCGACGTCGCCGGGCACGTAGGCGAGTCGTCGATGCAGTTCGACCGCGTCGCGGCGGGGGTCTTCGCCCAGCATGGTGACGCGCCCCGAGTTGGCGCGCAGAAGTCCCAGCAGGACGCGGATCGTGGTGGTCTTACCTGCCCCGTTGGGACCCAAATACCCGTGCACCTCGCCCGTACGGATGGTCAGGTCAAGCCCGTCGAGGGCTCGGGTCCGTCCGAAGGTCTTGACGAGATTGCTGATTTCAATGGCGTTACTCATGGTCATTCCTGGTTTGAAGAACGTGTCGTTGGGTTGTCTGCCGCAGGCGGCGCGCCCCCCTCAGGCGGGTCGGGATCGGTCGTCATCGCGGCGGCGATGGCCTGCCGGGACTCCTCAAGCCACCCGTCGCCTGTCAACAATCCGCGCGTGAACAGTTCGAGCGCGCTGGAGGCGTAGCGCGCATAGACGACGGGATCGGTGAGTTTCTCTCCCCCCAGCCGACGCGCTAGAGGAGTGCCCAGAAGTGCCGCTCCGCACGTGTACGCAACGATCGTCGCGATGGCCGCCTCGCGGTCCGCGACGGGATGCATGCGGAGCGGACCGGTGTCGAGAATCGTCTCCGTCAGGTCGCACAGCCTCCCGAAGGCGCGGTCGGCGCCGTCGCCCCCGGCCATCAGCGTCGCCGACAGGTAGGCCATATGGGCATCCCATTTGCCGAGGTCCGCCAGCGACACGGACCCGGGTTGGCTCACCGCCTGATGCTCCATGCGTTCAAGGTCTTCGATGACCTTGTCGTCGCACGCTCCCCGGAGCCCATCCTTACTGCCAAAGTGGTGAATGACGAGCCCAGCAGAAACCCCGGCCGCCTCGGCGACATCACGGATCGTGGTGGCCGCAATGCCCTGGCGACCGAACAACACGATGGCCTCGTCACGAATACGGGCATCGGTCTTCAAGTCGTCCGTTGAACGCACATTCAACATCCTGAACGGTTGTTCAAAGACTGTCAAGCGTCATCGCGACGGGATCGTGCCTTCGGATGAAATCGCTGCTCCGGTTTGAGGAAAGCAGCGGTTTCCTGATCGAGTCACGGGCGCGCGCGTAATGTCGAGTCCGTTCCACCACCTGGTCCGGTCAATGACTCAAGGAGGAGCAGTGCCCCAACCACAACTCGACCTGCAACAAAGCGTGACCGATGTCATGCCTGAGGTGATCCAGGAACTCAAGGAGATGGTGGCGATCCCCTCGGTCGCCTTCCCCACGTTTCCCTCAGAGCCCGTCCACGCTATGGCAGACAAGGCCGTCGCCGCCTTCAACGCCATCGGTGTTCCCGCGCGCCTGATGGACATCCCCGACGGCTATCCGGCTGTGTGGGCCGAGATTCCCGGCCCTCCAGGGTCCCCCGTTGTGTTGCTGTACGGGCACTATGACGTACAGCCCGCCCCGGCCGACCAGGGTTGGGACACCGATCCCTTCACGGCGACCGTCAAAGAAGATGGTCGTATCTACGGACGCGGGGTCGCCGACGACAAGAGCGGGATCGCGATCCACTTGGCCGCACTAAAGGCCTTCGGCGGCAAACCGCCCGTCACGGTCAAACTCATCCTGGAGGGCGAGGAGGAGACGGTTAGCCATCTCGACGACTTCGTCGACGCCAATCCCGAACTCTTCCAGGCTGACGTGATGATCGTTGCTGACATGGGGAACCTCGCCGTCGGTCAGCCCGTCTTGACGACGGACCTGCGTGGCGACGTCAAGGCGGTCGTCGAGGCAGCCACCGTGAAGGACCCCGTGCATTCGGGTTTGTTCGGCGGTGCCGCGCCGGACGCCCTGCTGGCGATGATCAAACTGCTGGCCACCTTGACCGATTCAGCTGGCGATTGCGCGATTGACGGGCTTGTCGCCCACGACTGGCAGGGCGCAACGTACGACGAAGCGACGTTGCGTTCAAACGCCGGGGTGCTGCCCGGCGTAGACCTCGTTGGTTCTGGTGGAGTCGCCGGACGCCTGTGGTCCAAGCCATCCGTGACGGTGTTGGGCATGGACTGTCCGACGGTCGACAAGGGCGGCAACGTTCTACAACCGCGAGCCCGCGCCCTCATCGGCCTTCGCATCCCTCCTGGTCAGGAACCAGACGCCGCCTACTCGGCGTTGGAGTCCCACCTGTTGCGGCACGCGACAGGCGGTGTCCAGCTGACGGTCACCAAGCGCAATGCGTCACCGGCGTTCCATCAGCCCTACTCCGGTCAGGTCATCGAAGCCATGGCGTCCGCGCTCGAGGCCGCTTATGGTGCAGCCGTGTCGACGGTCGGGTCCGGCGGATCGATTCCGTTGCTCGAACACCTACGCATGGCGTGCCCGACCGCATCGTTCGTGCTCATCGGCGCGCAGGACGCGACGATGGCGCAGATCCACGGACCGAACGAGAGCGTCGACCCACGGGAGATCGCTCACATGGCAACGGCGGAGGCGTTGTTCCTGTCAGCCATGAGTCCGCCGGAATAGGCAGTCATGGACACGCTGATCATCCTCTTAGAGGCACTCGTCCTGGTCGGCGCCATCTACATGGGTGTCCGCACGGGCGGCATCGGTCTTGGTCTTTGGGGCGCCGTTGGCGTCGTGATCCTCGTTTTCGTCTTCCATGCGCAACCCGGCGAGATCCCGGCAACGGCCATCCTCGTGATCCTTGCCGTCATCACCGCCGCATCGGCCATGCAGGCGGCAGGGGGGATCGACTACCTGGTCACGGTCGCCGAGAAGCTGATCCGGGCACGGCCCCAATCGGTCAACATCATCGCCCCCGTGGTCTCCCTGTTGTTTTGCGCGGGGGCAGGCACCGGAAACATCATTTTTCCGCTCCTGCCGGTGATCTACGAGGTGGCGTACGAACGGGGCATCCGCCCAGAGCGTGCACTGTCGACGTCGGTGGCAGCGTCGGGTGTCGCGCTGGCCGCGAGCCCCGTGTCGGCGGCGATGGCGGCCTTCATCGGGCTGACGGCCTCCGGAAAGGACGCCCTGTCGCTCGGGCAAATTATCGCCATCACGCTGCCGGCATCACTCATCGGGACCGTCGTGGCAGCGCTCGTCTCGACGCGGTGGGGCAAGGAACTCAGCGATGATCCCGTCTATCAGCAGCGGCTGAAGGACGGGATCGTCAAGCCCCCGAAGTCGTCCGAGGGAGAACGGCCGCCGCTTCCACCCCGGGCCAAGCCAGCCGCACTCGTGTTCTTCGGCGGGGTGATCCTCGTGGTGATCCTCGGCGGATTCCAAGGGTTGCTGCCGACGTGGACGGTGGACGGGAAGACCGTTTCTCTCGACATGAGCACGTTGTTGGTCATGGTCATGCTGGCTGTCGCCCTGCTCGTCATGTACGTCGGGCAGGTCAAGCCCGGCAGCGTCCTAGATGCCTCTTTGACCAAGTCGGGACTGACCGCGATCATCGCCCTGCTCGGCATCGCCTGGCTGGCTAACACCTTCATCGGCGCCAACGAAAGCACCGTCATCGGTGGACTCACCTCGATCACGCAATCGACGCCGTGGTTCTTGGCCGTTGCGTTGTTCCTCGTGGCTGCCTTGACGACCAGCCAATCGGCCTCGGTGAACACGATGATTCCGCTGGGCCTCAGTCTTGGGCTCGGCGTCCCCCAACTGGCCGCGTACCTGCCCGCGATGGGTGGCGTCATGACGCTCCCGGCCAACGGCTCGCAGCTGGCCGCCGTCGAGATCGATCAGACGGGCTCCACGAAGATCGGGCGGTACGTCATCAACCACTCGTTCCTCGTCCCGACGCTCATCATCGTCGTTGTTTCGGTGGTGGTGGCGATCCTCTTGTCGTTGGTCATCACCTAGCGGCCAACGCGGGGTGAAGGCCCTGGACACGTCGAAAGTGTCGCGACCCGACGAGACCGGTGGCCACGCGGCCTAGTTTCGGCGCACGGAACCGCCGAGGAATGCCGCGGCGACCAGAGCGTCGGGGCCGTACCGCGCGATGTCGGCAGAGCGGTATTTCGCGACGCGGTCGATGAGGCGCTGGACGCGAGCGCTGTCGAAGGAGCGCAGCGCGCCGTCG
>RRZU011055331.1_pt1 | contig 15668 bp, 13 predicted proteins | sample 2165561 | NCBI WGS metagenome assembly RRZU01 (sample SAMN10456909, study PRJNA506462) | wastewater metagenome | isolation source: wastewater sludge | place: USA: Moscow, Idaho
TCTTTCCAGATAGCGCCCGGTTTGGGGGTTGTAGGTTCTAAAGCCGTTGTAGTGCAGTCCGGATTCGGCGTCGGCGTCGGCGTATTAGCCGGGGAAGCGCCATAGGGTGACTTGGGTGATACGGATTTTTGACCGTGACTGAAATATGTCATGCATACGAGGAAACCGTTGCAATCTCGCTATCAAAAAATGGATCTGCAGCTACCACCGCCGCCTCAAGAACCCCTCATAAAACCCAGCACATAGCCCGAATAGAGAAAAAACTACTATAGTCAATATATTTTCCTCATAAGTCAGCGCACGTAGAAGCCCAAAATATGCCATTAATTTACGGAATAAAACTCCAAAAACACCGGTTAAAAGACCAATTGCAGTTATCGATAAAAATACGATAATCCTATCCTTTATATCCATATTTACAGTCTCCACTATTGATTTGCATTATTTATTAATGTAGATGCTACATTTCCACCTATCGTTTCACCTGCAGCCCAATCGATTCTTCCTGGCAGATAATAAGATCCTTTTATTGAGTTTGTGTTTATTAAGAGTTTATGGTCGAGACCTCCTATGTAGGCCTTTAGCGAATACGGCAGGTAAACCCCAAGCGTTGCTAGGAGCCGCTCTAAAATAACCTACTCTATCAGGTAAAGATTTTTTCTTTCCCTGATAGAAAACTCCTGTCTTGACTTGTGGATTTGGGGGCAGTCTTATTGGTAGCCAATTTACCCACTCTACTTCCTGATACTCCTGCCGTAGCTAGATCAAAAACACCTCCTGTTACTACCTCCGCCCTCCATAACATCACAAAGCCCGGCCCCAAGAAAACAAGCGGGCTTAATAATGAACAGTCTATTTCACACTATAGAAGCAAAAAATATAGATAAGAAAATAAACGGAAATAGATGCTATAGCTCACTGACTCAGCCATTGCTCAACTTTATCTCTAGATGGAATACCCCCGGCGTGAACAACCTCTCCATTAATCACAACGCCGGGTGTCCTCATTACGCCGTAACTCATGATGTCCTTGATTTCTTCAACTTTTTGCAGAGAAATTGCGACACCTTTTGCCTTAGCAACCTCTTCAATCAACGCAACGGTATTTTTACAGTTGGCACAACCTGTACCCAATACTTTAATTTCTTTCATTTTTATCTCCTTATAAAACCCAGTTAAATACATAACCTACAATCAAAATGCCAGTAGCAACAACGCTGACAAATACAACAATTAGTCTAACCTTTAGCACTTTACGCAAAATCACCATCTCTGGTAGTGATAATGCAATTACACTCATCATAAAGGCCAGCACTGTACCCAACGCGGCACCTTTGGCCAGCAGTGCCTGAATAATGGGGATCACCCCGGCTGCGTTTGTGTACATTGGTATGCCAAACACCACTGCAAGCGGCACAGACCACCATGCTTCCTTGCCCATGAAGCTGGCCATAAAATCTTCTGGTACGTAACCATGAATACCTGCCCCAATAGCAATACCTGCAAGAATATAAGGCCAAACTCTGCCAACGATTTCTCGGATACTCTGAAACCCGGCCTCGATGCGCTCACCCAAACACATTACGGTTGTTGTGAATTGTGCATTCGTTTTGGGCATCTCACGCACCCAATCTTCCAAATGGGCCTCCATTTTTAATTGACCAATGGTCCAGCCCGCCACAATGGCCACCGACAAGCCAAGCCCCAAATAAAGCATGGCAATTTCCCAACCGAACATACCAAACAATAAAGTCAGCGCCACTTCATTAACCATTGGAGCCGCTATCAAAAAGGAGAAAGTTACGCCAAGAGGAACGCCTGCCTGTACAAATCCAATAAATAGCGGCACTGCAGAACAAGAACAGAAAGGCGTAACAATGCCTAACGAAGCAGCCATGACATTAGCAAGCCCTTCGCTACGACCAGCCAATAAAGCCCAGGTACGTTCTGGGGTAAAGTAGCTGTTAATCATGCCCATGATAAAAACAATGCCGGTCAAAAGTAACAAGACTTTAGGCGTATCGTAAAAGAAAAATTGCAGCGCGCCTCCTAAATGGCTCTCGCGCGCCACAGGCAAGGCGCCAACCAACCATTCAGAGAATGGAAGCAACGTTTCATAAAGGCACCACCAAAATATGGCCGCCAATATCAAAAATGCTCGAGGGTTGTGCCGAAACCAACGTACAGCAAAGGTAGTCATGTTTATCTCCAATTAACCGTCCCGTAGTAGCGAATGGTTTTATTTTGAACTGTCACTACAGAAGACGAACGAGTCGGCAAAAGGATTCAGGTCTAAGAACGAGGGACATAACAGCATACTCGCCCGGTGGCTTCATCAAAACGAACTTGGCAATTCTGAATAAGCTGCTCACGAAGCCGCTTTCTAGCCCGCAATAGCCGCGATTTTGCGGCCGCTAGAGCAAGTCCATTAGCCTCACCATACGCCCGAACGGACAGCCCCTGAAAATCGCAGACGCTAATAATGTGCCTATCTTCAATTTTTAGTTCACGTAAATTTCGTCCAATGCAAACATCCAACTCATCGACTGGCAAACGCTCACTCCCCGGGGTTGCTACCAGATTTTCCGACAACATCTCCTGTGATTTACCCAGACGAACAAAATCAATTAAGGCATGACGAGCAACTTGAAATAGCCACGCGCGCGGATTATCAAGCGTACAAAAATTTTGACCTAAGCGTACGGACTTTAAAAAGACGTCCTGCAAAAGATCTTCCGCCACATAACGGTCACCAATCCGATAAAGCAAAAAGGCAAACAATTCTTTTCTATATGCCTGCCATGCCCGCAAAACACACGAAAAACCCATATTATCTATCTTGCTCATCAATCAAAATCCACCGCTTTTTTAAATACAACCTCACACTAAATTAACAAAGCACAAGTTTTTCATTGAAGCACTATTGACACGGCTTTAAAAGCCTAATTTACAACGACATACAATTAATTCTCAGTAAATTAATCAATACGGTAACCGCCTTATATTTAAAGCAATTTATCTTAAATCAATAAAACACCCCTCAAACCATCCCCGAATACTCAATGTTGTTTTAGTACACAAATCCACTGCACGGCACATCTATCCCACCCAAGAAAGGTTTGCCCTTTAAATACACACTCTCTAAACTAGGTGCTTTTATCGATGGATAATAATATGCTACTTAGCAATATGGAAATCATCCCCGGGCGCAGAGTGAAAGAACACATGGGCATTGTTCAAGGCAGCACTGTGCGCAGCAAACATGTGGGGAAGGACATCTTAGCCGGCTTTAAAAACGTGGTAGGTGGAGAGCTCAAAGCTTACACGGAACTACTTTCTGAAGCCCGGCGCCAAGCCACAGAACGCATGATTGACGAAGCTGAATCCATTGGCGCCAACGCCATCATCAACATCCGCTACACCACAACCTCTGTCACCCCGGGCGCAGCAGAAATTCTTGCTTACGGCACGGCTGTTGTCCTTGAATAAATTAGGTACATAGAGCCCATGTTTCCTGAACGAATCTTCGGCACTGCAGTTGTTGCAGCATTTTTGCTGACTTTTATCGACAAACTTTTCCCAAAACCTAGATCCAAAGAAAAATATTTTAAATGCGCTCGCTGCAGGGCAACCTCACGGCATACTGAGCGCACGATCGAAGCGTGGCGTAACAAAAAAACAAATTTTTCTGTCAAACATGCCATACCCAATGGCTTAAAAACCAACCATTCCGAGCACGTGAGCAACTTTCATCTCATAGGAGCAATGATGCCCCTTCCGGTTGTCTTGGTGTAGTGATGTTTTTTGCAATCCTCCCGCTTGCTGGATATTTTTTAATGCTTGTATATACCTAAAAACAATTAAAGCATCTCCCCCAAATCGCTAAGCGCTGCGCGACAAAGCCCCGTGCAACGTCCCTTACCTACAACGCTAAGGCACTATGGAATCACTGATTAAACTCGTTATTTTTCTCATTATTCTGACAATTGGCTATTTTCGTGGACGCCATAATGAGCGTAAACACTACGAAGCTTTGGAAGAAGAAGAGGCAGAAGTTGCTGATGTACTCATCTTTTCGACTCGTTATCCGCCTCCGAGTGCCGTCCCGCTCGACCCCGTGCTGGTGAGTGGCAACGCTGTCATTTCCTCTGACGCTTTCCGAGCCTTCGTGGCCAGCTTACGAAAAATTTTCGGCGGTAACTATACTTCGTATGAAATGCTTCTCGACAGGGGGCGACGGCAAGCCTTGGTTCGCCTTAAACAGCAAGCTAAAGCAAAAGGCGCCAATAAGGTTTTTAACGTTAAGTTTGAATCTGCTTTCATTTCAGACAGACAACGAAAAACCGCGCCTGAAGTTGAGATTTATGCCTACGGCACCGCCTTTGTCGTTGCAAAAGGCAGCGTAGAGCGAAGCCGGGTGCATTACAAACAGGGTAAAGCCTTACCTGATACAGAATCACGCACTATTTCAAGCCGGACATCACTTTTTTGGCTGATAGGAATTGCCCTTGTTGGCTTATACGCTGCAATAGACCCTCTTTTTGATGTTTTTTTAAACGATGCACAATGGCGCTACGTTAACGATATTCCTTGGCCAATCATCATCCCTATGGCATTACTTTGCATTGCAGCAGCTGTACGTCTGTCACGCAAACGGAAAATGCCTTGGCTGGATTGCATTATTTGGGGTTCTGTGGGCACGCTTGTTCTAAGTTTCTCTCTTCAAATCCTAGTATTACGCATTAACAGCTTTGGTGGAGATACCCATATCGTCACATATCAACTTGATGAACAAAAAAACCTCATTAGCCCGGATCCCCGTTTCCCCTCACTTAATCTAAAAGATCGACATTTTGCTTTTTTAGATAAACCTGCAGGCACCTCACAGGAAATACAGCTCAAGCATGGCATTTTAGGCATTTGGATGTACAACGTGCTTCCGCTTAGACTTATTCCAATAAAAGCAAATGAAGAAAACGATTCACAACCAGAATTAAACCAACCAAAAGACTCGGAAGAGACAAAAGAGGAAACAGAAAATACAGACGATACAAAAAGCGAAGAGCGTAGCGAACAAAAACAATAGTAGTTTATTTGACGCCCCGGCCTCTGCCCGTTAGCATTTCGAGGTTCAATCTTTTTTAAGGCTATAAGGGCTGTTTTTTTGCCGGTCCTAGGCCGTACGGAATCATCAGGAAAATAATATGAAAAGCGCTGAAATTCGACAAAAGTTTCTGGATTTTTTTGAATCTAAAGGACACACCGTGGTGCCCACCTCAAGCTTGGTGCCGCACAACGACCCCACTTTGCTCTTTACCAACTCCGGGATGGTGCAGTTTAAAGACGTCTTTCTCGGTACAGACAAACGCCCTTACGTGCGCGCGGCCAGTGTGCAAGCCTGTTTGCGTGCAGGCGGCAAGCATAATGACTTAGAGAATGTTGGCTACACTGCCCGGCACCATACATTTTTTGAAATGTTGGGCAATTGGAGTTTTGGCGATTACTTTAAACGCGACAGCCTGAAATGGGCTTGGGAACTTTTGACCGAAGTCTACAAAATCCCGGGCGATAAACTCTGGGCCACAGTTTACATTGACGACGACGAAGCCTACGACATTTGGACAAAAGAAATTGGCTTGCCTGCCGAGCGCGTGATACGCATTGGAGACAATAAAGGCGCTAAATACATGTCCGACAATTTCTGGATGATGGCGGACACCGGCCCTTGCGGTCCTTGTTCGGAAATTTTTTACGACCACGGCGAAGGCATCTTTGGTGGCCCCCCGGGCAGCCCGGACCAAGACGGCGACCGTTATATCGAAATCTGGAATAACGTATTCATGCAGTTCGATATGCAACCGGATGGCAGCATCAAACCCCTACCCGCTCCATGCGTAGATACCGGCATGGGTTTAGAGCGCCTAGCAGCGGTCCTGCAACACGTACACAGCAATTACGAAATTGACCTCTTTGAAAGACTGATCCAAGCTGCCGCCAATGAAACGGCCTGTAGCGACCTAAGTAACCCTAGCCTAAAAGTGCTGGCCGACCACATCCGCGCTTGCGCCTTTTTGATTAGCGACGGCGTTATTCCCGCAAACGAAGGCCGGGGTTATGTACTGCGCCGCATCATTCGGCGCGCCATTCGCCACGGTTATAAACTCTCTGCGCGCAAACCATTCTTTCACAAACTAGTCACGAGCCTGATTGCAGAAATGGGCCCGGCCTACCCCAACCTTGCTGCACAACAAGCCAAGGTCACAGAAGTACTTAAACTGGAAGAAGAGCGCTTTTTTACGACGCTTGAAAACGGCATGGCCTTACTTGAAGCTGAAGTGGCTGCACTCCGGACGCAAGGAAAAACTGTATTTAATGGCGAAATCGCTTTTAAACTGCACGATACATTCGGCTTTCCGCTCGACCTCACTGCAGACATCTGCCGAGAACAAAACATCAGCGTCGATAGCGCAGCATTTGACCTGGCAATGGACCGCCAAAAAGACCGGGCCCGGGCTGCAGGCAAATTTAAAATGGCGCAAAATCTTGAATATACAGGCGCCCCAACAAATTTCCACGGCTACACCACCCTCACCCATACCGGCACCGTGCAAGCCTTGTACAAAGAAGGCGCCCCCGTGGACGTTTTAGAAGCGGGCAGCTTAGGCGTTGTGGTATTAGATAACACGCCGTTTTATGCTGAATCCGGCGGGCAAGTGGGCGATGCTGGCGAGCTACGCGCTGAAAATGTTTTGTTCAATGTTGCAGACACTCAAAAGATTCAAGCTAATGTGCTTGGTCACCACGGCGTGCTGCGCACCGGTACCTTAAAAATCGGCCAGAGCCTCGAAGCACATGTTGACACCACCCGGCGTGTTTCAACCATGCGTAACCACTCTGCCACACACTTACTGCACAAAGCGCTGCGCACAGTTCTGGGGGAACATGTTCAACAAAAAGGCTCCTTGGTCGATCACGAAAAAACCCGCTTCGATTTTGTGCACAACCAACCCATGAGCAATGCGCAAATCCGGCAAGTTGAAAATTTAGTGAATGCTGAAATCCTTGCTAATACGGCCGTTCAAGCGCAAGTCATGCAGATTGATGACGCCAAAAAAACCGGGGCTATGATGCTTTTTGGCGAAAAGTATGGCGAAAAGGTACGTGTTCTCGACATTGGCACCTCACGCGAACTATGCGGCGGCACACACGTTGAGCGCACCGGAGACATTGGTTTTTTCAGCATTGTGGCAGAAGGCGGCGTCGCTGCCGGGGTGCGCCGGGTTGAAGCCGTCACAGGCACCAATGCTCTCACCTATGTGCAAGAAATGGAATCCGAACTGGGTGGCATTGCTGGCACGCTTAAAATATTGCCAAAAGATGCACATAACCGCGTACTGGCCGTACTTGAACAAGTCAAAAAACTGGAACGAGAACTGGCTGCATTAAAAGGCAAACTAGCCAGCGTAAAAGGCAATGAACTCTTAACAGAAGCCATTGATATAAATGGTATTCAAGTGCTGGCGGCTAATTTAGAAGGTGCAGACAACAATGCCCTGCGCGAAGGTCTTGATAAAATCAAGGCTAAATTAGGGCGCTGCGCAGTTGTGCTGGCGGCGGTCAATGAAGGGAAAGTCAGTCTCGTTGCTGGGGTGTCAGCCGATTTAACCCCAAAAATCAAAGCCGGGGAACTGGTTAATTTTGTGGCTCAACAAGTCGGTGGTAAAGGTGGCGGGCGCGCAGATATGGCCATGGCCGGGGGAACCAATCCAAGTGGCTTGGCACAAGCACTGGCCAGCGTCCCAGCATGGGTACGTGAAAAGAGCTAAGCCATAAGCCCTACCCGGTGTTCTGCAAAGGGCGCATGTTCTAGGGCCAGCCTTCCGCTTTGCGCAAGGCTCGAGCACAAAACTGCGCCTACTTGCAACGGTTTGGTCTAGAATGCCCCTTCCCCCTCATTTTGCATGAGCGCTTAAGCGATGAACGAACCCCTAAAAACGCCTCGCCATAAAAGCATTTACATACTGCCCAATCTCTTCACCGCGGCAGCACTTTTTGCCGGTTTTTACGCCATTATCCAAGCCATAAACCAGCATTTTGAATCTGCCACCGTGGCTATTTTTATCGCCATGTTTTTAGACGCCATGGACGGTCGCGTCGCGCGCCTTACCCACACACAAAGCGCTTTTGGTGAGCAGTTCGATTCACTCTCAGACATGCTCTCGTTTGGTGTGGCACCCGCTTTAGTCGTCTATGAATGGGCTTTACGTGATCTTGGTAAATTGGGCTGGCTGACCGCCTTTATTTACTGCGCCTGCGCAGCTTTGCGTCTAGCCCGATTTAACGCAAACATTGGCATTATTGATAAACGTTTCTTTCAAGGGCTCCCTAGCCCGGCAGGTGCAGCGCTGGTTGCGGGCATGATTTGGCTAGCAACCAACTTGGGCTATTCTGGCGCCTCACTCGGCTGGCTGCCCTTGGGCATGACCTTATTTGCTGGCATAAGTATGGTCACTAATATTTTGTTTTGGAGCTTTAAAGACGTTCACGTCAATCGACGCGTGCCTTTCATCATGCTCATTGCCGTTGTGGCCGCCTTCATCTTAGCCTCAGCCTACCCACCAGCCGCACTTTTTGGTTTATTCTTAATTTATGCCCTGTCGGGTTACGTTATTGCAATTGGACGTTGGATTCGCAAAGCTCGCCGAAACCGTCGAATTGAAACCAAACGCCCGGACCAAAATTAACCGAATTCTCTAACCTTTTAGATCGAGACTCCCCATGAGCGACACACTCATTATTTTTGACACGACATTACGCGACGGCGAACAAAGCCCCGGCGCATCCATGACACGTGAGGAAAAGTTACGCATTGCACGTCACCTGGAAAAAATGCGTGTCAATGTTATTGAGGCCGGCTTTCCCGCTGCGTCCAATGGCGATTTTGAATCCGTTCGCACCATCTCAGAGGCTATTCAAGAGTCGACTATTTGCGGTCTAGCACGAGCCAATGAAAAAGACATTGCACGCACAGGCGAGGCCATTGCGCCAGCGCGCCAAGGTCGCATTCACACCTTCATTGCCACCAGCCCCATTCACATGGAAAAAAAGCTGCGCATGACGGAAGACCAAGTGGTTGAACAAGCTGTAAAAGCAATTGGCTGGGCCCGGAAATTTACAGATGATGTAGAGTTTTCCGCAGAAGATGCTGGCCGTTCAGAACTGGATTTTTTATGCCGTATTTTTGAAAAAGTCATCAACGCCGGCGCAAAAACCATTAACGTGCCCGATACGGTTGGCTACAACCTTCCCACACAATTTGCGGAACGCATCAAAACACTCATCCAACGTGTGCCCAACGCCGATAAAGTTATTTGGTCCGTACACTGCCATAACGACCTGGGTTTGGCGGTGGCCAACTCACTTGCCGCCGTTCTTGCCGGAGCTCGGCAAGTAGAATGCACCATTAATGGCTTAGGCGAACGCGCTGGCAATGCTTCATTGGAAGAGATTGTGATGGCTGTGCGCACCCGTCGAGACGTTTTCCCCTGTGATACGCGCATTGACACAACACAAATTGTAACGGCCTCAAAACTTGTTTCTGGCATCACAGGCTTCCCCGTTCAGCCGAATAAAGCGATTGTAGGTGCCAATGCCTTCTCACACGAATCCGGCATTCACCAAGACGGTGTACTCAAACACCGGGAAACCTATGAAATTATGCGTGCCGAAGATGTGGGCTGGGGCGCAAACAAACTGGTACTGGGCAAACTCAGCGGCCGGAACGCATTCCGAAGCCGCTTACAAGAACTTGGGATAGGCGTTGATAGCGAAGACCAACTCAATACCGCCTTCTCAAAATTTAAAGAGCTGGCTGACAAAAAGCATGAAATTTTTGATGAAGACTTGCACGCCTTAATGTCTGACGAAGCCATTACCCCGGCACAAGAATACTTCCGCCTACTTGCTTGCGCCATCCACTCAGAAACAGGAGAAGTGCCCAATGCACAGCTCACGCTAATGGAAGGCAAAAAAGAAATTCGCGTGAGCGCGCAAGGCTCTGGCCCGGTCGATGCCAGCTTTAAAGCCATTGAGCAAGCGGCGCAAAGCGGCACAAGCTTATTACTTTACTCAGTCAACGCCATTACAACCGGCACCGACGCACAAGGGGAAGTAACGGTACGTCTTGCCAAAGCCGGGCGTATTGTTAATGGCCAAGGCGCAGACACTGACATTATTGTTGCGTCAATTAAAGCTTACCTTAATGCACTGAATAAACTGCGCGAAGGTCCTGAAAAACTTAACCCACAAGCTTCTATTTAATTTTTTATAGAAATAGCACAACATGGCCCTAAGCAAAGATCTCCCTAGTGCGCTGATTTCAGTCGTCTGCATTTTTTTACTCATCAGCACTTCGCTATGGGTGATCATGCCCTTTTTGGCAGCTGGTATATGGGCCATTATGATTGTGGTGGCCACCTGGCATGTTTATCAAACCTTAATCACTTGGCTGGGCGGTCGTCGCCGCGTGGCGACCTTGCTCATGCTGCTTTGCATGCTGCTTGTTCTCATCGTGCCACTTTGGTTAGCCATTTCCACCATTGCTGAACACGGAGAACAAATCGGCAATTTATCTAAACTCTTTATGGAAGAGGGTCTGCCCTCCCCCCCGGGCTGGGTTGAAAAAATTCCACTTGTCGGTAACAGCCTTAATGAACAATGGGTACGCTTAGCCAGCGACCCCACGGCGCTGCGCCTTAAAATTACGCCTTACTCTGCCAATCTAAGCCGCTGGGTTGCCAGCACGCTGGGCAACCTAGGCTCTTCGCTCATACAGTTTTTACTCATCATTGGGCTATCAGGTTTCTTCTACACCACCGGCGAAAAATTTGCCGACGCTATTTTAAGATTCGGACAAAAACTAGGCGGCGCCCGAGGCCGCAGTTCCGTTCTCTTGGCAGGCGATGCAATTCGTGCCGTTGCGCTGGGCATTGGCGTCACCGCCCTCATACAAAGTGCGCTAGCAGGCTTTGGCCTCGCCGTAGTCGACATGCCCTTTGCCGCTTTGCTCACAGCAATGACTCTTGTTCTATGTATTGCTCAAATTGGTGCATTACCTGTTTTACTCCCCTCAGTTCTCTGGATATATTGGACGGGGCATACCGGTACAGCGATTGGCCTGCTGCTCTGGTCTATCTTTGTTGGTAGTATGGACAACGTACTGCGCCCTTTTCTTATCCAACGAGGCGCCAATCTACCGTTCTTGTTAATCTTCATGGGTGTAATTGGCGGCATGCTGAGTCTAGGGCTCATCGGCATGTTTGTAGGGCCTGTTGCACTTGCAGTGACCTACACGCTCTTTATTTCATGGATTAAAGAAGATACCGAACCAGAGTCAGAGCCAAAATTAGAGCCGGAGCCGGAGCCGGAACCAGAACCAAAAACTTAAACCCCGGTTCAAACCAATAAAAAACAGGCTTTTGCCTGTTTTTTATTGCCTGATCAGGCCATCTTGGTATTTTTTAAAAAGAGTAAAATAACACTATATACAGTGTTTGTAACTATATGATACTACTGAACATTTTTATAACAAATTGATTATTAACGATTTTTGATCTTTGCGATTTTCTTTAAAAAAGCGTATTCTCTCGTTCTTCTTCCAAATCAGACGCTTTACTTTCCTCATCATCCAACACCTCTCAACAAAAACACAAAGCACAACGCCCCACATTAGAAATTTAGAAAACCTTTGCTTTTAAACCAATATTAAACCTGCAACCCATTGATTTAAGGATTTTTTATGAGCACCACAACCGATTTGCTCCCTAGCGCCCTACTATTACCTCAAGAAATTTGTGAGGAAGTGCTGCAAGAAAAATATGCAAAAGGCCAGGAAAAAACCATAAAAGAAGTCCGAATGCGTGTTGCAAAAGCGTTGGCGCAAGTTGAAAAAGAAGAACATCGTGCTAAGTGGGAAGCGAAGTTTTATGAAGCGCAAGAAAAAGGCTTTATCCCTGCCGGACGCATCAACAGCGCGGCTGGCACAGCCTTACAGGCCACCCTCATCAACTGTTTTGTACAGCCCGTTGGGGACTCTGTCACCGAATCTGTAGATGGTCGCCCAGGCATTTACACTGCGTTGGCACAAGCAGCAGAAACCATGCGCCGAGGCGGCGGTGTCGGATACGATTTTTCCGCCATTCGCCCCAAAGGTGCTTTGGTAAAGGGGACTAACTCCAATGCCTCCGGACCTGTCAGCTACATGCGAGTGTTTGACCGCTCATGCGAAACGGTTGAGTCAGCTGGCGCGCGCCGGGGCGCACAAATGGGCGTGCTACGATGCGACCACCCAGACATTGAAGAGTTCATCCACGCAAAAGACAATGGGGACCTCAAGAACTTCAATATTTCTTTGGGCGTGAGCGATGCCTTTATGCAGGCTGTGGAAGCCGATGATTTTGTGGAACTCACCCACAAGGCCGAGCCAATTGAAGAACTCAAACAAACAGGGGCTTACCAGCGCGAAGACGGACTTTGGGTTTACCGCAAAGTCAAAGCCCGTGATTTGTGGGAACAGGTCATGAAATCGACCTACGACCACGCAGAGCCCGGCATCCTCTTTTTGGACCGCATGAATAAAGACAACAACCTTTACTACTGCGAAACCATCGAAGCCACCAACCCCTGCGCAGAACAGCCCCTGCCCCCTTATGGCTGCTGTGACCTGGGCTCCATCAACCTCACCGGTTTCGTCAAAGAGCCCTTTAATAAAAATGCCCAGTTTGAATTTGAAGCATTTGGCAAAATTATCGACACCTCCATTCGCATGCTGGACAACGTACTAGACATTACGCACTGGCCACTGCAACAACAAAAAGACGAAGCACATGCCAAACGCCGTGTTGGACTAGGTTTTACCGGTCTTGGCAATGCACTTACCATGCTAGGACTCAAATACGATACAAAAGCCGCTCGTGAAATGGCCACAAAAATCAGCACTTATCTGCGTGATCGTGCCTACCTCGCCTCCATTGAACTGGCAAAAGAACGCGGTGCATTTCCACTGTTCAATGCCGATCTTTACCTGACCGGCGGCAACTTCGCCTCACGCCTACCGACTGAAATAAAAGAAAAAATTCGGAAGCACGGTCTTCGTAACTCACATCTACTGTCTATCGCACCAACCGGCACCATCTCACTTGCTTTTGCAGACAACGCCAGCAACGGCATTGAACCCCCATTCTCGTACACCTACACCCGGCGCAAACGCATGGCCGACGGCACCTACAAAGAATACACCGTAGAAGACTACGCTTGGCGGCGCTACAAACACATGGGGGGCGATATCAACCAACTACCCGCATACTTCGTTACCGCGCTGGAAATTTCTGCCCAAGCCCATGCCGATATGGTGGCCGCTGTCGCCCCCTTTATCGACACCGCCATATCAAAAACCGTCAATGTGCCCGAAGACTACCCCTACGAAGATTTTGAAAACCTATATCTTTCTGCATGGAAGGCCGGGCTAAAAGGCCTCGCTACTTACCGGCCCAACAGCATTTTAGGCTCAGTCCTCTCCGTCACCCCAAGCACCCCGACCACACCGGCCTCCGATGCACCAGAATTTGAACTCAATGACGCCAATCGACGCCTCTCCATTCACGCACTTCCCGCACCGGTTCTCTCCAGCCTACGTTGGCCAAACCGCCCTGAGCTACCCAACGGTAATGCAGCCTGGACATATATGCTCAACACCCCGCAAGGCGGTTTCGCCCTCTTTGTAGGTCACATTGATAGCGGAGAAAATGGCTACAAAGCAGCCTTCCCATTTGAAGTCTGGGTCAACGGCGCAGATCAACCCCGGGGGTTAGGCGCCGTCGCAAAAACCCTCTCCATGGACATGCGCGCAAACGACCGGGGCTGGCTCAAACTCAAACTTAACGCCCTCGCTCGCACAGTAGATGAAAAATCCTTTGAGCTCCCCTTCCCCCCCCATGGCGAACATCAACTCATGCCGGGCGTTGTATCAGCCTTCGCCCAAGTTGTACGTTACCGGTGCGAACAACTCGGCGCCTTTGACGTTGAAGGCCCCACCCCGGTCCTGGATTCCATGTTCAGCAAAGAAGAACCCAAAACCGGCACCGCTGGTACTCTATCTTGGACAGTAGACATCCAAAACCCAGCCACCGGAGAAGACTTCATCCTCGGCCTCAAAGAAATCACCCTGCCCGCCCAAAATGGCTACTCCTGCGGCACAACCCGCCCCTATTCCGTATGGCTCTCAGGTAACTACCCACGCGCACTAGATGGATTAACGCGTATCCTCGCACTGGATATGCGCGTTATGGACCCCGCGTGGATTGGAATGAAGCTACGCAAACTCCTTAATTATCCTGAACCCCTAGGCGACTTCATGGCCTTCGTGCCCGGCACCCATCGCCAACAGAACTACCCCTCCACCGTTGCCTACATTGCCCAACTCATCATCCACCGCTACGCCATGCTGGGCGTTCTGGACGAAAAAGGCTACCCCATACAAGAAATGGGCATGCTAGAAACCCCGCGCACAGAAACCGAAACCCAACTCATGCAAGGCAAAACCTGCGGGGAATGCGGCAACAACACCCTCATTCGCAAAGACGGCTGCGACTTTTGCACCGCCTGTGGCGCAGTGGGCAGCTGCGGCTAATCCCCTTCAATAAAAAACCAACACAACCCAAGCATATACTTTATGCTTGGGTTATTTATTTTTAGCGTATTGTCGTTTAACGCAATCTGCGGGGCGCCCAAATACTCGGCGGTGAAGACATATCAGGTTTTATTAAGGGTTCCGCTTGGGGTAAACGCGGCTTGCCGCCAAGTTTATCAATTTACATCTTGCTCATGACCCGGTATATAAAAGCCTTCATTAAATCTCTTTGGCATTTATTTTTTTCCCTGTAAATTCAATATATCCCCCACAAATATACAATCTTAAACAATCAAAATCCTCCCCCTTTATGAAAGTGCCATCAGATATCACTCCTGCAAACTGATGTTTTCTATGTTCGTCATAATCAAGTGCCAATATAACCCTAGCAGGTTTTGAAACCGTAAATCTAAATCTCACTCTTTTAGGATCCTGATATGTTTTATAAAGATCCATGTCTAACACTGTTTTCTCCTTCTTTCTACCTAGGCAGAAATGTACTTCATGCAGGAGTCCATCATGAAATAATAAATCATTAGATAATAAATTTTCCAAACTCATTTGTACTCTCCAAAACTTGTCTTCTGTAAGAATCCACCGCATTAGTTACAGTTTGATTAGTAAAAATAAATACTGATTATTTCATACAGCGTATGATTACTTGAAGATTTATGTGGCTTCACCGTATTGTAGAAGTTAACAAACCGATTCAGTTCTGCTGTCTATGAACCGAATCATTAAAGTGCATTTTCTCATGCCACATTTGCATCATGGTGCAAATAACCCGCTGTGCTTTACCGTTGATTTGTGGTCGAGAAACTCGAGTAAACTTTTGTCCAATATTGTTTTGGCAGCATTGCCTTTATATTCTTTACCATTGTCCGAATAAAGGTAGTCAATTTCGTAAGAACATTTTGACAATACCGTATCTAACAGAAACCGTGCCGCACTGTGTTGGGATTTATCAGGCAGAATCGTTGCA
>RRZU012963632.1_pt1 | contig 15668 bp, 15 predicted proteins | sample 2165561 | NCBI WGS metagenome assembly RRZU01 (sample SAMN10456909, study PRJNA506462) | wastewater metagenome | isolation source: wastewater sludge | place: USA: Moscow, Idaho
GCGTCAAAATATCTAGCTAAATATCAGGCTAAAATCATCAGATTATACGCCAAATCCGAGTAAATTACCATGAATTATTTTCATAATGGCAAGGGTTTTATTCATCTGTTGACTTGGATAAATCGCATTCACTTTATTAAACATATCCATAAAATTAATACTTAATACCAGTTTACCTTATCACTTATCCAATGTTAAAAATTTGTTATACCCTTTTGGCATATAGCCAAGTAGCCGAGCAAACGCTGCCCCATCTACCACAGGGTGTGTATCTAACAAAGTCAGCGTGTCTGGATTGATTAGGCTACCAAACACAAGCCTTGCCAAACGCATACAGACTGGCACAAGCAGGCTTGGCAAGGTTAGCACAATTAGGCGTTTATTGGGCTTATCCATCTGATACAAGGCGTTTAGATACTCGGCAAAGGTGCAAGATGTGCCCACAAAATTGACAATACCGCTCTTATCACATGCAAGCAAAGCCACAAGCCCCCTTGCCACGTCAGCTGCCGCCACAGGGGCGACCCGTTGCCGTCCGCCACAGGGCAGTGCCACCATGCCACAGCGTGTCAGTTTTTTAAATAACTCAGTGCTATCACCGCCCACACCATAAACCAAATCAGCACGAGCCACCGCCACGCTAAATGCCCCGTCCGCCAATGCCAAAAGCCCACCATCGCCCCGCCCCTTACTGGCACTAAAGGCGACCTGATTGCCAGCGTCCGCCCCCAGTGCTGACAGCTGTATCCATCTACCCACACCGCAAGTTTTGGCAAGTGTGGCAAGCCTGACAGGGGTATGATGATGTACACTTTCTAATACGTCCTTATCATCGCTCATCAGCCCCACCATATTGATGACGACATCGGCACTGCTAAAGGCAGATGTTAAAAACTGTATTTGTTCACTGTTAAGTAGTTTGCTAAAGTCAATCTGACTTGATGATATACGCTGCACTTGATAAGCGGTGTCCGTGCATTCGCTTAACAACTTCACCACTTGACGACCGATAAAGCCACTTGCCCCAAATAAGATAATTTTCATAGCACCCCTAAGTATTGGCTTTACGCTCCTACGTGCAAAAGGACAGTCAAACCTTTATAGCCAAACCAATTACATCGGCTTTAATACCATTAAAAAGAATATAATCACCACCGCCGTGAACGCAGGATAGCCCAGCATTTCCCACTTTTTTGCCAAACGCTTATATTCAGGCGGCACACTGCTCGCTCCGTCCGCCACCGCTTGCTCAGCTAGGCGTGCCATGTCCAGTTGCCACTTGACCACAGGTAGCCAGCACACGCCTGCAAAGACAAACAGACCCAAAGTCGCCCAAATCCACGTTGCCGACCACGGCATCTTAATCTGATACATAAGCCACACGCCTGATAAAGGCTGAAAAATCACCGCAGGCGTGGTAAACCAAAAGTCGGCACGGCACACAAGGCGCGCCACCACCGCTTGGCTAGCAAGGCTACCTGAGCGATTGACCATAAATAGATAAAACGCTGTGCCAAAGCCTGTGCCTGTGATGATGACGGCAGATAGAATGTGTAGGGTTTTGACGATATTGTAAAGTGTCGCACTATCCATTTTGGTTCTCCTGTGTAAACTCTTTGAAGGTTTGAATATATTATACAGTAATTTCTGTCATTACAGAAATAAAAATATAAAAAATTTAGTTTTGCGTGGTTTCTTAGGTTTGGGCGGTTTTATGATATTGATAAAGAAACACGAGCAGCGCCAAAATCGGTAAATTCTTGAGCACAGGGGCAAAGGGGTGTAGCAGCTGTTCGGCAAGTGTCGCGGTGGGTAAAAGCAGTAAAATCAAAGTGTTATAAACCAATACGGTCAAGGCTTGCACACCCCACAGCCACGCTTGATTTTTATATTTACTCACGCACCCCACAGCAAACACCACGTCCAGCACCGATGCACCGATAAACAGCCCCCAAGCAAGCCACTCACCAAAGCCCATCTGTAACACCAAATGCAGTGAAGCCTGACGGTTAAAAACAAGTGGCACAACACCACTATAGAGCCAAAGCAGGGCAAGGGCGCGGTATAGGTAGCTTGGGATTTTCATGCATTTTCCCTAGACTTTGGCAAGATAAACGGAGCAAGAATGACAGCGGAGAGTCCACCCACCATTGTCAAAAATAAAATAATCACCAACCATTCTATATCTAAAAAATGACTGTCTTTTTCAAGAATGGCTATAACAATCCAATATAAAATCAATGGTATGATAGTGGCTACCGCCCCGAATGCAAAAACCTTTAAATAGTCAATCGGCTCTTTTATCACCACCTGCCAATAAGAAAGGCAAAGCCCTGCAATGAGTGCAGGAATAAATCCTAGTATCATTCCCACACACAAAAACAAAAATAAAAAATTAATTTCACCATCAGATGACTGTATGATTAATCGACCATCATTAATTGAAAAAGATAGAAAAACCAACAGCCCACCAACCGCCCCACCAAACAAGGCATAGCAAGTGATTACCCTAGATTTGGGATAAGAAATATCACTCATTGCCACCACCTTATGCCACTGATTTATTTCAAAAACTTTTGAATGGTTGCACCCATTTTTAACAGTCTGGTCAAAGTCGGTGTTGATAGGCGTATCATCTCGTTCGCCCATGTCGCCACGGTATCGACAAAGTTTTGCGTGTCTTTGATGCGTCCTTTGACTTCATCATTTTCCTGCTCATATTCAGGGCTTGCCATTAGCTCTTCTAGGAATTTAGCGGTGGGGGCAAGCTCTCGTTTATACCGCTCTTCAATGATGATACGAGCCAAAGCCCAGACATCGGTATCTGTGGTAAAGTATTCTTTGCGGTCGCCAAGTATGTGCGTGGTCTGCACAAGGTTTAGGCTTTGTAACTCTTTAATGCTACTACTGACGTTTGAGCGGGCAATACCCAGCGTCTGCATGATGTCATCGGCATTCATCGGCTTGCCAATTAAATATAATAAGGCGTGAATTTGGGCGACGGTGCGATTGACACCCCATTTATTGCCCATCTCACCCCAATGTAGGACAAATTTTTCACTGGCTGGATTAAGTTTCATGGTTTTCCCCCTTTGGCTTGGTAAATTAAAGTTAGTATAGTTATTTTTGTAATTTCTGTCAATACAGAAAGTTTAGGATAAAAATTTTATGAAAAATTGGGTAAATTTTAATCAAAAATACAGGGTTTAAATTAGAAAATTCAAACCCTGTATCAAACTTTAAAAAGATGTTTAACTCAAAATCCTTTTAATAGCCCCGATACATACGTAAATATTTATTACACTCAATTTCATCACTATAATCCGTGCACATATTATTATTTTTACGCATTTCATAAAGCTTTAATGCTAAAGAACGGTGCTTTTCTTCTAATTCCAAGCGCAATTCCCGTGCATAACGTTTGGCGGCGGGGTCTGTCGGCTGTTCTTTGTCTAATTGTTTAATACGACTTTCTATGTCTTGAAGTGTGCGTTCTTCACTTTTAAGCACCTTTAATACAGCAACTCGCTGTTTTTCTTCGGCATAAACCTGTATCAGGCGCTGTCTTTGATCAAATGAACAAAGCGCATAATTAAACTCAGCTTCCCTTTTGGCAAAATTACGCACCTGCTTCTCGGTGCAATATTGCGTGGTGATACCAACTTTTCTGCCTTGTTCCCAAAGCTGTTGACTGGGGCTAATGCCAAATTTGCCACATTGCCCCACATATTTGCCAAAGGCATCTTGGCTTTGCCCATTCGCCCCATCACTTTGACCCACATCATACCAATTGGCAGACATACACCATTGATGTTGTTTATTTTCTACATACTGTTCGTATTTTTCTACCAAAGTACAACCTGACAGACCAAACAACAGCCCCAAACCAACCATGATAGCCATTTGATGACGCATATTCATCTCCCAAATATTTATTGGATAACGCTAACTTATAAGCATTATAAAACAGCTTGACACAAGTTATGTTAAGTTTTGGTAAATTGATTTTTAATGGCTTGATTCGTTAAAACAAATAACCATTTGCCAACGTCACCGCCAAAAACCCCGCCATACCAATCAGCACCGCAAAGCCTGTATTGACCCCACGCACAGTAGCGATGACCGTAACCACCACCCCAACCACAGTGGATAAATATTCATGCGTGTGATTTAGCTGTGCCACAAAGGGCAAGCCCAGCACCACGGTCATGGCGGTAATGATTGCCCCACCCAAAGGGGCGATGGGCGAATTTTCTTGCATAAAAAAGCGCATTAAGGGTGACTTTTCGGGCAAGAAAAACGGCAACAACCGAGACAAAGCGGTCAATATCGCCATTGCCACCACAGCAATCAATAGCAAGTTAAAATTACTGTCGTTAATCATGTTTTGCCCCAGTTGATTTGCCCTTAGTTAATTTGCCCCATTTAAACTGCACAAAGCCCACCACAAAGGCAACCGCCGACGCAAGCAAAATCGCCAGTTCCCCAAAGCCTGTCACCGCACAAAGCACAGCGCTAAGCCCTGCTAAGATGATGGCTGGTCGGTGCGTGGGGTGCTTGATAAAGCTGTTGGTTGCCAGCGATACAAACAGCGCCACAAAGGCAAAATTCATCACTTGGCTCATAAGTGGATAGCTAAGCAGCACCTGACCGCCAAACACGCCAAGGGCGGTGCTTCCCCACCACGACAACCAAGCCACCAGCGACACACCCCAAAACCAAGGGGTCTGACGCTCGACATCATCAAGCCGAGCCAAAGCGGTGGCAAACACTTCATCGGTGATTAAGGGGGCGGACAAGGTAATGTTTTGCCCTCGTTTTAGATGGCGCTTAATAAGCGGTGCGTAGAGCAGATGACGGCTATCAAGCAAGGCACACAGTCCAATCACCGCCCCAATGCTTGCCCCACTGGTGATGCTGGCGAGTAGCAAAAACTGGCTTGCCCCTGCATAAATAAACACGCTCATGGCAATGGCGACCCATGATGGCATACCTGCCAAAACGCACGCCAAACCAAAGGCGATACCGACAGGCACATAACCTAGCGTGATGGGAATGGCGGATTGACAACCTTGGATAAAAGCACGGACGTTGGACATGGGCGACACTTGGACAAAAACGCTATTGTAATTGCTTGCATAAGGCTTGTCAAAATGCGCAAGTTTGCTACAATATGGATACTAAGCATTTAACGGGGATTGTTATGGATTTGGTCAAAGAATTACAGCGCCTACCTGTGGGTAGATTTCATTATCAGCTGCTGCTACTGATTGGCTTGGGCTGGCTGTTTGATGCCATGGATACAGGGCTGATTTCCTTTATTTTGGCACGGCTAACCGAAGAATGGTCACTGAGTGCCACCCAAAAAGCGTCCATTGTCAGTATTGCCTTTGTCGGTATGGCGATTGGGGCGGTGCTGGCGGGCAAGCTGTCTGACCGTATCGGGCGCAAAAATGTCTTTATCGGCACACTTGTCATCTATAGTGTTGCCACCGCCCTGTGTGGGCTTGCGCCTGATTTGACGACTTTATTACTCTTTCGTTTTTTTGTGGGTGTTGGGCTTGGTGGTCAGCTTCCTGTGGCGGTGTCGCTTATGAGTGAATATTTGCCGTCTGCGGTGCGTGGTCGCTTTATTGTGCTGCTTGAGAGTTTTTGGGGTTTGGGCTGGCTTGTGGCGGCATTGATTGCTTATTTTGTCATTCCTGATTTTGGTTGGCGTATGGCGTTTTTGCTGGGCGGTTTGCCGTTATTTTATGGCGTGTTTTTGTATTATAAGTTGCCAGAATCCATTCCTTTTTTGTTACAGCACGGCAAAAAACAAAAGGCGCTACATCATTTCACCCAAATTCATCAAACCAATAAACTCCCCCTACCCAATATCCATGCCGATGACATTATTCTTGGTGAAAATCAAAAAGTCACGTTTGGCTTTGGCGATTTATTTTCAAAATCCCTGTACAAAAGTACCGTCATGCTGTGGGTGCTGTGGTTTGGTATCGTGTTTTCTTATTATGGGATTTTTACTTGGCTACCGAGTTTGCTGGTCAACAAAGGCTTTACCATTGTCTCATCGTTTGAATATGTGCTACTGATGATTGTCGCTCAGCTTCCTGGGTATCTGGCGGCGGCGTGGTGCGTGGAGCGTTTTGGGCGTAAGGCGACGTTGGCGGGCTTTATCGTCATGTGTGCGGTGAGCGCTTACTTTTTTGGGCAAGCGAGTAGCGTGGCAGCGCTCTTGACGTGGGGCTGTCTGATGTCGTTTTTTAACCTTGGGGCGTGGGGCGTGGTCTATACCTATACGCCAGAGCTCTACCCTGCGAGTATGCGTGCGACTGGCTCTGGGGCTGCGGCGGCAATTGGTCGTGTCGGTGGTATTGTCGCCCCGATGGTGATTACCCATATGATGGTATTAAATAACGCCTTTTCGTGGATATTTATCCTGTTTACCGCTGTGATGGTATTGGTGGCGGTGGTTGTGCTGTGGCTTGGTGAAGAGACCAAGGGGCGGGTGTTGGGGTAGTTGCTCTTTAATTAATCAATTGCCATGGTAAACATTTATCATGGCAATTTAATATCAATAAAGTACAAATTTACACGGTTAATTAAAAGGATAATAAGTATCATGATGTCACAAAATACCCTCCACCCCTCCGAGCTAAAAAGTATTTTACATTCTAAGCGTGCCAATATTTATTACCTTGAGCATTGCCGAGTGATGCAAAAAGACGGGCGTGTACTGTATCTTACCCAAAGCAGCAAGGAAAATCTCTACTACAACATCCCTATCGCCAATACCACTGTCATCTTGCTTGGCACTGGCACGTCCATCACACAGGCGGCAATGCGTCTATTGGCGGCGGCTGGTGTGCTGGTCGGCTTTACGGGTGGGGGCGGGACACCGCTATTTATGGGCACAGAGCAAGAAATTGCCGCATCATGGCTCACGCCGCAATCCGAATATCGCCCCACGGAATACATTCAAGGCTGGCTGTCGTGGTGGTGGGGTGATGACAAGCGTCTGCAGATGGCAAAACGCCTACAGCTGGCACGGCTGGACTTTTTGCAAGGCGTGTGGGGGCGAGACAGAGAGCTGAAAAGTCACGGCTTTGATAGCGGTCTTGATGAAATGATAAGCTTACAAAATCAGCACCGTGAAGCAATTGTCAGGCAAAATAGCACCACTGACCTACTTACCCTAGAAGGTCGCTTGACCAAAGATTTGTATAAAATCGCTGCTCGCAATACTCATCAAGCTGGCTTTAGTCGTGACCATGACGGCATGGACAAAGCCAATGCTTTTTTGAACCACGGCAACTATCTGGCGTATGGTTTGGGTGCGACCACCGCTTGGGTGCTCGGCATTCCCCACGGCTTTGCGGTGATGCATGGCAAAACACGACGGGGTGCGTTGGTATTTGATATTGCCGACATTGTCAAAGACGCCATTGTGCTTCCCTTGGCGTTTATTTGTGCCAGTGAAAACACATCAGAGCAGGAATTTCGCCAAGAATGCCTAAATTACTTTACCGACCATCACGCCTTTGATACCATGTTTGAGGTGGTAAAGGGCATGGCACTCAATCAAGATTGGACATAATTATGCTGGTTACCTTTATTTCCCAATGTGAGAAAAAAGCCAAAAAACGCACCCGTCTGGTGCTTGACGCTTATGCTAACTGTATCGGCGATAACGTCTGGCAAACGGCGATTACTGAAGAGGGGCTACAGCAAGTCAAAACCCTACTACGCCAGACCGCCAGCAAATCCACCGTAGTGAGCTGTCACAGGGTGTGTACTCGTAAGCGGACGGAGTTGGTGTGGATTGTTGGGCGACGTGATAAATTTAATGAACAAGGACAAGTGGCGGTGAATCGTACTAAGCGTAATATCTTGCACAGCGAATGGGAAAACAATTGGCAATTTTTGCACGGTTTACAGCTTGTTGCAACCTTGGCGGCATTACTGCATGACATTGGCAAATCCAGTAATGGCTTTCAGCATAAATTATATCACCACACCCCTATGGGCGACCCTTATCGCCATGAATGGGTGTCGCTACAGTTATTGGCTTATCTGCTTGCTGATTGCAAAACGGATAAAGAAGTCCTTGCACGCCTGCAAAATGTGTCGGACTATTTGACCGAAAATCCCTTAGAGAATCATAGCTTTGACGATAAAAAAATCCAAAAATCACATATTCATCAGCTACCGCCATTGGCACAGTGGTTGGCATGGCTGATTGTCACGCATCACCGTTTGCCGCCTTTGGAGCAATATTATTTTAAGCAACCAGAAAAAATTGCCAAAGATTTTTTTACTTTAAATTTAATAGGTTATTATGGTGAGCTAAAAGCCTATCAGCAGTGGGTAAAAAATACACGTTCATTAGAAGAGATGAGCGATGAACAAAAGCATCGCTTTTGGCAATTTAAAAATTGTGTGATTTATAGTCCGACATGGCAAAAACAGGTCATACGTTATGCCAAAAAGATTGCGGAAAATACCTATCTCATGACTTTATCCGAATCCACTCAAAAAACGGCAATCACCGACCCATTTTTATTGCAATTATCCCGCCTTGCTTTGATGGTGGGCGACCATAATTATTCTAGTCTAAAAAGTGACAGCAAGCAAAAAGTACAAGGCGATAAGGATTGGGCGGATAAGCTGATTGCCAATACTGACCGCAGCACAGGCAAGACCAATCAAGCTTTAGACGAGCATCTGCTTGGTGTGGGACAATTTACCGCCCAGTTTTGCCGAGCCTTGCCAATCTTACACGAGCAATTACCCAAACTCATCAGCCATAATCCACTGATGCAAAACACCGCCCACCTTAATTTTGCTTGGCAAAACAAAGCTTTTAAATTGGCATTGTCACAGCATGACCATAGCGAAACGCATGGCTTTTTTGGTGTCAATATGGCATCGACAGGCGGTGGCAAAACCATTGGCAACGCTCGTATTATGTATGCGTTAGCCAATCCAAAAAAAGGAGCAAGATTGACCATTGCTTTAGGTTTGCGAGTATTAACCTTACAAACTGGTAAAAGCTTTCGTGAAAATCTGTCTTTGAGCGATAAAGATTTGGCGATTTTGGTGGGTGGACAAGCCCAAAAACAGCTTTTTGAGATGAGCGAACAAGAAAAAGCTGACGCTAATCCTTTGGCAAACTTTGGTTCAGAATCGCTAGAAGACTTGATTGATGATTTGGTAGATGGGGATATTGATGATGATTTAGCAATCTTTGATGAGTTAAAACTGGGCACAGTGATTGCTGATGAGAATGCCAAAAAACTGATTTTTGCCCCGATTGTGACTTGTACCATTGACCATCTGATGGGTGCTTGTGAAAGTAAACGTGGCGGCAAGTATATTGCCCCTATGCTCAGGCTGTTTAGCAGTGATTTGATTTTTGATGAGCCAGATGATTTTGACCAAAGCGATTTGCCAGCCCTTTCTCGCTTAGTGCATCTGGCTGGGGTATTTGGCTCACGAGTATTACTGTCATCGGCAACCTTGCCACCTGATATGTTGGCAGGGCTTTATCAGGCGTATTTGGCAGGCAGAAGCATTTATAATGCCCAATTTGGTTTATCTGCCCCGAATGTGGTGTGTGCGTGGTTTGATGAAAATGATTGTACCGCCAAGCAAATCAGCCAAGCCGATGACTATATGGCAGAGCATGAGAAATTTGTCAGTAAACGGGTGAAATTTTTATCCAGTTTACCTGTTAGACGTTTTGGCGAAATCATGCCGATGTATGCCAATTATCATCATGAAAAGCAAGATGAATTTTACAGTCAGATTGCCAAGCAGTTTTTTGTACAAGCGGTGCAGTTGCATGAGCGTCATCATCTGACTAATGAGCAAGGGCAATCAGTGAGCATCGGCTTAATTCGCCTTGCCAATATCGCCCCACTGATGCAAATCGTACAAGCCATGCATCAGATGGATAGCACACAAGGTTTAGAAGATTATCAATTTTATGTTGCCTGCTATCATTCACAGCAAGTTTTATTGTTGCGAAATCGCCTTGAGCAAGGCTTAGATACCTTGCTAAAACGTGACAATGAAAACCCCGTGGCTATTTTGCAACAATCAGCGATTAAAAATGCCATTAAGCAAAACCCTAATAAAAAACAGCATATTTTTATCGTACTAGCAACGCCAGTGGCAGAGGTGGGGCGTGACCATGATTATGATTGGGCGATTGTTGAGCCAAGTTCTATGCGCTCAATCATTCAGCTGGCTGGGCGAGTATGGCGACACCGTCCTGATAAGCTTGCCAAAACACCAAATATTGCCGTCATGCAATACAATATCAAAGCCTTAAAAAAGCCAAATCATGTGGTGGGCGATGCGGTATTTACTCGCCCAGGTTTTGAAAGTCATCAATTTTTGCTCACCACTCATGATGCCAGTGAACTGATTGCACCGCATATTTTACAAAAAATTGATGCCATGCCACGCATTGCCAAAACCTGTGAACCCCATCCTGATAAATCACTGGCGGATTTGGAACAAGCGGTGATAGCGGATTTGATGAATAGCACCAAGCCCAACGTGGTCAATAGCTATTGGCAAAATCCACACACGTCCAACCGTAGTCATGTGTTATTAAGCTGTTTAACGCCATTTCGAGCTGGCGAGCCACAGTTGGATTATGTGATTCGTCCACAGCATGATGACCCAGCTCAACTGGATGTTTATCTGACTGACGATGTAAAAGAAAAAGGCTTTCGTGAGGCGGGCGTGCAAAATGCCATGATAACGCCCAAGCGAATTGATACGTCAAATCCACAGGTGACGCCTTGGCTGACATCATGCTTGAGTGATGAATTAACTATTTTGCAAAGTTATTATCCCGAGTATTCTCGCAATACTTTGGTGCTGCGGTTTTGTGGAATTGCCTTGCCCGAACGCAAGCAAAATACCACGTGGTATTTTGACGAGCGGTTCGGGTGTTGGGCGAAGGATTAAGCCACCTATGCGGTGAGGAAATATAAATGAATTTCATTTATTTAGTTTGCTAAGCCATCTATGCGATGTGATTTTAAATTATAAAACATTTATCTATGGTGGTGCAAAATTATTTTAAATTAATTTATTTTAATTAGTGGATTGATTTAACACTAAGCTTATGCTTTAATAAACACATATCCACAAAAGGAGATGATGATGACAGATATAACAAACGCACAAGTTAGGCAAGCCATAGATGATTTTTTGGCATTTCAATTTCAAAGAAAAGCTGAAAAGGAACTCAAAGCCCTTGCCAAAGCGACTGAAGATAATGATACGGCTAAAATCGCTGAATTAAATGAGATTTTGCAACCCATTAAAGACAAATATGCCAAAGACACGTGGATAACTTATGCAGGTGACTGGATGTCAAAACAGCTTAGTTTTGGTACACATATTTCCAAAGGGATTCATTCAAGCTCTAAAGGTGACAACCTAATTTTTGATGTAAAAAAGCAAAATGATTTTGTAGGACATCACACACTAAATAGCCCTGTGGTTGATGCCAGTGGCAATGCTGCCGCTTTGCCATTATCAGCTTTCCTTAATTTTTCAGTCATTGATGATATAAGTATTGGAGAGTTGGTGTTAAAAAAACACCCATCCTTAACAGGCGTTTTTCATAGTGATGCCATTGAATCTGATAGGCTGCAATCTAATTTTTATCAAGTGGTATTAAGTCAAGTGGGCAAGCCAAAAACAGATGAGCGCAACAAGCAAATTTTGTGGGCGACAGAAGATGACTATATTTGTTTAGTGCCATTATATCCAGTTTCTGTGACCAATCATTTATACAATCAAGTTCAAACCCTGCGCTTTTCTGATAAACATACCTTAGCTAGAAAAAATCGCAGTAAAGTCAATGAAATTCAAAAAAGTTATCCAACGCTGCAAAATTTGGCAGTCGTTAATATTGGCGGTAGCAACCCACAAGGGGTAAGCCAGCTAATGAGCAAGCAAGGCGGTCGTAATTATTTATTACCATCAACGCCACCGACTTTTACAGGGGCGAAAGATTTAAGTATTGCCAAATCTGCTCGCAGTCTATTTGACGTGCGGTCGCTGAATTTCTTATTAAAAGAACCATTAGACAGCTTATTTGACAATATCAATATCCAGCATAACACCGTGCATATCCGTGACGGACGTAAAGCCATCATTGATTTTATTTTATTCAAAATCATGCAAATTGCCATCAGTATTCAAGACACACGTCCAGCAGGCTGGTCAAAGGACTATGAATTAAACATGGCACAAAAATACTGGCTAGACCCTAAGCGTGGTGAATTAGACGGTGAAGAAGATTTCCAAAGTGAGCGTGATAAAGGCGACTGGAAAACAGACCTAGAACGTCAATTTGCCGACTGGCTACAAGGCGTATTAAGACAAAAATTCAAAGCCATTGCCCAAGATTTTTCAGATGCCGAACACAAAGAATGGCTACGAGAAATGCAAGATACCATTAAACAGAGTGAACGTGCAGGACAAGGAGCATTTAGATGAGCTATATTTATCCAGAGCGAGTGTTAATCGGCTATCTATTCTTAGAAAATATGACGATTATCAATGCCAATACCATCTCTAGTCCTTTGACTTATGGCTTTCCATCAATCACAGGTTTTACAGGGGCGGTACACGCTTTGAGCCGCAAAGTGATGGCGATTGACGAATTGGCAGAGTTTGCCTTAGATGGGGTGTTGATTGCTTGTCATGATTGCCAAGTGCAGGCTTATCGTGAAAGTCCTTTTAAAGATTTCACCTTTATCCAAACGCGTAATCCGATTCTAAAATCAGGCAAAACCGCATCGATTGTTGAAGAAGGGCGATGCCATTTAAAGGCATCATTGCTGGTAGGTGTATATCGTGAAAGTCGTTTTGGTATTGATGAAGATGTTTTGATAGAGCTTTGCAAAAAAGTCAAACAATTGGCACAACAGCAGCGCTGGGCGGGTGGTAGCGTGACACATTTACGCCAAGTCAGTTTTATCAAAACCGATGATTTGGATAGCTCAAAGAGCAAACTTTACCCTGCTTTTGTGCTCATGGATGCCCATCAAGATTTATTGGATATTACTGATGAATTAAAACAGCACAACCCCGATGTCACCATGTTAGATGCCTTGATTGAAACCGCTACTTTACACCATGTCCCAAATACTGATAATGGCGACACCCATTGGCAAACCACATCTGTCAAATCGGGACGGGGTTGGCTTGTACCGATGCCGATTGGTTTTCAGGGCATTTCGCCAATATTTGCCAAAGGCGATATGACAAATAGCCGTAATCCTGAATACCCAAGCCAATACGTGGAAAGCATATACAGCCTAGGTCGGTGGGTGTTTCCACATTCCATCAAAGACTTAAGTACCGCCCTTTGGTATCAGCGATACGATGCCGAGCAATCTTTATACCTAGTTACTCAACAATCTCACACCGCCAAATAAAGGAGAATCCCCATGGCAAAAGCCCCTACCTTAAAAACCGCTTCCGTTCTTGCTTTTGAGCGTAATTTAGACATTTCTGATGCGTTCTTTTGGCAAATGGATAGTAAAAATCCCAATGAAAAAACCGCCAACGAAAAAACGATGGTCACTGTGCAAGAAAAATCGGTACGTGGCACAATCAGCAACCGTCTAAAAAATACCATTACCAACGACCCCGCCAAGCTAGATGCCGAAACTGAAAAAGCCAATTTGCAACGTGTCGATGCCAGCAGTCTTGATGAAGATAAAGATACGTTGCTGGTGAATTTTAGTTGTAAAGTCTTGCCATTTGACGGCAAGCCCAATGTCTGTAACGACCAAGATTATCAAAAGAAACTGTTGGAAGTCGTGGCAGGTTATAAATCAGCACACGGCATGAGTGAACTTGCAAAGCGTTATGCGGTCAATATCGCCAATGCTCGCTTTTTGTGGCGTAACCGTGTTGGGGCACAGTCGGTGAGTGTAACGGTCAAACATGGTAAAAACAGCGTGACTTTTAATAATGCACGTGAATTGTCATTGTGTGATTTTAACCAAAACAGCCCTGAATTGGCACAACTTGCCAAGTGGATTGAAGCAGGTCTAAATGGCGATGAATTTGTGATTTTGTATGTCGAAGCCCGTGCATTAGTGGGCTATGGGCAAGAAGTCTATCCATCACAAGAGCTGATTTTGGATACAGGTAGCAAAAAAAGCAAAGTGCTATACCGTGTCGGTGACATCAGTAAAAACCATGCAGGCATGCACTCACAAAAAGTCAGCAACGCCATTCGTACCATTGATGATTGGTATCTTGATGCAGAATTTCCAATTGCGGTTGAGCCGTATGGTGCAGTGACGACACTCGGTACAGCGTTCCGCCAACCCAGAGAGAAACAAGATTTTTATAGTCTGTTTGACAACTGGGTATTAAAAGATGAAGTGCCAACGCCAGAGCAACAGCATTATGTGATGGCGGTGCTGATTCGTGGTGGCGTGTTTGGCGAAAGTGGCAAGGAATAGCGCTATGCTGAAATTTTATCAAGAAATCACCATTATCCCCGAGCCTGAAATTCCACTGTATGATATGTGGACTCGGGTTTTTACCCAACTGCATATCGCCTTGGCGGATGTCAAAAATACGCACGGTATTGATACGATTGGGGTAAGTTTTCCCAATTATCAATTTACCGAAAAGCAGGGTAAAACCTTTGCGACTTTGGGCTATAAATTGCGAGTATTTGCCCCCAGCGAAAATGAGCTACAGGCACTGGATTTGGGCAAATGGCTGGCACGACTGACGGATTATTTGCACCTTAAAAGCATACAGAGAGTGCCTGACAAACACAGTCATGTCATTGTCCGCCGTTATCATCATAAAAGTGTGGAAAAGGTGGCTGAGCGCTTTGCTAAGTTTAAAGGTATTGATTTTGAGACGGCACTGGCGCACTGTCAAGCACATAAACAGCCCGCCAAAACCTATCCCTATATCAGCCTAAAAAGCGAAACCACGCAAGTTGGCTATCGTTTGACAATTTGGCAACAGTCCGCCAAGGAAGCAATTATAGGGAAATTTAACACCTATGGTATCAATGCTATGGCAGGCCAAGCGACTGTACCACATTGGTAAAGTTTGGCACGATAAAGGCTAATACCCTTTATTTTGACTATTTAAAAACTTGCTTATAAATCAAATGCTTATAATGGCGTAAAATTTTTTGGGTATTTTGGGTAATTGGTACTAAAACCCTTGATATCCAAAAGGTTTTGCGTTATTATAGCTACTTCAACATCGCATAGATGGCTTAGAAATGATGGACATTGGCATGGTAAATTGACTGCTGCTTCAACATCGCATAGATGGCTTAGAAAAACAGGAGAAATGGCTCTTGCGGTTGCCCGTCCTTCAACATCGCATAGATGGCTTAGAAACCATCAGTGCTGAGCTTAAAAGGCTACAAAAACTTCAACATCGCATAGATGGCTTAGAAAATAAGGAGCGGTCATGACCCCACAAGAATTTAACTTCAACATCGCATAGAAAACATAGAAAAACAGGGGTATATCTCAATGCCTTTATGTCGGCTTCAACATCGCATAGATGGCTTAGAAAACAGAAAGACACGTTATCGTCAAGCAAGATTTCTTCAACATCGCATAGATGGCTTAGAAATCAAC
>RRZU012251702.1_pt1 | contig 15660 bp, 15 predicted proteins | sample 2165561 | NCBI WGS metagenome assembly RRZU01 (sample SAMN10456909, study PRJNA506462) | wastewater metagenome | isolation source: wastewater sludge | place: USA: Moscow, Idaho
TTAACTGAAAAGAATAGTAAAATATAATTTTAATATTTGACAATTTTTAATATCTAACATATAATGAAAACAGTCGGCCAGCAGGTCGGCGTTTTTAGTAAGAAAACGAAATTATTTAAAAGAAAGGTTTAAATGGACGATTTAAATATAAAGCAGATGCTTTTAGCGGCACGCACGATTGCTGAAGAGAAGAATTTGCCAGAAGAAACCGTTTTAAACGTGATCGAGATGGCGATTGCTGCCGCTTGGCGCCGTGAAAATGGTAAACGCGATCAAAACGTTCGCGCAGAATTAAATACTCAGACTGGTGACGCAAAAGTTTTTGTGCAGTTTGAGGTAATTGAAGATGGCGAGGCTTATAACCCATCAAACGAAATCGCACTAACTGATGCCAAAGAGATTGATCCGAACGCTGAAGTTGGTGAAATTGTTGAAGAGCAACACACAGTTGAAGTTTTTGGTCGTGTAGCAGCTCAAACTGCTAAGCAGGTGATTTTGCAGCGTCTACGTGAAGCTGAGCGCGAAATCGTTCTAGAAGAATACGAAGACAAAGTTGGTACAATCGTGAGCGGTACAGTCGCTAAGGTTGATCAACGTTTGATTCGGATTGATCTTGGTAAGGCTACTGGCATTTTACCGATGCGCGAGCAAATTCAGGGTGAATATTATTCTCCTGGCCAAAGAGTCAAAGTTTTGATCAAAGATATTGAGCGTGAAGGTCGTGCACCTGAGCTAATTCTTTCTCGTGGTGATGAAAAATTTGTTGAAATTCTTTTCGAGCAAGAAGTACCTGAGCTTGAGAGTGGTATGGTTGAAATCAAATCAATCGCTCGTGAAGCCGGACGACGCACTAAGATGGCCGTTAAAAGCAATGTTCCTGGAGTTGATCCAGTTGGAACATTCGTTGGTGGCCGCGGAATCCGTGTTCAAGCTGTAATGAATGAAATTGGCGATCGAGAAAAAATTGATATTGTTACTTGGAGTGAAAACCCAAGCGAATTCATCCGGGAAGCGATCAGCCCAGCTGAAGTTGTGGAAGTTAAAATTGATGAAGACCGCAAACGCGCTGAAGTTATCGTCGCTGAAGACCAGCAGAGTATCGCAATTGGCCGTGCTGGTCAAAACGTCCGACTAGCTAGCCGCCTAACAGGCTACGAATTAGATATCGAAGTTGCTAAAATTGAAGATAAAAAACCTCGTGGTAACGTCGAAGACGTGCTATTTAGTGCTTTAAACGATGCTTCTGAAGTAGAAGTTGTAGAAAATCTAGATGGCGATGAGCCAGATCAAGAGCATTTTGGTGGAGAGAATCAATAGTCTCAATCACTAATTAAATTAGTAAGCCCGTTCCTGTTAATAGGAGTGGGCTTATTTTTCGTAAATTGACAGACACATTATAGTATGTTATAATTTTGGACATATGATCCGTAAATATAACTGCGGATAGTTATTTAAATTTTAAGGAGGAATTTTGATATGGAAAAAGAAAGCCCCGTAAAAGTTAGGAAAGCAGTCATTGCTGCTGCTGGTTTTGGGACACGCTTTTTAGAGTGGACGAAGTCCATGCCGAAAGAAATGTTGCCCCTAATCACGAAACCAATCATTCAATACGTTGTTGAAGAGTTGGTGGATGCTGGGATAGAAGAAATATATATCATCGGTAGCTCAAACAAAAGAGCAATCGAAGATCATTTCGATTTTCCTAGTAGCGATCTACTTGATAATTTACGAGCAGGCGGTGCTAAAAAACTACCCTACATTGAAAAGGTTCAGAGTATTGCTTCTTTAGCGGATTTTACGTATAAGAGACAAAAAGGCCCTTACGGCAATGCAACGCCAATCACGACGGCGTCAGGTAATATCGGTAATGAGCCATTTATTTATACTTTTGCGGATGATTTCTTTAGATCTGATAATGGCAAAGGCAGAACTGCTCAAATGTTAGATATATATAACAAATATGGTGGATCATCAGTTCTAGCTTGCAAGAAGGTTGTTCGTGAAGATGAATATGAGAAATATGGCATTGTAGCAGGCAAAAGAGTTGATAACGAAACACTTCTAGTCGATTTCATTGATGAAAAACCAGGCAAGAATAATGCAAAATCAGATTTAGCTAGCGTTAGTGGTTATTTGTTTGAACCTGATATGATTAAATATTTAATCAAAGCAGAGAAGAATCATGACCCAAGCAAGGGTGAATTTATGATTCAACCAGTTATGCAGCAGATGATTGAAGACGGGTATAAGTTTTATGCTAAAGAAATAGTCAATGCTACGTACCATGATACTGGCGACGTACAAGAATATCATAAAACTGTATTTGAATTTAGTTTAAAAGATCCGCTAATTGGTCGAGGTATGCAAGAGTTTGTAATTGATTATATAAATAACAATCAAGAGATCGGCGCCAAGATTAAAGAAGCAATCAAATAATTCCTCACTTAAAAATACCGAGCGATTGGAGCTCGGTATTTTTTATTTTTAAATTCCTTCGTGTTGTAGAAGCCAACTTTTACGCTTTTGACCGGTATTGTATCCACCGATGTCAAGATCTTTTGTGAGTATTCTATGGCAAGGCACTACAATTGTTATTTTGTTAGCGTTTAGAGCATTACCTACGGCGCGGACGGCGTTCTCGTTGCCTATTTTATCAGCGATTTCGGAGTAACTGCTAGTCGCACCTGCTGGGATAGTTTGGATAGCTTGCCAAACTTGCTTTTGAAAATCGGTGCCGATGAGCTCGATTGGAGTTTTGAAAGTTGCAAATGGATGTTTGAAATAATCTTCAAGTTCAACTCGAATTTGTTTTAAGGGTAAGTTTTCACCTTCTACGGCTTTACCATAAATCTCTTCGACTTGCTCGATATCTTTCTCTTGATTTTCGTTATCAAAAAACTCTAACAATACAAGGTTGTCATCTGTCGCCATGGCGATCATTTCGCCAATTGGGGTGTTAATTTTTGTAGTTTTTAGCTTGTTCATCACTTTAAGTATAACACAATTTAAAAAATGAACAAGATTTTTTAGCACTCATATTGCACGAGTGCTAAAAGCATGCTACAATATAAATATGATACCAGAAGATTTTCAAGAAATTATTTCTAATATGACCGAGAATGCTCGCGAAGGTTTGCAGCGTGCTGAGTTTACTTCGCGCGAATTTAACACCGGTTATATTGGCACTGAGCATATTTTGCTAGGACTTTTATCAGTTAAATCATCATTAGCAGCCCAAGCCGCGGGTGAAGTTGGATTGACTTTTACTTCTTTACATAAATATTTGAGCGAAAATCCAATTCCGTCTAAAAATGTGCCCGAATTCACAAACCCAAACGTAAAAGCATTGAGTGAATCGGCCGTGTTCACCCTTCGGATGAGTTGGGAAATTAGCCAAGAATTTCAACAAGAGCATCTAGGGACCGAGCATATATTATATGCGATATTGCAGCAAAATAAATCACGCACTAGTCAGATTATAGCCGAGCTTGGAATTGATACTAAAACGCTCCTATCTAAGCTTGAAGATATGTTTGCACGCGATGAACAAGCTGAAGCGACTGATAAACACACCTCAAAACAGCAGACTTCACGCACGATGACGATTCTAAATCGATTTGGCGAAGACTTAACAGCTAAAGCTAGAAACGGCGAAATCGATAAAATTGTTAGTCGTAAAAAAGAAGTTAAGCGACTAATTACAGTTCTTTTGCGTCGCACAAAAAGCAACCCGGTTTTGATTGGTGAAGCCGGAGTCGGTAAAACGGCCGTAGTTGAGTTGCTCGCGCAAAAAATCGTAGCCGAAGACGTACCACCACAACTTTTGGATAAAAAAGTCTATGAAATCGATCTAGCTTTGATGCTAAGTGGCACGAAATATCGGGGTGAGTTTGAAGAACGGCTAAAAAACGTGATTAAAGCACTTGAAAAGCATCAAGACGTCATCGCTTTTATTGATGAAATTCATCTATTAACCGGTACAGGTGCTGCCGAAGGCGCGATGGATGCGGCAAATATCTTAAAGCCAGCCTTGGCGCGCGGCAAAGTACGCTTGATTGGTGCGACTACTTTTGATGAGTTTAAAAAGTCAATTGAAAAAGATTCAGCCTTAGATCGGCGATTCCAGCCAGTGCGAGTGGATGAACCAACGTCTGCAGAAACTTTAGAAATCTTAAAAGGGCTTCGCCCAGGTTATGAAGCGCATCATCATGTTAAGATCAGCGATGAAACCTTGAAAGAAACTGTCTTTATGGCGGATAGATACGTCTTTGATCGGTTTATGCCAGATAAGGCAATTGACATTTTAGATGAATCTGCGGCTCTTTTGTCGAGTGAAAAAACTAAAAAACCAGGTCAAGCCCGCGAAATTATGCGTGAGATTGAACTACTTAACGATAAGCAAACCGAAGCTGTAAACGCTGAAGATTATGAACGAGCAGCGCTTTATAAAACGCGGATATCGCAAATGCAAAAGAAGCTTGATGAAGAAGAGCGTGTAGCAAAAGACTGCAAGCCATTAGTCTTAAATAGTGATTATATAGCTAGAGCTATTTCTTCTAGAACCGGTATTCCAGTCGAAAAGATTAGCCACAGCGAAGCTAAGATCCTGCAAAATCTTGAAAAGTATCTCGGTAAAAAAATCATTGGTCAAAAAGAAGCCGTCGAGAAGGTGTCACGGGCAATTCGCCGTAATAAAAGTGGCATTTCAGCCGGGACTCGCCCTATTGGCTCATTTATATTCTTAGGCCCAACTGGTGTTGGTAAAACAGAGTTAGCCAGGGTACTTGCGAGCGAAGTTTTTGGCAGCCAAAAAGCGCTTATCAAGATTGATATGAGCGAGTTTAGCGAAAAGCATAAAACTGCACAGCTACTTGGCGCACCAGCCGGTTATGTTGGTTATGAAGATGGCGGCACGCTAACTGAGAAGATTCGTCGCCAGCCTTATAGCGTCGTACTGTTTGATGAAATAGAAAAAGCGCACCCAGATACGTTCAACTTGCTATTGCAGTTATTAGAAGACGGTGAACTAACCGATTCTAAAGGTCGTAAAGTATCGTTTAAAAACTCGATCATTATCTTGACGAGCAACCTTGGTGCGAATGAAATGATGAAAGAAAGCGCTCTAGGTTTTGAGGTTAACGACCAGAAAGAGCAGAGTTTGGCTGAAATTCATACTAAAAATGAGAAATTTGCTCGACGTGACCTTGAGAAAATGCTGCGCCCAGAACTTCTAAACCGTTTTGATGGAATTATTACGTTTGAGGCGCTAACTAAAACTGAGATTAGCAAGATTTTTGATAACCTTATTAAAGATTTGAACGATCGCTTAATTCATCAAGGTCTACATATTAAAGTTAAGCAGAGTGCTAAAAAACTATTAATTGATAAAGGCTTTGATGCTAAAAATGGTGCTAGGCCGCTTCGACGAACTATTGAGGATCAGCTGGAGCATAAAATTGCCGAAGGTATTTTGTCTGGCGAGTTTCATCGTGGCTTGCAATTAGTGGCGAGCGTGAATAACAATGAAATAGTAGTTAGCCCGATTAAAGAGTAGCTAAAGATTGCCTAAGAATTAAAAACCAGGTTTAGAGGCCTGGTTTTTATTCTGGCAGACTTGTATTTTTTATGATTTAAAGTAAAATATAATTAAGAATACACTTAAGCTTAAAACACAATTGAATCATAAATCTACTTCAGGACTAAACCACTATTTTCTTCCTAGCCGGCGCTCAAGGGCGCTAGCCCAAGCTCTACCAACTAGAAATAAAAGGTGGAATAGTTCTTCACAAACCGAAGGTGAACCTCAAACTAAACCAGCCTTCACGATCATAGAAGTAGTCCTAGTTCTAGCCATTGCAGGCCTTATCTTCCTAATGGTATTTATCGCCCTTCCAGCTCTTCAAAGAAACCAAAGAGATACCCAGAGGAAGAATGATATTGATAGATTTTTGACGGCCGTACAGAATTATCAATCTAATAATAAAGGCGTTGTTCCAGAGGCGAACGGAACTGCACTACACAGTTTAAAACAAAGTTATTTGAATGAATCTAATGGGGAGTTTAAGGATCCAGATGGGAGCACTTATGTTATAGTATCTGCCAGTGCTGTTGGATCTGCGATATCATCTATGAAAGATTCAAGCAATAATACTCTTGTGTATTATTATAAAAATGCCGAGTGCTCTAACGAAACAACAAAACAGAGTAATGGAAGCAATAAAGTCGCTATTGCTATGAAGCTTGAAGGCGGTGGCGTTTACTGTGTAAATAACTAATTTTAAGACCCAAAACTAAACACAGAAGTAACCCAAAAAGGAGAATTTTGAAAAAATCAAAAAATAAAGATGACTAATCGGCAATTAGGAAGCTAGGTGTAGTGGCCTCTTTCGTTTCGGTTGTGATGTATGTTTCCTATTTGCCGCAAATTATGGATAATTTAGCCGGCGCTAAAGCAAACCCGATTCAGCCTATGGTAGCAATGATTAACTGTACATGCTGGGTTATTTATGCGTACTTTAAAGAAGAAAGAGACTGGCCTATAGTAATAGCAAACTTGCCTGGAATTATATTTGGTGCAGTTGCCTTTTTGACCTCTCTTCAGGTAAACTTTCGGTTGACTATATCACGAATGCATTATATAATATAGGAAGTTGTTGTACTCAAAAAACTGAGGGGTGTGGTGAAAATATGAGTGGAACGGAAGTACTTTATGAATTTTATGTAGAATCTATGATGGGAGATATTCGAAAGCTATATCTTTCGGGTAAAATTAATTCGGCTTACTGTCAAATGAAAAGTCTGATTGATGTATATCTGGATAATTTTAGTGTGAACGATTTGATCTTTGCGATAGAAGTAATCGCTATGTATAGAGCAAAAAAAGAGCGCACTTATACATGGAGCTATGATATAACTAGGCTTGAAAATAGAATTGGTTGTAAGGCTAAAAACTGTTTAGAAACTGATTTAAGGGCAGCCGATGTTGTGTTAATTAAAGCAAGATTCTTCAGAATTAGTGAATCTGTTTCGTACGATTATGTAGATAGTTTAATCGAGGCTTCACAAATAACATATCGTTGGCATGACGATAGTAATGGTATATTAATATCAAGTGGCGAATATCTATATACGAGGTATAGGCTATTAGGTATAAGAGACAAACTGACGCTCGATGATGTCGTACAGAAATTTTTAGATATCGAAACTGAACTGCAATATCAAAAATATTTGACCGAATATGAGTTTAATGCTCGTCTTTGCTGTTTAAGATATTTTCTAGAAATCCTATCAGTTAAAGGTGGTATTAAATATGCTAAATTAAGACGAGAGATTTCAAAAAAAGTATATAGCCTAGAGAAATCGCTAGGAAATAATCGAAATGCTAATATTTCATTACTACTAAGGTTTGCTTGGCCTACTGGTTCGATAAGATTTTAACACTCAGCAGTAGCTGAGTGTTTTTTATGTTAAAATATAAATATGAATTTAAATTCTTCACTTGATAAAATTCGTGGTGTCGGGCCAAAAACTCTTGAGGGCTTGAATAGCGCCGGATTGTTTACTGTGCGAGATATTCTAAATTTCTTTCCACGAAAATATGAAGACTTTACGGCGATGGCACATTTGGGTGATTTAGCACCTGGAAAAGTTTTGTTTAGAGCGTCAGTTGACAAAGTTAGTATGCGTCGCGTTCGGCGCGGTATGGTTGTAGTTGAGGCGGTTTTGAGCGATGGAGTGAATAAAGTTAGAGCGGTGTGGTTCAACCAGCCATATCGAGCTAAACAGCTAAAAGATGGTGAGGAATTCTTTTTTTCTGGTGATTTTGAGTTTAGCTATAACAGATATCAAGTTACCAATCCGCGCGTAATGAAACGCGAAGAGCTTCCCAAAACAGAAACTTTTGCTGGTGGTAGTGGTGAAATTGTACCAATTTATAGACAGATTAGAGGTCTTAAAACTGATATTGTTAGAAAAATATTAAGCGAGCTTAAGCCGTTAATGAAAATGTTGCCCGAAACATTGCCAGAAAATATCGTCAAGCGTGAAAAATTGATTAGCCGTTCGCAGGCTGTTGAATGGGTTCATTTTCCTAAAAATTCAAATGAATTTGAGAGAGCTTTAGATAGATTAGCGTTTGAAGAGATTTTCCAAATTATGCTGGCGGCTAAACTTAATAAAGTTGAGAACGAGAAATTATCTGGTTATGAAATAAACTTTTCAGCCGAAACGGTTAAAAACTTCATTAAAGATTTGCCATTTGGCTTAACAAGCTCTCAGCGTCTAGCGGCCTGGGAGATAATTCAAGACCTCGGTAGTGGCTCGCCAATGAATCGTTTGCTCCAAGGCGATGTTGGTAGTGGAAAAACTGTTGTGGCTGCAATTGCGGCTCTGAGCGCCGCCAGAGACGGCTATCAGTCGGCTATCTTGGCGCCAACTGAGATATTAGCTTCTCAGCACGCTGAAAGTTTATCGGGCTTTCTAGCGAATTCTGGGGCTCGAGTTGGGTTTTTAGCTGGCAGCGTTAAGGGCAAAGCTAGGCAATTACTGTACGAAAAGCTTGAAGCTGGAGAAATCGATATTTTAATCGGAACTCACGCAATCATTCAAGACAAAGTGAAGTTTAAAAAACTCGGCTTAGTTGTAATTGATGAACAGCACCGTTTTGGTGTAGGCCAACGCCAAAAACTCCTAGATAAATCTCATCAAAAAATGCCTCATCTACTGACGATGACAGCAACTCCGATTCCGCGCTCGCTTCAACTAACTCTTTTTGGTGACTTATCGGTATCCATCTTGAAAGAAAAGCCAAAAGGCCGCAAGCCTGTTGCGACAAGCTTGATCTCACCTAATTCAAGAAAGCCAATGGTGGATAATATCAAAAAGCAACTCGATGCAGGCAGTCAGGCTTTTGTGGTGGTGCCAGCGATTATTGATAACCAAAAAACCGAAGTTAAAAGTATCGAAACCGAAGAAAAACGGCTTAAATCGGAATTTAAAAATTACAAAATTCTCACGTTGCACGGCAAAATGAAGCCAGCAGAAAAAGAAACTGCAATGAAACAGTTTATAGATAAAAAAGCCGATATTCTACTGTCTACAACTGTTGTTGAAGTTGGTGTTGATGTGCCAAATGCCAGCGTGATTGTGATAGAAAATGCCGATCGATTTGGCCTAGCGCAATTGCATCAGTTGCGCGGGCGTGTCGGGCGTGGTAGTCGCCAAGCATTTGCATATCTTGTGATGAGTTCCAGCGCTAAACCTCCACGAAGACTTTTAGAAATCGAGAAAACTAATGATGGATTTTTGCTAGCTGAAAAAGACTTACAACTCAGAGGTCCTGGCGAAATTTATGGCAAAAGCCAAAGTGGCGAGCTAAACCTTGAATTTGCTAGTCTCGGTGACACAAAAATGATATCAAGAGTCCAATCGTCCGTTAACTTCTTATTTACGGATCAAAAAACATTTGAAGATTTCGTTCAACACGAAACTAAGACTTTAGAAAAGTACCAAAGGCTTACAATTCTAAACTAGATAATTGACATATATAGATAGGTATTATAATATAGTCTAAATTGATAGCTCTTTTAAAAATTCAAGAATGGGTGTGATTGATATGGTCAAAAGAGAAGTGGTTACTGACTCCGAGCGCGTAATGTTGAGTATTTGTGATTTTTTTTCAAAGGAATATGACAGATTATGAATGCTTATCCTTCATTTTTAAGACATTTATGTCTAGAAATCAAAACGTAATAATTATTGTTGATGGCTCTAGGTTTGATTTAAAAATGAAAGAAACGGATGTAGAGTCGATCGAAGGCTTTATGAGTCTTGGCGCAGAAATGTCTATTGTTATCCAGATGTATCCGTATTCAAAATATTATATTGACGTAGTCGGCAGAATTATCGTCGATTGTACTATTCGTAGTAGATATGTTGAAATTGACCGAGGTTTTCATTTAGCGTTATACTCTCTGTATGATGATTTGGTCAATATTGATAATAATCCTGAAACGTTATTATCCGACGAAATTCGTTCGTATATCATGGATGAACGTAATCCGATTTATGACAAAATTAGGGTTCTTGCAAATTTTTATCAAGTGACTGTAATTTGTAAAAACGGTATCAGATATGACTATGCTGATCTTTTCGATTATATGAATGCAGATCTATCGGAAATTGATAAATTCTATGTCAATGTTTCTGAATATTATACGAAATATAAAGAGTATAGTTATAAGATTGCAATTGGTGATATGCGCCCGGATGACCCCGAAGCTTTAAGGGTTCTCAATAAGATGACTTTTTCGATGTATTATTGTTTAAACGATGACGAATATGTTATTTTTATGGGCAATCAAATATATCATGATGGCGGGGAATATAAATATGTTGATATCGTGCAAGGAAAACCAGTTTTAAAAACTGAATCTTTGATTTATCATCATTTTTGGAGCATTGCGCAATCTATTTATCTAAAATCATTTATTTTGGGTTCATTTAGGCTGTGAATGTATAGCGTCTCGATTTGAGGCGTTATTTTTTTAACAAAAGGTCAAAATATTTTGTCCCGCCAAATGGGATTTTTTGTTTGATGTTTTTTGTACCAGTCATAGCATCGGCTGAATAAACGGTAAACATACCATAAAATTCATTGATGTCATCAAGAGATTTAGTAAGATTATCTGCCTTTTCGTGCATTCCAAACAGGTCAAGCTGATTGCGGCTCGAAGGTTCAAGCCCATACAAGTACATGCCGATAATTCGGACCTTCATGTTTTTTGGCCGATTGTCAAATAACTCTGACGCTCGCCTCCAGATTTCAGCGTTCGTATAGCAAGCAGTTTTATACATTTTTTTATCAGAGAATCCACCGCCAGCAGAAAATCCCATCCACACACAGACGCCGCGTGCTTGAGCGTTTCGATATCTGAGTTTTGCGCCAACTGTCTCGGTTAGGGAGTGCATTGAGGATTGCAGAAACTCTTCATCGTTTGTCGGGTTTTTTACAACCCATTGCCGGCCGACCATCCCAAATTTCGTTTCGGCGGAGTCTACCTCGTAGCCGCGCAATCTTTTATACCAATATGTGCCATTAATACCTTTAAAAACGACCTTTTTTAAGAACTGCTCGGGAGTATTTAAGAATTCTAAGGGTGTAGTGATACCGTGCATTTTTAATCTTGCGCTATAGCCTCTAGCGATACCATTTAAATCTTTTAGCTCTAGACTAGCATAAATCTGTTTTAGATTCTCGTGCGTAATGACATCTAAACCGTCGGGTTTATGTAGTCCAGCGGCGGTTTTCGCTAAAAACCTATTTGGGCCAATTCCAACATTAATCATCATATATTCTCCAATTTCTTCGCGTACGCGCCGCTTTATCTCGTAGCCAATCTTAATTAGCTGGTCAGTTTTGCCCTCAAAAGCTGTTCCGTGAAAATCTAAAATGCCTTCATCAATTGAGCGCATCTTTATATTGTCCGTGTAGTCTTTCATGATAGAAATAAGTTTTGAATATACGTAGTGATATTTTGGCGGGTCTGTCTCAAGTAATACTAAATCTGGGCAAAGTTTTAAGGCTTCACTGCGCCTACAGCCAACTTTTACTCCACGATGCTTGGCTTCGTATGAGGCGGCGATTACGCAGCATTCTTTAGAGATCCTATTCGTTACGCCGACGGGTTTGCCACGCAGAGATGGGTGTGCTTGCTGCTCGGTGGTTGCAAAAGCACTATTTAAATCAACCCACATAATGCTCGGTTTTTCTTGGCTGATATCTAAAGACTGATTCATAACTCACTACCTCCTGGTAAGATTGATTTTAACGTCCAAATAAGATGTTCGGCATCAAACTCTAATCGGTAATCATTAATACCATCAGACACATCAAAGATGTGAATCATACGCTTGCCCTGAGACGTAGGATGACGAAATCCAAGTTGAGTGAAGGTAATTTCCTGTCCATGAAACTTCATTTTATAAGGAAAAGCGAGTGTACTAATATCACCGTTCTTTCGAAAAAGAACCGCCACATCAACACGCTCATCAATAATAATAGTTGGATCCATATAAAAACCTCGTTTAAAATTCTGTTTAAATGAGAACGGATTTTAGTGAGTAACTTACCTTTAGATTTGAGCCTAGAACCGTTCAGAGTGGGGCAAATCATTACAGTAAATTGAATTTTATATGAATCAGCATCACAGGGACCGAAGTATGATCGCTTATATGATTATATTTTATCACAGTATAGCCGTGAAAGTAAATATATTGACTTATTGTATTTATCATGATATAATATAAATATTAGTTCTTCTGGTTAAAACAGGACCCAGAAGTGCTATGCAAACCAAATAAAAGATGATGAGAAAATTAATTGTTAATTACTTCACAGTATCTCTTATCCTCATCATTATTTTGCCCCGGCCCATTCGTCGGGGTTTTCTTTTTGGTGAAGAAAAATGGCATTTTGCTATAGACAAGTACTATTTTTTTTGCTATAATCTACCTATAAATACGCGCGAGTGGTGGAATTGGTAGACACGCTAGCCTTAGGAGCTAGTGCCGCAAGGCGTGAAGGTTCAAGTCCTTTCTCGCGTACCAAATAATGAACAACTGTTTTGACAGTTGTTTTTTATTTACTCAGGAGGTTTTTGGACTCGGTAATGTTGTTTGACTTTATCCGAATACGATGTTATTATAATACGAACCATGTTATTTTTGGTTGTACTTTAATACAAAATCGGAGGGATTTTTTTATGAAGATGGTAAAGTACCTAGTTTTATTTTTTGCAGCCGTATGTTTTGCTGCTCAGCCACAAGTTGCTAATGCAAGCACGATTACGGATTTTATTGTTGACCACCCGCTATTAAAACCTAAAAAGAAAATGATACCAACATTATTTCCACAGTTTGAAGACCCGCTTAAGAGACTTGAGCGAGAAAAACAGGAGAAAAAAGCGCAAATAGAGGCCAAAGCAAGAGCCGAAGAAGAGAAGAAACAAGCTGAAGCCGAGGCTAAAGCTAAAGCTGAGGCTGAAGTTAAGCGACAAGAAGAGGCGGCACGTATTGCTGCTGAAGAGGCAGCAAAAGCTGAAGCAAGAGCCACAGAAGAAGCGAAAGCAGAAGCTGAAGTTGTAGCTCAGACGTCTCAATCTGTTGTTCAAACTATTGATGTTACTGCTTCGGGGTATAGTTCTGATGGTGCGGATGCGTATTGCCCGGGCTATATTACTGCAACGGGCATTAACTTATACGAACAGCCAAATGTCATTGCGGTTAACCCGAGCGTGATTCCACTTGGCACACGTGTGAGTATTCCGGGCTTAGGTGAATATATTGCCGGGGATACTGGTGGTGCAATTGGTGGCAGCCGAATCGATATTCATTTTCCAACTATAGCCGCTGCCTTAGAGTGGGGTATGAGAAACATCACTATCCAGATTTTGGAGTAAAATAAGTTCAAGATGCTAACTATAGGGTTAGATATTTTAGTAACTTATGCGAGTAGTAAGATTTGCTGCTCGTTTTTTATTACTAAAATTTAAGCTGCTTTCCCTTAACTATGGTTTTTGTTTAAAGTAAAATTAAAGTATGAACACACTTAAGCTTAAACCAACCACCAATCAAACAAGAAAAGGTTTTACTATCATAGAAGTAGTCCTAGTCCTAGCCATAGCTGGTCTAATCTTCCTAATGGTATTTATAGCATTACCTGCTCTACAAAGAAACCAACGAGATACACAGCGGAAGAATGACTTAAGTAGGTTAAAAACTGCACTTGATAGCTATAAATCTAATAGTAAGGGCCAAATTCCTACTCAAGCTGGCTTTAATTCCTTTATAGATAGTTATATAAAAATTAATGGCGAACCTTTCACGGACCCAAGCGGTACAGACTATACCTTCGGATTAAATTATGATACAAGTAGTAATGTTGGCTGGAAGCCTACGGATACTAACTATCATAGCATGCATTTTGGAGCTGGAATGAAATGTGACGGGGAAGCTAAAGTAGTCGCGAATGGAATGAATAATTATTCGCTACAGATGAAACTCGAAAGCGGTGGTGTCTACTGCATAGACGGATAATATAGTTAAATAATTATTCAGTTTTTTCAAGAAAAATAATCTTAGCGCCAGAATATAGTTTCTCGTCGGTTTTTCTGAATTCTAGACTCTCGAACGTATCGATTTCTTTAGGTTGAGACAAAATTAGCATACCACCAGGCTTCAACCTAGTGCTTAGTCGCTCTATAGTTGGGAATTGTGGATCGTAATATGGTGGGTCGGCGAATATGATATCAAACATCGGTAATTCTTCGATTTCGCCAAGCTCCAATTGTGCGTTAGTTGAATTTAACCAGGCTGAAACGCTTGAGCGTATCAATTTCGCTTCGCCCGCTAGATCATTTTTATCTAGAATTTCTAAATTGTCAGCTAGTATTTTTTGAGCTAGTCGATCTTTCTCGATGAAAGTTGCACTTTTTGCGCCGCGACTTAAGGCTTCTAAACCAAGAGCGCCAGTGCCGGCAAAAGTGTCTAAAATATCTGCGCCAGGCAACTCAGATTGGATTTTATTAAAGATTGCGTTTCTGGAACGCTCGCTCATCGGGTGGGTTCGCCTAGAATTTGGCGCTGATATTTTGTGATTCTTAAAAAGTCCAGAGATTAAGCGAATGTTCATTTCTTAGCCTCATGAATAGCAGTTAGCCATGATAGCGCTACCATTGTTGATATTTCGGGCAATAAAACAGATTTAGTCTCTCGAGCCAAACTGCCATTCCATCCAGATTGCATATATCGCTGATAGTAATGTCTATCGGCAACTTTTTTAATTTTGTCTTCAAACACTTCCAGATATTTATCATTTAGAATTAAATTAACATCAGTTTTAGACGGTTGGCGAGAAATAGTTCGAGGGCGGACTGGAGATATCAGGGTAGCTACACCAAATTCGTATAGCATATGGGTGCTCATAACACCTTTTGGCCCGATATACTCCCAGTTGAATTTGATTCTTTCACTCCAAGTTTCTCCTGGTAGGAATAATTTTTTGATTAATTTGTCGCGCTCACTAGGGCTTTTGCCACTAATCTCGATAATCTTATCCTCCATTGGATACTGATGCGCTGGGGTTAGGGCGTCAGTTACGGCGTGAGCTAGCCATGCCGCTTCAAAGCTCGCTCGAACTCGATTATCTTGTTTAAGAGCCTGAGAAAGGTTGTATATATGATTCTCCGCATAAGAAAACATCTGGCTTAAATCACCATATGGCTCAACAAAATGCCATGGTTCGTCTTTTCCAGGCGATTTTACTTTTATGCCGTCAGGCCCGTTATTGCCTTCAAATTTTAAGATTTGGTTAATCTTTGGAAATATTTCATCAATATCTCCGCCGTAAGTTTTTTTATAGACTTGACGTAAAGTTAAACGGGCCGCACGGTCGATTTTTTGGTGGGTTCCGATAAGGTTGTCTGATTTTTCAAAAGGAGTTGCTCTCGAGTACATAACTAAATTCTACCAGACTTTTATATAAATCGCAAAAGTTTGCCAATTCAAATCGCTTGTGATAAAATAACAGTAATGAGTAAGATAGCTAAATACTTAAATGGGCATATTCTCGGCGAAGTTTCTGCCCGAGATAGTCGACTAAAA
>RRZU010810940.1_pt1 | contig 15643 bp, 16 predicted proteins | sample 2165561 | NCBI WGS metagenome assembly RRZU01 (sample SAMN10456909, study PRJNA506462) | wastewater metagenome | isolation source: wastewater sludge | place: USA: Moscow, Idaho
ATCGAGATCGCACTCCTTGCCGCCTACGGCGCGGTCAGCGGGATCCTGTACGGCTTCCTGATGAACCTGTGGTTCTGGCCGTTCCTCACCGACGGCGACAGCGCCATCTCGTTCGTGCCTGGAGACTCGCTCGCGGGCAATCTCGGCCGGTTCCTGGCGTTCTGTCTGATCACGTCGCTCGGATTCGACATCCCGCGCGCGATCGGCAACATCGTCCTGATCGGGCTCGTGGGCGGACCCATGTTGCGGGCGATCCGTCGGGCGACGAGGCGGGCCAACTTCACTGCCAACGTGCAGTTCACTGCTCAGAAGGGCGGTTCGGAGTCGGCGACGAACGGACCCGCCGCCGACGATGCCGCCGCACCCACGTCAGCCAAGGCGCGCTCTTCGGCCTGACGCACCGCCGGCGACTTGGTTCGCCGGAACTGCGCGACTCCCTTGGTCAGGTCCGGACCCACCACCCGGGCGTTCAGGTCCAACGATGACCCCGGCACCGTGACGCCGGAGATCTCACGGTCGTACCGCCGTTCGCGCAGGCGCCCTTGCACGACCACGGGTGTCCCTTTGGCCAGGCACTCCCCCACATGGTCGGCCAACCGTCCCCAACACGTGACGTTCAACCACGTGGTGGGAAGGTCCTTCCATTCCCCGGTGGCGCGGTCCTGGATCCGCTCATTGGCCGCCAGTCGGAACCGGCTCATCGTGCGGCCCGAATCTGTGACACGACTGTCGATGTCGGTGGCCACTGTCCCCTGCACTGTGATCTCGATGGCGTACATGAACACCCTCCATTCCGTGCGCCCATCGTGTGGGCGCGTGGAAGCGCGCGTCGGTTCGACGCCGGAGTTGGGGATCAAATGGCCGGTAACGGCCTGGGGACCGTCAGTTGCTTTGGGAAAGCTGACCGAGGCAGGTCTGGATCTTCTGGAGTTCCTCGGGATCGCGGGACAGGTCAGTGGACAGCTTTGTCGCCTTGTCGGCCAAGTCCTGCGCCTGCTGCTCAATCTCCTTGGCGTTGTCCCCGCTGGGCATCTCGGTCTCGAGTGCCTTCATGTCGGTCATGAACTCGTCGACCTGCTGGCAGAAGGCCTCGGCCTCGCCGCCGGCGGGGGCGCTGACGACCTCGGTGGGCTGCGGGTCCGCCGCCGTCGACTGGTTCGAGGAACAGGCACCCAATCCCAACCCGAGGACGGGGACCAGGACAACGCCAGCGAGGATCTTCACGCTCATCATGCGGACACTTTGCCACAGCAGTAGGCCGGATGAGAGGGGAACTGCGGACCGATCCCGCCGGGCGCGCACCGCCGATCCCGAGGCCTAACCCGCCTCAGCCGGCCGTGTGATCCCTCGCGGAGCCTCCTTCGGGTCAGCAAGGGGCCACATCTGCGAAACTATCCGTCGGTGCACCTGAGGGGTCCGTCTATGAACGGCCGCGCGGCTCCGCACCTGGCGCCCGTAGCTCAACGGATAGAGCAACCGGTTTCTACCCGGTCGGTTGGGGGTTCGAGTCCCTCCGGGCGCGCTGTTTCCCTGGTCAGCAGGCGTGTCGGAAACAGCCTGATCACGTTTGACGCCACTTCTGACGGCATATGCCGCCCAGATCTCGACGGCATCCAATGCATAGTCCTTCGGCGACTCGGACTTCCACATCCAACTATCCATCATCGTCAACATCCTCCCGTGTACTCGTGATGGAAACGCTCCCGTCATCAGGTTGACAGTAGGGTCCGACGCCTCCCTGCCAGAGTTGATCAGGTCGGCAACGTGCAAATCCGGTTGAACGCTCGGGCACCGATGCGAGGAATGGTGGTGCTGGACTCCCCATAACTCTCCGAGACCTTCATGCGGCGAGCGGTGGGGCGAATGCCGTACTCCCCGCCGGCCGAGAGCCACCACCTGCGCCACCCCTTACCCCAGGTGTCCGGGTCGGCGCGCGTGACACGAACACCTAGTTCGTAGTGACCGAAATTGCCTGTGTCGCTGGGATGGAACAGGTCGAAGTAGAGGGGCTGGCGGGAGCCGCCCGTGCGGTCCTTGACGGCCACGCACAGCGAGCTATACCCGCCCTTCTTCAATGTCTTGCCGTAGAGGCGGAAGTCGGGCTTCGTGTTCGCGGATGCGGTCGCTGTTCGGGCTACCCCTTCGTTGGTGGGCTCGGCATGGGCGGAAGCGGTCGCCAAGCCAGTGGCTAGGACAGTCACGGTCGCGAAAGCTGCCAGCAATCGCCGCGTTGAGTGTCGTCGGACAGGGTCCCCGTTATGCATGTCACCAGTGTATGAAGTGAGCAGCCCCTGTCAGCGACCGACCATGACCTTGTCTGGGCTGGCCGAGTCCACTGGTACTTCCGGTCCTCTCATCACACGGGAACTGTGATGAGTGAGCGCGAGAAGGGCCGTGAATCTCACCAAGTCGAACTGCGAACTGACTCACGACGACGCTCCGCTGGGCCTCGTCACGCGCCCCGCACTCCTGCGGGACTACAGCAGGTTCAAGCACCCCGGCTCGCAGGACCTTCGTCCCGTTTCTGGCGCGTGTCTCGACTGCGTGAGCGTGTCGCCTTACCGTGGGAGACAGGTCTACGGGGGATGGTGCCGAATGCACACGTTGACGCGGTTGAGCCGAATACGGTCGGTCTTGCTGTTGCTCGCGGTGACGAGCCTGCTGGTGGCAGTGGTATCGCCACTGTCTCGAGAGGCTCAAGCTGCCGGTGGTGGGGCGGGATCAGTGGATCCATCCTTCGTGCAAACCACGTCTGGCATTGCCGGTCAGGTCAAGGCCGTGATGTCCCAACCTGATGGAAAACTGCTCGCAGCCGGCAGCATAAGGTCCTACAACGGCGTGCCGAGACCGAAGGTGGTTCGGTTCGAAGCGGACGGGTCGTTAGATGCAGGTTTTGCTCCGACCGGTACCGGGCTGAACGGTACTGCGCTTGCGATCGCCCGCCAAACTGATGGAAAGGTCATTGTGGGCGGCGAGTTCACGTCGTACAACGGCACGCTCACTCCTGGTGTGGCGCGACTGAACACCGACGGAACCCTCGACACCATCTTCACCCCAATCGGCACCGGACTCAACGGAAACGTGAATGCGGTTGCCGTTCAAACCAACGGCAAGATCATCGTGGGCGGCGAATTCACGTCCTACAACGGAACCCCGACACCCCGGGTGGCACGCCTGAACGCCGACGGATCCCTGGACACCAACTTCACCCCAACCGGCACCGGACTCAACGATGAAGTGCGGGCCATTGTGGTTCAGGCTGATGGCAAGGTCCTGATCGGCGGCGCATTCACGTCCTATGACGGAGTCTCGGCATCGGGTGTGGCCCGGTTGAACTCCGACGGCACGCTCGACGACGACTTCACTCAAGCCGGCGCCACCCTGAACTCCGCGGCCGACTCGATAGCGGTGCAAGCCGATGGCAAGGTGGTCCTGGGGGGGTACTTCACTGTCGTCGGCGGCACAACCAATCGTGATGGTGTCGCCCGGCTGAACCCTGACGGCAGCCTCGATGCCGACTTCCAGCCGTGGGCGCCCGACGGCGATGTGCTCGCGGTTGCCATTCAGGCCGACGGGAGAATCTTGATCGGTGGAGTTTTCGCCGGTGCATCGAGTTTGGCGCGGCTAGGAGCCGACGGCAGCCTCGACGCCGAATTCACCCCGCCAAACCTCAACATCGTGAGCTCGATCGCCTTGGCGTCCGGTGACCGGGTGTTCATCGGCGTCGCCGGCTACGGATTGATTCTTCTGGCCGCAGATGGCGTTGAGCTGCCTGACTTCGATCGGACGGGGCTAAGCGATGGTGTTGAGGCACTGGCCGTCCAACCCAACGGGAAACTCATCGTTGGAGGAAACTTCAACACGTACAGCAAGGTCCCCGCACCAAGTGTGGCGCGGTTGAACGCCGACGGCACCCTCGACACCGATTTCACCCAAACGGGCACCGGCCTGGACGGCGACGTGGTCGCCTTGGCTACCCAGTCCGACGGGAAAACTCTTGTCGGCGGTTCCTTCCACGACTACAACGGCACACCCACTCATGGTCTGGCGCGACTCAACTCCGACGGAACGCTCGACACCAACTTCACGCAAACCGGAACCGGACTTAACCGGTACGTGGGTGCGATCGCGGTTCAGTCGGACCGCAAGATCATTGTCGGCGGCGAGTTCACCTCCTACAACGGCACACCCACTCCGCGACTAGCCCGCCTGAACACCGACGGAACCTTGGATACCAGTTTCTCGCAAACCGGAACCGGCCTCAACAACATGGTCTTCGATCTTGCCGTGCAGTCCGATGGCAAGATCCTGGTCGGCGGGTTCTTCACCGCCTACAACGGGGTCTCCACCCCAAGGGTTGCTCGCCTCAACACCGACGGGACCTTGGATTCGAGTTTCACCCAAACCGGCACCGGATTGAACGACACCACGTGGTCCATCGCGGTGCAGCCAGATGGCAAGATCCTGGTCGGCGGTGGCTTCACCACTTACGACGGGATTCCTGCCCCCGCGGCGGCCCGACTGAACACCGACGGCACCCTCGACACCAACTTCACCCAAACCGGCACTGGGCTCAACGGCGTCGTCAAGACAGTCACTGTTCTTTCGGACGGCAAGGTCCTTGTCGGCGGTGAATTCGCGTCCTACGAAGGTTCGTCGGGCACCGGTTTCCTTGCGCGATTGAATGCCGATGGCACCCTCGACACCAGTTTCGCCCAGACCGGCACTGGACTGAACAGCACCGTGAACGCCGCCGCAATACAGTCCGATGGGAAGATCGCGGTCGGCGGCTATTTCACGTCCTACAACGGAGCGGGATACCGGTACGTCACAGCGCTTCTTGGAGAAACGCCGGCGGTTCCGGGCTTCGCGGCATCGCCGAACCCGCTCCCCTTCGCCGGGCAAACCATCGGCACCACTTCCGCTAGTCGCACGACTACTGTGACGAACACCGGAACCGCCGCCCTCACCCTAGGCGCCGGTGCGGTCTCGCTGAGCGGCACCAACTCTGGTCAGTACACAATCTCCGCTGACAGATGCAGCAGCCACAGCATCGCTCCCAGCGGGACGTGCAGTGTGGACGTGAGGTTCGCACCCACTGGCACGGGCCCCAAGAATGCAGCGTTGATCTTCGCTGATAACGCCACCGGCTCGCCTCACTCGGTGTCGCTGACAGGATCAGGGTCCCCGCCCAAGGCAGTTGCGCCAGGAGCCACTGGTACGCCGAAGGCAGTGGCTGGCAAACAAGCCGCGCTACTGACCTGGCTGCCGCCCGCGAAAAACGGCGGGGCAACGATCACCGGTTACCGGGTCCAGCGGCGCACGCCGACCGCGAGTTGGGTGGCTGTTGCCGATGTTGGGGCAACGCCGCGATCCCGCAATGTCACCGGCTTGGCGGCCGGCGTAGGTCAACAGTTCCGGGTCGCGGCACGCAACAGTGCTGGCTTGGGAGCATGGTCGCCAGCGAGCGTGACGGTCGTGCCGTTTGCAGCACCGGGGAGGCCCGGCACCCCCAAGGTAACGACGAAGAAGCGCCGGGCCGTTGCAGTGACGTGGGGCGCAGCCCCCGCAAATGGCGCAGCGGTGACGTATCGGTTGCAGACCTCCCGGGACGGAAAGACGTGGATCACTCGCACCACCACCGCGACGCGTTCCTGGGCGGGCAAAGTATCGGGGTCCGCCAAGGGGAAGGTCGTGAAGTTCCGTGTCTTGCCTGCGAATACAGGCGGGATGGGACCGGCGAGCCTCATCGCCCAAGCAAAGATGCGCTGACAACCGACTCACTCCGAGAACTGGCTGCCGCTAGCGGAAGTCGGAATCAGTCTCCGCTCATGGGGGGCCGCGAATCTCACGGTGTCAAACAGACAATGTGTGATCCGCGTGGCGGCCGCTTCACGAGGCACACTCTCGACGACTCAGTCTGAGGCAGCGCTCCGTCGAAGAAGCGGGTCTAGCCCGATGACCTGGCGAGCTGCGGCAGACCGTGGCGACGCTTCCAACGAGTGTCTAGGAACAGCGGTCGATGATGCGATGCCAGCTTCGGGGAAGGGGACGTCCCTGGGCAGCTCGTCGGTCAGCACGGACGAACTTCCAGAAGGGGACTTCCCGGGCAAGCGTGCGGTAGATGCAGGTACACGCTGCCCGGTACCCGCCACTGCTGATGCAGTTGCTGACGAAGGTGCGTCGAATCTGCGGGTTGTAGCCGGAGGCGGTGGCCTGTGCGGCTCCCGTTCCCATCGACAGCAATCCAATTGCGAGCAGACACGTCAATATCACTGCCGCGAACTTGGACACGATCTGAGAAGGAGGGAGAGTTGCCGCTCGACTGGGAGGAGATCGCTGCCAACCTGCCTATCGAGGTTCGCAATGACGGCAGTGTCATCGCCCACGGCATCCCCGACGACATCCCCCGCAGCCAAGGGGAACGCATCGCCAGGATCGCCACCGAGGCTGCGCTGAGGCAGTTCTCCCGAACGAAGACGGTGAGGCCCTATCCGTCTCGGGATGACAAGCGCTTGTTTACCAAGGTCGCCAAAGAAGCGGTCCGCGCCGAAGGCCGGCGACGGTCCGGTCCGGACCAGCAAGCCGCCTAGCCTGCTGCAACGCGAGGGCCCCGGCTCCACCTGTGGGTGGGGCCGGGGCCACTGGTCGTCTTTCATCGTTTACAGGACCTTCCCATGAGCTGAGGCTGTTGCCGCCCGGTGCCAGTGGGGTTGCTACCGCGTCGGCTGGGGCCACTCCTGATCCTTGGGTTGGCTTCGGCTGCGACTGGTCGTCCGGGCCAGGTTTCCGATCGGCGGGGACCCAGTCGTATCCTGAGAAGTGCTAGCCCAGTGCGTCTGGGACAAGCGGGGGCGCAACGGCCCCGGCAGTAAGCGGGGGGAGTTGTCGGTTGTGAGTCTTCATCGGATCGCACTGGTGTTGGTGGCGAGTATGAGTTTGCTATGGGGTGCGGTGACGGTTCCCGCGCAGGCCGCCGACCCGGACGTGACGATCGATCTGAGGTTCGACAAGTACGGGTACGTACAGGCATCTTGGCCGTCGCCACCAGTTTCTGATCGATACTGGATGCGGGGCTTGAATCTGGTGAACCCGCAAGGTGAGCGATTCCCACTCACGCCATACGACCAGCCCGGATCGTTCACCACGACCTACCCGGCAACGAAAGGGCTGTGGGCCTTGGAGGTCGAGTACCAGTCCTACTGGGACTTCACGATCCGCACCACCCTAGCGGTATCGGCGTACGCCCCTGAGAACCCAGAGTCAAAAGTTGACAGTGTCCAGATCGTCTCCATGCGGGAATCTCGCACAAGTGCCGACTTCACCGACGTCACGGTGAAAGCGCTCACCTCTGATCTTCTTCCCGGCGAAACGCTGGAGTTCTGCGCCGTCGAGAACCCTGAGCAATCCCGAGACTCCGCACCGATCAGCCCCTGCACGAGGACGACCACCGACACGGCCACGTTCCACCTCAACACAGCGACGTCGTTCACATTCACCGCGGGCACCTACAGCGACATGGGGGTCGGGCCCGTCGTCGCGGCTCCCGGCGGGTACCTGCCCATCGTCGGCACCGACCTCGCGGACCCGACCCATGCGACGACCATGCAACGGAAATCCACGTCCCTGTCCGCGACAACCCGTAACCGGCGCGTGACCTTCACCCTGACACCAAAGTTCCGACCACTCACCCTGTCGAAACACTCACGCACCCATCACCGGTTCACCGCGCTGCGGGTAGTGAAGAAGAAGACCGTTCACCTGGCACCCGGACGATACAAGGCCGTGGCCCCGGCCACCGCACGCTACGCGAAGGCAACCAGCGTCTTTCAGGTGCGAGGAGCCTGACCGGGCTGAATGCCTCGACCAAGGGCACCCCACCGCTGCCGTCGCTCCCCCTTCCTCCGCAGGCGACGCACGCATACCCGCCCCACGGTGGCTGCGGTCGTGTGCGCAGGCGTGGTTGTCGCGGTGTCCCTGCATGGCTTCCAGGAGCACCTTCCCCCGGTGAGCAGCGGGGCCACTTCCATGTCCCGGACCGATAGCAGTACATTCGCGTTGAGTTGTCGGAGGGTTGCTGCTGTGACTGTTCGTAAGGGGATCGTGCCGACCACCGATCTGCTGCGACTGACACCGGGACGCTGGTCCGCCTGGCAGATGCTGCCCGGATACGGCAGCGGCCCATACTTCTCCCCCATCTCCATTCACGAGGTCGTCCCGCTACACACGGGTCGCGGTGTCCTTCGGCTTCGCTTCCTCAACGTCATGTACGCCGAAGGCGTGCAGGACTTCACCAAGGACCTCCGAGTCCTGACGCACACACCCGAGTACCTGCTGGCGGAGCTGGTGGAGGGCGAACAGTTGCGACGCAGCGCCGTGGTCAGCGATCTCACCATCGAGTGGCTGCGGCGGTGCACCCCTGCCTCCTTGACCGTTCACCGCGCGAGGAGAACCCCCAGCACGTCATGCGCCGACTCTTCCCGTACGCGCACCACGATCACACCCCCGACACCAAGGATCGCTCATGACACCCCACGAGCAGATGGCCGTCTACGGACCCGGAAACCCCGCCGATAGTGACATCATCCGCACCGCTCGACTGCAACAAGCCATGTGGCGCGTGGACCACGAAGGCGTCACAGCGTGCGGGATCAGCAACGACAAGCGCCCGCCGGGAAAACTGCAGAGCCTCCTGCCACCAGGCGAACAGGCCCACAACTTCCTGACCTCGAGTAGCTACGCCTACGCGAGGGAACGGCTGGACGACAAGACCCTGCGCGAGCCGGTATTGACGCTGCGGCGGGATCGTCTCTTGACGAACATGCTGTCCAGTCAGCCAATGTGCTTCAACCTGTTCACCGTGTTCCGCCTCGCCGCTCAACGCGGCGACACCATTGATGCCGCAGCCCTGAGCCGACTGCTCGACGTTCCCATGGATCACGTCGATGGGGTGATCGTCGAGGAGGCCCCCACCGGCACGTCCCGACAAAGCAGCATCGAGGTTGAGGGGAGTGGACGACGCCTGGCCGCCACGCTCATGCTGATCCCGGGCATGACAGCGCCCACGCAGGACACCTACGACCCTCCCTCGATCTGCCACACGCGCTAAAGTCAACGCGATGGGGACGGAGACGAGAGCATGGGACTGATCAAGGCAGCCGTAGGGGCCATTGGCGGCACGTTTGCAGAGCAATGGAAGGACTTTCTGACAGTCCCGTCCAACATTCCAGCGACAGCAGCCCTGTTCCCTGCTGTCAAAGTTGGCACTGATTCGGGACGCGGCACGAACTACCGGTCCTCGGACGCGATCCTGACGAATGGCTCAAAAATCGTCGTACCCGAGGGCTATGGGTTGCTCCTCTTTCAGGATGGGGAACTCACTGCGTTTGCTGCAGAGGCTGGTCAGTACATCTGGGACTCGGACGAGGTCTACTCACAATCAATCTTCGCCGGGGAGCAAGCCTCAAAAGCCCTCGTGACGCAGTCCTGGGAGCGCTTCAAGTTCGGCGGTCGGCCAGGCTCTCAGCAGCTTGGGCTATTTGTCAGTCTCAAGGAACTCCCCAACAATAGGTTCGGCACTCAATCGCCTATTTACTGGGATGACGCGTACTTCAACTCACAGGTCGGTGCGATCACCCACGGGACGTACAGCGTCAAAATCCTCGACCCGATCCTCTTTGTGAAGGAGTTCGTTCCCGCAACTTACCTACAGAACCAACGGGTCTTCGATTTCACTGACCGCGCTAACCCTGCCGCCAGTCAGTTGTTCTCCGAGATCGTCGGTTCCTTAGCCGCTGCATTCAGCCTCTACACCAATGCCGATGGGCAGGCGAATCGGATCACTCGAATCCAGAGCGACTCAGTTGGCTTCGCCCGGTCGCTCTCCCTAGCCGTGGAGGGGGCGTATGAGTGGACGGCAACGCGAGGCATCTCGCTCTCCAACGTGACCATCGTCGGTATCGAGTACGACGAACCGACCAAGGACCTGCTCAAGACTGTGCAGCGTGCAGACGCACTCGGTGGCAGACGAGGAAACGCAAATCTTCAGGCCTCCGTGGCGGCGGGTATGGAGGCGGCCGGGGAGCAGGGAGGCAGCGCCGCGATTCTCGGGATGGGCGTCGCCGCTGGTTCAGCGGGGCTTCCCGGACTCATGCAGGAATCAACGGAATCGAAGGCCCTTACGTCAGAAAGCTCCGAAGGCCCTGACCTAGTTGCTCAACTTCAAACCTTGAAGCGCGCACTTGAGGCGGGCCTGATCGACCAGTCCGAGTTCGACGCTGCCAAGGCCAAAGCACTCGGCCTCGCTTAGTCACGATCTGCGGAAGGTTCACAGTGAAGATCGTCGAATGTAGCCGTTGCGGTAGCAAGGAACTCATCAGCGAGAATGGCTTTGTGGTCTGCGCGTACTGCCAGTCACAGTTCGTGCCCCAGGCAGAGGACCGACCGGCGGTCAACACCTCGATCCAACTCGAGTCCGACATTGACCAACTACTCCGCAGATGTCGCGAAGATCCAGCGAATCGCAGACGCTATGCGAACCTGATCCTCGACATCGATCCCAGCAATGCGGAAGCACACAATTACCTTCGATAGAACGGGGCAGGAATGAAGACGAAGGACATCGCCAAGAACTATCAACTTGATCTGGCAACGTTTCAGTACTGGTTGCAGCAGACCGGCGTCCCGACGAAATCAAGCATGACTGGCGGTCTCACGATTGACGACAACCAGGACGTCGGGGCACTCGTCCAGAGTTTTCAGGCCTGGAACATCCAAGCGCAGGCGCAGGCCGCTCGAGACCAAGAGATGCAGCAACGTGCCGCGCAGGAGAAGCAGTCTGCCTTGGCGTCGATGCTGATCACTTCCGGATTCACGTTCGATGGTTACACGATCACAAAGTACTCGGGCTACATCTCTGGTGATGACGCAATCCAGATCAGTCGAGGGAAAGAGGGAGTGTTCAGCTCTGCAACGAACGTCGGCGATAGCCTCATGGCCTCCCTTGCTCAGATCAGACGAAACGCCTTAGCTGAACTCCGTGAGGCTGCCTACGCCTTGGGGTGCAATGCTGTGATCGGAGTTGACTTCGACTACCTCACGCTGGACCCACAGACACGCAGTTCCACCCAGGCAGGCGGGGTCGCGTATCTCCCCTACGTATTTGGCGTTACGGCCAATGGAAACGCCGTCATCATCGAGAAGTCGTGATGACGGACCTGGCCTCCTAGGACCGATGGGACGTCGCGCGTTTCCCGTTTGGTTTCCGTCAGCCGGCTGCCAATCCCAGTAACCGCACTCGTTGCTCGATGGTTCGCAGCACGGCCTGGGCGGCTCGGACGTTGCCGGCGACAGCGTCTTCCCACTGGGCGGACATGACGGCGTCGAGCAGGATGACCTGCTCTCGCCGATACGCATCGACGGCCTTGTCGGTGCGTTGCGCCAGTGAGCGTTGAACGGCTTTCCAGGCTCCAGACCGGTTGGCGTAGCCGAGTTCTTTGGCGATGGTGTCGTAGTCGCACCCGGCCAGCGCCATTTCGGCGGCGCGGGCCTTGCGGTATCCGGCGAGGGCAGCGTTGGCCATCAGCACCTCCTCCACAAGTTTGGCATCGGCGTCGTCGGCCTGTCAGAGGATGTGAGAAGGTCCCCGATGACGATCAACTAATTGGTTCCATGGGTTCCGCTCGTGAGCAGCCCCGCGGACACCTCGAATCGTTCAACCTCATGGATGAACTCGCGATGCACGTCGGGGTCGGGATGAATATCCGCCAAAGATTCGCCCGCAATAGCTACGTACTTGGAAGATGTTTCCGAGTCGATCGCCTTGGAAGGGAGTTGCAGAGTCCCGTGCCTATTGCCGATGTAGAGGCAGCGTTGTCGCAAATCCTCCAACTTCCCCTTCTTAGCCTTTCGTATCGTCTGAGTTACGAAGTCCGTCCCGAGGATCCGGTCACACCGAGCGTTGACCATGAGTGTCGCGCCTGCTGCGATCAGATGCTTAGAGTTGTGCTGCCTCAAGACCCCAGTGGGTCGTCGCGAATCCTCGGACTCTTGTTCTGGCGAGGAGCGGGGGACATCTGATGATTGCGGTCCCAGAAGGCGCAATCTCTCTACCCACAACTTGCCCGATTCCTCAAGCACTGTGATGGAGAGGGCAGTCGCGACCTGAGGATTACCCGCTGTCCATAGCTGTTCAGCTGCCCTCCAAAGCGTCTGAGCCTCCGAGAAGCAGTCAGACCAGATGACCATCGGCTGCCTCGACGTGGCTGTCGGAATCAAGGCATCGCTACCTCCGAGCGACTCCGCCACCAACTCGGTCGCCTCGAAGAAATGTGCCACGCCCTTCGCCTCTAGCGTCTCCTCAGCAACACGAAACGTCTCGAGAAGCCCCTCCAGGCCTTGAGACGCGACCAACTTCTCAACCACGTCGGGCCTTGTCCGGGCGAGCTCGGACAAGTATGCGATCAGGTCCCGCTCCATAGGACCACGATGACAGTGTTCTTCACGGCATCACACAGGGGACTGCACTCACCAGCCCACAGACCGTGGAACGCCCTCGGCGATAGGTCGCGCCCTCTTAGGGTCCTTCGGCCAGCCTCAACCTAGGTGAGCCCGTCCGCTGAGGGTGCAACTGATTGGGCGCTGGTCGTCGGAGCAACAACGACAGCGGTTCCTAGGAGCAGAATCCCGACGGCGTCCCCACCAAGTCCACTCGTAACCCCACCCCTCGCCCCGAACGTGCTACCAGACAGACCGATGACGGCATTTGCACCGAGTGACACAGCCGCGCTCTTTAGCCCGACCAACGCATCCCACAGGGCATTGTTCCCTTTAGCGGCTGCTGTCCAGCCGCTGTTTGCGCTGAGGTTCGAGACCACCCCAAGGGTCTGGATAACCGTGTACCCGGGCAGAGTCTCTGTGGTCACGATCATCACCTGATTGACATCGGAATCGGCTGCGCCCGGCAGGTATGAGAGGAAAGCCTCCCTGTCGGCCGAGGTGTAGAAGGTGAATCGGAACTGACGGCCGTCCAGTGCGGTCAAGTGCGTGGAGTCGATCGCCTCCACTTCTCCCCAGGGAAACTCAAGGGACTCCGCGCCAGTGATAAGCAGGACGCCTTCACGCCGCACGGCCAGCACCTCATCCGACGACCTCTCAATTGTGGCTGGCCAAGCGGCAATAATGGAGCCGGGAACTGGCTCTCTTCCTACCGCTGAGCCACAGCATTCGAGACAGGGACTTGGCGTCCCGCCAGCATCACCTTCTGCACTGCGCCCCCATCCATTCGTCAAAGCGACCTACAACCCCGAACGTAGTTGAATCCCACATCGAATACTTCTCGCGACGCGACAGCACATCACAAGTTCGGTGCTCCGGCCTCGTGAGCGCGGTACCAGGAACCGCCCGTCACTCGCGAGGGAGGTTTCCTCGCGGTCTCCGTCACACCGTCAACCCGGGCAACCACACCCGCCGCTCGATGGTTCGTAGGACAGCCTGACCTGCCTGGCTAGAAGGGCCGCCCCGCCTCCTATGGCTAGGCGCTCGGGTGCCGGCCCGGCGAATCCGGCGATCTTGGGACTCCGGTTCTCCGACGGCTTCCTAACGTGACTGAGCCCTTCTTGCAGACGCTGGGATTCTACAGAGGGCTAGGGCTTGTTCTTTGTGGCCCGGTTGAGGGCAACGATTGCGAGCACACCTATGCAGACAATCGCGCCCACGGCCCCCAGGCGCAGGAGTGCCGCGACTTGTTCACGCTGCCATTCCGCGTTGGCCTCTTGGACGGCCTTCTGAACTGCGATTGCCTCTGACTCCTGAGCCGAGTATCCCGATCCCTGTTGGGACACCTGGGGGGCATAGGTCGCAGGAGGCTCAGCATCAACGGAGCGTGTGTCCTCGATCGACTCCGCCCACTTCCGCATCTTGGCCAACTTGCGCTGACGGCTCTCCTCCTGCCGGGCCTTGCACTCCTCATAGGGACCTTTGCCCATCGAGCGGAAGCAATAGGTGATACCGGGGGCCGGAGGTGTCGTGACTGAACCTGGATCGTCCATCCCATCTTCAAGTTGGCTCAGTCTGCGATCCTGTTCGCGCTCGATGAAGGTGCAGGGATTGATGTCGCAGTAGTCGGCAAAGGCCGGGGCAGCCGCCGTTGGGAGGCCTAGGAGAGCCGCGAAGACCGTCACGACTCCTGCGAACGTCCTTCCAAGCGTCATGCACTACTCATCGGCAGGTAGCGAGCACGACATTAGGTCGGGGTGGCATAGGTACCTTTCCCCCCAAGAAGACGGATGGGTCCACTTTCCCGCGCTCACCGAGGGTCGCCTGTGCCGCCTTCCTGGATAGTTCCGTCCATGTGAAGGGTGGGCGGGCAGCCGAAAACTCAAGATCAACATTTTGACGCCACTTCTGACGCCAGTTACTCCTGGAACGGCCCGGTACGCACTGGCACACTGACCCCGGTTTCACGCGTCAGACAGTACTTATAGGTACTGTCTGGGCGCCCTTTTGAACCCGGTCGGTTGGGGGTTCGAGTCCCTCCGGGCGCGCAGAGGCTCTGCCCTGTAAGGGTTTCGGAGGCCAGCCGGCGACCGCGATTCCCCTTGGACAGCAACGGCCATCAGATAACGGCCAACGACCCCGGCTCAGCGACCCACCCCTGAGTCAGCCAAGCCGAGACTGTGGCCCGCCCTACGAACAAGGGCCCCCGAACTATCCACAACCCAAAGGACTGGAAACTGTTCGACCGTGACCTGTCGATGATCGGCTCCGGCAGCTCGACCACCGCGACCACCCAGGCGCCAGCGGGGCGTATCTGGCGGTCATCGGCCCGTCGGGACGTACCGCGACCGTGGCGGTCGAGTAGCCATTGCCGCTCACCGGCCACCCCGCGCCAACGGCCCCCAGGTGTTCCCGCCACCCTCAGTTTCGGGGTCACTCCCCGACGGTCGGTTGGGACTGCAGGGCTTCCAGCAGGGCAGCGGACTTGGCCGGTGTCCAGCCCCCAGGATCGGTGACGTCGACCCATCCTTGAATGTTGGCCTCTTGGGAGTACATGTGCCCGTAGCCGTAGGGGACATTCCCAGCACCCGGAAGGTCCAGTGCCACCTGCCAGAACGTGACCAGCGGGAACCAACCCATCGCGGGGGAGACGTCCGGGCTGCGTTGGCCCTCGAGCAGCCAGTCGGGTGGATTCAGCGCCAGGCTGGGTGAGAAGAACACGACGGGGTCCGAGCCGTGTTGCAGGTACACCAGCCGGGTCGGGCCCCACGAACCCTCGACCAGCTCTGAGCCACCCTGCTCAGACAGGAATCGCACGGTGCGGCCGTCGTCGACCACGGGCAGCCACGGAGCGGTACCCGGCTGTCTGGCGGCTTCGAGTTGGTCATGCAACCCGTTGACGAACGGCGGGCCCGACATGAAGGCGCCGTCGATGGGCTCGTTGAGCGTGTTGACCGACGACAGCACGCTCTCGACCCCGAACGATCCGAGCGACAGTCCGTACAGGTACAACTGCGGCCGGGACTTCTCAGGCAACGTCGACCAGTAGTCATGCACGGTGTCGAACACAACGCGGGAGGTCTGCTTGACCGTGTCCTGGTCGGCCAGTAGCGAGATCCAACTGGGCAGGTAGGAGTACTGGACGCCG
>RRZU011323260.1_pt1 | contig 15641 bp, 9 predicted proteins | sample 2165561 | NCBI WGS metagenome assembly RRZU01 (sample SAMN10456909, study PRJNA506462) | wastewater metagenome | isolation source: wastewater sludge | place: USA: Moscow, Idaho
AGACGGGGAAAAGGGCTGGCAGCTGGTCTGCGTAGATGGATACAGCCTCGGCTGGGGAAAGCTGGCAGGCGGGATTTTAAAAAATCATTATCCCAAAGGACTGCGCAAAACAATGTGACAGATGTGCTGTCTGTGCAACCCGCCTCAGGCGGAGCAGGACTCTGTTTTACATATGCAGGAACAAAAAAAATGGAGGAAAACATTATGAGATTTACACTGGATTACGATCAGTACGCTGCCCTGGCAAGACAGACGGCAGCAGAGGGATGTGTTCTTTTAAAAAATGAGAAGGAGGCACTTCCGATCCGAAAAGGAGAGACAGTTTCCGTGTTTGGACGGATTGCCTTTACCTATTATAAGAGCGGAACCGGATCGGGCGGTATGGTAAATGCTCCCTATGTGACAAATATCCTGGGTAGCTTAAAGGAATGCAAGGATATTTCTGTCAACGAAGAGCTGGAAGCGGTTTATCAGGACTGGATCCGGGAAAATCCCTTTGATATGGGAGAAGGCTGGGCGCAGGAGCCCTGGAGCCAGAAGGAAATGCCGGTCAGCGAGGCGCTTGCACAGAAAGCGGCAGCATCCTCTGACCTTGCTGTTGTTGTGCTGGGCAGAACAGCAGGCGAGGACATGGACAACAGCGCAGAGCCGGGAAGCTATCTGCTGACAGCAGAGGAGGAGGCGCTGATCAAAACCGTCTGCAGCGCATTCAAACGGACTGCCGTTGTGTTAAACGTCGGCAATATCATCGATATGAAATGGGTGGACCGCTACCAGCCCCAGGCAGTTTTGTATGTATGGCAGGGCGGTCAGGAGGGCGGACACGCGGCGGCAGATATCCTGATCGGCGCAGTGAATCCGTGTGGTAAGCTGAGCGATACGATCGCAGCAGATATTTCGGATTATCCGTCTACGGATAATTTTGGAGATGCTGTATGCAATGTGTATGCAGAGGATATTTACGTTGGCTACCGTTATTTTGAAACCTTTGCAAAGGAAAAAGTAAGCTATCCCTTCGGCTTTGGTCTGTCTTATACGGATTTTTCCGTGGAGGTTCTGAATACAAGAACGGACGGTACGAAAGCAGAACTTACCGTTTTGGTTAAAAACATCGGAAAGACTGCCGGAAAAGAAGTTGTGCAGGTGTATGTCTGCCCGCCTCAGGGAAAGCTTGGCAAGCCTGTCCGGAATCTAAACAGCTTTTACAAGACGCAGCTGCTTACGCCAGGAGAGGGGGAGGAGGTAAATCTCGTCGTTTCCCTGGAAAAGAGTGCATCCTATGATGACAGCGGCGTAACCGGGGAGAAATCCTGTTGGGTGCTGGAAGCGGGCGCTTATGGCATCTATGTCGGAACGGATGTCCGCAGCGCGAAAAAGGTTTGCGAGGTGCAGTTAGACGAGCTGTGCGTCATTTCCAGACTGGAAGAGGCGCTTGCACCGGTACAGCCATATGAGCGTCTGGTTCCGGTCGAAACGGGCAAAAAGGGCACAGACGGAGAGCCGGTTCTGGAAATCGGAAAACAGGCAGCGCCTCTGCGGAGTGTCGATCTGGCAGAAAGAATTCGGACAGAACGCCCGGAGGCAGAGGCCTGCATCGGCGATCAGGGCTGGAAGTTAGCGGATGTTTGTGATAAAAAGGTGACGCTGGAACAGTTTTTATCCCAGTTATCGGACGAAGATCTGGCATGCCTGGTCCGGGGAGAGGGCATGTGCTCTCCGAAGGCAACACCTGGCATTGCATCTGCATTCGGCGGTGTGACGGATTCCTTAAAGGCATTTGGAATCCCGGTTGCGGGCTGCTCGGATGGACCCTCCGGAATCCGTATGGACTGCGGAACCATCGCCTTTTCCCTGCCAAACGGCACACTGCTTGCCTGCACCTTTAATCCGGAGCTGGTGGAACAGCTTTATGAGATGGAAGGAATGGAGCTGCGCAAGAATCAGATTGACACGCTGCTGGGGCCCGGCATGAACATTCATCGCAATCCGTTAAACGGCAGAAACTTTGAATATTTTTCGGAAGACCCCTGTGTGGCAGGTACGATGGCTGCAGCTCAGTTAAAGGGCATGGGAAAATATGGTGTGACCGGAACGATTAAACACTTTGCGGGAAATAACCAGGAATTTAAGCGGCACGATGCAAACGGCGTTGTTTCCGAACGTGCGCTGCGCGAGATCTATTTAAAGGGCTTTGAAATCGCAGTAAAAGAAGGACATGCCTACAGCATTATGTCTACCTACGGACCGATCAACGGAATCTGGACAGCAGGCAACTACGACCTGCTGACGACGATTTTGCGGAAAGACTGGGGCTACCAGGGCGTGGTAATGACCGACTGGTGGGCGAAGATGAACGAGGAAGGCGAGGAAGGCTCCCAGAGCAATACGATTCCGATGGTGCGCGCCCAGAACGACGTTTACATGGTTGTTTCGGATTCTGCTTCGAACTCTGCAAATGACAACACGATGGAGGGCCTGGCAGATGGACGGCTCACAAGAGGACAGCTGGTCAGAAATGCAAAGAATATCTGTCATTTTCTGATGCGTTCTCCGGTGATGAACCGTTTCTGTGATCGGGAATTTGATGTATGTGAAGAAATTAACAATCCGGCAAAAGATGCGATGGCAGGAAATTTGATCGCAAGCCAGAAAGTAGAAAAAGAGACAAAGCTCGATCTGACAAAGCTGAGCACCCAGAAGGGCGTGCGCGCCGGGTATCTGCTGGACGTCTCCAAAGCAGGCAGCTATCAGATGATTTTTAAAATGCATTCCGGAGAAAATCCGTTTGCGCAGCTGCCGGTTTCCATTTTTGTCAACGGCGTCCTGCAGCAGACGACGACCTTTAACGGAACCGACAACAAGATCATAGAGCGTGCGGTAACGATAAGCTTCCCGGAAAGCGGGGAAAACCAGCTGACGCTGTTCTTTGGCGAGAGCGGGGTTCGCATGGATGAAATCCTTCTGGTGCAGGAATAAAACGGCATACAAGGGCTTTGCGTACGGACTGGAGGAAACGTGAAGAAAGAGAAACAAAAAGACAGAGAGGATAGACAGATCTGCATTGTGTTTGCGACGGCGCTTCTGGCGTGCGCGCTCCTTACCGGCTGCGGTGCTGCGAAGGAGGATAATCTTTCGCAGGGAATTGCGCTGGTGGAGCAGATGGACTATGAGGGCGCGCTGACCTGCTTCGAGGCGGCAGCCCTGAATAAAGAGGATCTGCGTCAGGTTTACAGAGGGCAGGGGCTGGCTTACATGGGCATGACAGATTATGAGAATGCAGCGGCGAGCTTTGAAAAGGCGCTGGGGCAGAGCAGCCCGCGTCCGGATGCGATGGATTATGACATCAACTATTATCTGGCGACCGCCTATTATCGGAACGGACAGGTCGACAAGGCGATCCATGTTTATCAGGCAATCACGGATCTGAAGCCCGGGGAAAAGACCGCCTGGTACTTAAAAGGAACCATGGAGCTGGAGCAGGGCAGTACGGACGCTGCGAAAGCCGATTTTGATAAGGCGGTTGAGGCTGCGCCGAACGATTACGACATCCGGATTGATATTTTCTGCAGCTGCAGCAAATACGGACAGGACGATCTTGGAAAATCCTATCTGGAAAATGTTCTGGACGGCGACAGGAAGCGGATTTCGGATTTCGATCTCGGCAGAATCAGCTACTACCTGGGCGATTATGAGCAGGCCCGTACCTCTTTGGAAAAGGCGCAGGAAAACGGCGGTGCGGAAGCAGCGTCTCTGCTCGGTCAGACCTATGAGGCACTCGGTGACTACAATTATGCGGCGAGTGTCTATAACACCTACCTGCAGAACAAAACGCCGGACGCGTCTTTGTACAATCAGCTCGGGCTTTGCAAATTAAAGGGCGGCGATTATGAAGCGGCGCTTGCAGCGTTCCAGGCAGGGCTGGAAGTAGAGGGCAATACGGCGACGCAGTCGCTGATGTTCAACGAACTGGTAGCGTATGAATACCTTGGGCAGTACGATAAAGCGAAGCTTGCGATGGATCAGTACCTTGCTTTGTATCCGGATGATGAAAAGGCACAGCGGGAAGCGGTATTTCTGCAGACGCGGTAGCTCCACACACACGGACAGGACAGTATAGTCGCATGGCTGCTTAGAAAGAAATGTAGGGAATGACTATGGAGAAACGTGTAAAAATCAGAAAAACGGTTTTTGGCGGCGCGATCGCCCGTATCTGCTGTCTGGCGTTGTGCCTTTGTCTCGGATTGTCGATATCGATGACGGCACAGGCAGCATCCGGGAAAAAAGTGACGCCGGTTACGATGGCAGCAGTCGTCGGGGAAGAAAAAACGGTGACGCAGCAGGCGGATAAAACCTCTGCAGCACTTGGTATTTTACCGGTCGGCACGACGGTCAACGTATGCGGGCAGACCGGCAGCGGGAAAAGTGGCATGTACCAGATTGTCTATGGAAATGCGATCGGCTATATCACACAGACAGCCTGCCAGCCGGTCTGCGTGGATGTAGCGATGACGGCAGCGCTTGCTGCACAGGCGGAAGCGGTGAAACAGCAGGTGGCACAGGCCCAAGCAGCAGCGGCGGCACTGGCAGCGCAGCAGGCGGCACTGGCGCAGCAGGCAGCAATGCAGCAGGCAGCAGTACAGCAGGCAACAGTACAGCAGGCGGCACTGGCTCAGGCGCAGGCTGAGCAGAAAGCCCCCCTTCCGGCGGGCAGCGGCAACGTCATCTTCGTCGGGGACTCCCGCACGGGACAGATGGCGAATGCAGTCGGTGGAACGGCAGCATGGCCTGGTACGGCCTTTGTGGCATGCTTTGGAGGTGGCGTGGACTGGCTTTCCACCGCCCAGGCGAAAAAGGACGTCGACCAGTATGTGACGCCCGGCTCAGTGATTATTCTCAATTACGGCGTCAATGATTTATCACGACACAACGATTATATTACGACGATTAACCGATATGCACAGGATTGGATTTCGAAAGGTGCGACGGTGTACTTCGCCTCGGTCGGTCCGGTCGGGGAAAACGAATACGGAAAACGCAACTGGGCGGTAGAATATTTTAACAACCAGTTAAACAACCGGCTGGATGCCAGAATCGGACGACTGAATCTGTATGTGTTTCTGACGGGCAGCGGATATACCACGCAGGCAGACGGACTGCATTATGATGGTGCAACCTACGCAGCAATGTTCCAGTTTTTGATGCAGAGCATTGGAAGAATATGAAACAAAAATACGAACACATTCAGCTTCTGAGGGCGCTTGCCTGTATCGGAGTGTTTATCACCCACCTTGCACCGAGGCTGGGAGCGACGGGAAAAGCCGCGTGGCTTGCCAATCAGGGAGCGGCGGGCGTGTATCTCTTTTTTGTCCTCAGCGGCTATCTCGCCTGCTGTGACAGAAAGCTCCCGACGGCTGGAAAAAAAGAACTGCTGACCTATTATAAAAAACGTCTGGTGCGGATTCTTCCGCTGTATTATGGGGTGATCCTTTATAACATCCTGCTGCACGGGCTGATTTTAAAGGATATTCCGGCAGATCCGCAGGGCCTGTACTGGCTTCGGTATTTTTTCCTGACAAACAGCGTGATCCCTGCACCGAATGATTTCTGGGGCAACCTGAGCGCAACCTGGACGATCAGCCTGTTTATGGCGTTTTATCTGCTTGTGCCGGTCTTTGTGCGCCTGATCCGAGGCTGTACGAGCGCGTTTTTCTGCTATGTACTGGCATTGATTCTGCGGTATTTGTGGGTAAAAACCGGATACGGTGATTACATGATGATTTTTTACTACCTGCATTATTTTCTGCTCGGTATGCTGGTCTGGGAGATCCATCAGGCGGGAAGGCGTATCGGCGCGCAGCTGCTTGTCTATATCGGCATGATTGCGGCAGTAGGTGCGGGTTTGGCCCTTGGCAGGGCGCAGACGGATTCGTTTATTTGGTGGTCGTGGTGCTTTGGCATGTTACTGCTTGCAGGCAGCGGCTTTCGGTTCTGCAGGAAAGGAATCGGAGGTCGGATTTCGGATGCTGTGCTGTGGACGGATCGGTATTCGTATGAGATTTATCTGGTGCATGCTGTAATTTTAGAAGGGCTCGGCATGGTGCGGGTACAGATCGGACTGCCGAACGCAGCGTTTCTGATTCTGGCGCTGCTTCTGACCGGCGCAGGTGCGGTACTTTCCAAAAAACTGATCGAAGACCCCATCGCCGGACTTGTTGCCCGAAGCAGAATGTGATACCATAGCAGAAGCTTGGAAAACTGACGCAAGCCAGGAAAACAAAAAGGAGAAAAAGATATGATTGACCAGTTAATTGCAAATATCAAAAAGACAAATGCTCCAATCGTTGTCGGACTGGACCCGATGATGAAATTTATTCCGGAGCAGATTCAGAAAGCTGCTTTTGCGGAATACGGCGAGACGTTAAAGGGCGCTGCAGAAGCGATCTGGCAGTACAATAAGGGCATCGTGGATGCAGTAGCGGATCTGATTCCGGCAGTAAAGCCGCAGATCGCCATGTATGAGCAGTTCGGCGTAGCAGGTCTGATCGCATTTCAGAAGACCGTCGCATACTGCAAAGAGAAAGGTCTGGTTGTCATCGGCGATGTAAAACGCGGCGATATCGGTTCCACTTCTGAGGCTTATGCGGTTGCCCATCTCGGAAAAGTAGTAGTGGGAGAAAAGAGCTATGCACCCTTTGACGAGGATTTTGCAACGGTGAATCCGTATCTGGGTTCCGACGGCATCAATCCGTTCATAAAGGTCTGCAAAGAAGAAAATAAGGGCATTTTTGTGCTGGTAAAAACTTCCAACCCCAGCAGTGGTGAGTTCCAGGATCGTCTGGTGGACGGCAGACCGTTGTATGAAATCGTCGGTGAAAAGGTTGCCGAATGGGGCAGCGAGTGCATGGGCAGTGAATATAGCAATGTTGGTGCGGTTGTTGGCGCAACCTATCCTGAAATGGGCAAGGCGCTGCGCAAGGTGATGCCGAAGTCCTACATTCTCGTGCCCGGCTACGGCGCACAGGGCGGCAAGGGCGCTGATCTGGTGCACTTTTTCAATGAAGACGGACTTGGCGCGATTGTCAACTCTTCCCGCGGCATCATTGCAGCATATCAGCAGGAAAAATATGCACAGTTTGGTGCGGCTAACTATGCGGACGCATCCAGACAGGCGGTTATCGATATGAGAGAAGATATCGCACAGGCGCTGCAGGGACGCAAATAAATGAAAACGTCAATCAGAATATAGAAAAAAATCGGGTGGAAGCTGTCAGGTATCTGGCGCTTCCGCCTTTTTCGTGTAGGAAACAGCGTCTCTATATAAAAAAGAATGTGCCAAGGCACGAGGGGATGGACAAGGCAAAAAAACGTAATATATGGACAAGTCAAAAAAAACGCAATATAATAAATGAAATGTAATATATTGCAGCGAGGAAAAAAGAATGAATCAGGAAGTCAGCATAACAAAAGAACAGGTTCAGAAAGAAATGAAATATTTCCGCAGGCTTTTTCCGATTGTGAGGCTCCTGGACGGGGAAAGGCTGCTGCGAAGAAACGATGGCATGGAAGCAGAACCGGTGGAGATCGATGCACCAGAAATCTGCCATTGTTATGATCTGTGGAAATACTCGGCTCCCTGTAAGCATTGCATTGCACTGGAGGCAGTCAGAAGCAGAAAAGAAAAGTGCAAGCTGGAGATTGTGGGGAATGACATCTATCAGGTGATCGCAAGATATCTGGAAATGAATGGAAAGCCTTACGTGATGGAGCTGGTACACCGTCTGGATGAGGATGCACTGACGGATCTGGAGGAAAAACAATATCTGATTGAACAGCTGACGGGCTATAACGAGAAGCTCTATCAAGATGTGCTGACAGGTGTATTCAACCGCCGTTATTATGAAGAAAAGATCAAAAATATGTGGGGACCTGTGGGCATTGCGATGATGGATCTGGATAATTTTAAATATTATAACGATTCCTACGGACACAATGTGGGGGATCTTGCACTCAATAGTGCTGCAAAAGTGATCTTATCCAATATCCGAAAATCAGATTTTCTGATCCGCTATGGCGGGGACGAATTTTTGCTGGTACTGCCCGGGATCCGGAAGGACGCCTTTGACAAAAAACTCAACCAGATCCAAAAACAGCTTCATCAGACCACTTTGGACGGCTATCCGGGTATCTCCCTTTCTGTGAGCATCGGAGGAGTAACGACGGTGGAAGAGACTGTGGGGACCGCTTTGGAGCGTGCGGATCGGCTGATGTATCAGGCAAAGAAGCATAGAAATCAGGTTGTGACAGAAAGCAGTACGGAGGAAATCCGTCAGAAGGTCGGAGAAAGGCTGGAACGCGACTCCGGCAGAGAGCTTGTCCTCATTGTGGATGATGCCAAGATCAACCGGGAGATTCTCTTCGAAATGCTCAAGGATAGGTTTGACATTATAGAAGCATCCAGCGGCGAAGAGTGTCTGGAGCTGCTGCATCAATACGGGACAGAAATATCTATCGTTTTACTGGATTTCATCATGTCGGGAATGGACGGACTCGGTGTTTTGAAGGTGATGAATAAAGAACATCTCATCGAAGATATTCCGGTCATCATGATTTCCAGCGAAGACTCGGAGCTACATATCCGTCAGGCATACGAAATGGGCGTATCAGACTATATCGGCAGACCCTTTGATACAAGTGTTGTTCGCCAACGTGTATATAATACCATCAAGCTGTATGCAAAGCAGCGCAAGCTGATCGACCTGGTTGCAGGCCAGATGCAGGAAAAAGAGAAAAACAACCAAATTATGGTCAATATCCTGAGTCATATCGTAGAATGCCGAAACGGAGAGAGCGGACAGCATGTCCGGAATATCGGAATACTGACGAAGCTTCTTTTGAAAAAGCTGATGCAGAAAACGGATCGATACCAGATGACATGGGGAGACTTAAACCGGATCGCACTGGCGTCGGCACTTCATGATATCGGCAAAAGCGGCATTGAGGAAGCCATCTTAAATAAGCCCGAAAAACTGACGCAGGAAGAATATGAAAAAATGAAAAAGCATACCGTGATCGGGTGGTCGATGCTGCAAGATCTGAAACAGTATCAGGAGGAACCGCTGGTACGTATTGCAGAACAGATCTGTCGCTGGCATCACGAGCGCTATGACGGAAAAGGTTATCCGGACGGCTTAAAGGGGGACGAGATCCCGATTTCAGCACAGGTGGTTTCCCTTGCAGATGTATATGATGCATTGACCAACGAGCGTGTATACAAAAAGGCGATTCCACATGAAAAGGCGATTGAAATGATCGTCGCAGGAGAGTGCGGACAGTTCAATCCGTTGCTGATAGAATGTCTGCTGGAGATAAAAGAAGATATCCCGATTCAGCTGATGAATGCTGAGCACAGAAATAGCTGGACACCTCTGGGGGGGGGGTAACACCCTCGTGGCGGGTTTGAAGACAGAAGGATAGAGGATAAGGGAAAAGGAGAGGAAAAGATGACAGTCAGAGAATGCTATGAAAAAATCGGATCTGATTTTGACAAAGTGCTGGGACGTATGGGCAGCGAAGCGCTGGTAAAACGGTTTGCAGTTAAATTTCTGGAAGACAAGAGCTTTGAGGAGCTGACGGAATCCCTGAAAGAAAAGGACGGAGAGGACGCATTCCGCGCCGCACACACCTTAAAGGGTATCTGCGCCAATCTTGGGCTGGACAGATTATACGAAATAGACTGCGAGCTGACCGAAAAGCTGCGCGGACGTCAGACCGAGGGCAGCGAGGAGTTATATCAGAAGGTGGCAGAAGCGTACGAAGCCACAGTAACCGTGCTAAAGGAGCTGGAAAATTTCTGAAAATCTTTACAGATAGTGAAGATTGATCTAAACTGATAGGGAAAAATCTAAAAGAGCGGGGAACAGAGGAAGAAATATGCGTCTCAGGGGAAAAGGCGCAGCAGAATCAGACGATACACTGCAGTTGGGCACTGCGTGTTAAGATTCTGTTAAGAAAGAGTGAGAACGATATCACAAAGGAGACATTCTTCTTCAGAAAAATACAAATGAAAGGGAAGACACAGATGAAAATAGCGATGATAGGACATAAAGATTTCCCTTCTCGTTCCGGAGGCGTAGAGGTGGTAGTTTATGAGCTTTCGACCAGACTTGCTGCCAGAGGACATGAGGTAACCGTGTACAACAGAGGCAGGCAAAAGGGGCATAATGCTTATCTGGAACAGAACGTCAGGGTCAAGCGGATTTTTACATTTAAAAAGCAGATTTTGAATGCGATGGTCTATTCTTTTCTGGCGACATTTGATACAATATTTCATGATTTTGATGTCATTCATTATCATGCGATCGGACCCTCCGTTCCATTGTTTCTTGCAAAGCTGTTTGGCAAGCATACGGTATGCACGGTGCATGGACTGAACTGGAGAAGTGATAAGTGGGGTGGTTTCGCTTCCTTCTATCTCCGTCTGGGAGAAAAAGTTGCCGCCCGTTTTGCAGATGAAGTAATCGTTCTTTCCGAAGAGGAGAAACAATATTTTCTGCAGAAGTATAATCGGGACTCTATTCTGATCCATAATGCAGTGGAACGGATCACACCGGTTCCCTGTAATGTCATCCGGGAAAAATATGGCCTGGAAAAAGACAGCTATATTCTGTATGTCGGACGGATCTCTCCGGAAAAAGGACCGCAGGATTTGCTGGAGGCGTATCAGAAGCTCCGGCTGCAGGAACGCCTGGTATTGGCTGGCCCGATCCCGGAAACGGAATTTGGAAAAGAAATGCTCCACAAAATCGATGCAGACCCGAGGGTGATCCGTACCGGCCTGGTGCAGGGACAAGAGCTCGCTGAGCTGTTTTCCAACTGCAGGCTATTTGTCCTTCCGAGTCATACCGAGGGACTTTCCCTTGCCCTTCTGGAGGCAATGTCCTGTGGCGGAAGATGTCTGGTCAGTGATATTCCGGCAAATACGGTGATTACCAAACAATACGGGGCAGAGTTTGAGGCAGAGAATAGTGATTCGCTGGCGGCTGCGCTTTCGAAGGAATTGACAACTCCAAAGGACGAAGTACTGCTAAAGCAGGAAATAGAATATGTCAAAGAAAATTTTGATTATGATGCAGTGATCGAATGGCATGAAGATGTTTACAAATGTGCTCTGAACAGAAAAAATGAGAAGCGTTGGGAGCAAAATTGCTGATGAAGAAACAAGATGTGCAAATTTCAATAATTGTACCAATTTATAAGGTGGAAAAGTATCTTGTCCGGTGTGTAGAGTCACTGATTGCGCAGGATTTTTTGTCGTTGGAAATTATTCTTATAGATGACGGCAGCCCTGACCGGTGCGGAGAAATTTGTGACAATTATGCAAAAAAAGATGCACGGATTACCGCTTACCATAAACCGAACGGCGGCTTGTCGGATGCGCGCAACTACGGACTGGAGCGGGCGCATGGGGAATATGTCTTATTTGTAGACAGCGATGACTATCTGGAGCCCCAGGCCTGTGCCAACCTATGGAAGGAAGCAAGGGCAGGCTTTGCAGATATAATTATCTCCAAAATGGCACTGGAGAAGCCCTCTGAAGGGATGGCACGGTTTGAAAAGGTGGCGGAGGATCGTTTTCAGTATCATCGTATCTATAGCGGCCCGGCATATCTGATGGGATGTCTGGAGGGTGGTGCACTTCGGGTAGAGGTTATCCGAACCATGTTTCGGCGAGATTTTCTTGTCAGAAATGACCTGTATTTTGAGTACGGTATTTTACATGAAGATGAAGAATTTACACCGAGAGCATTGTTAAAAGCGGAACGGGTTGTGTTGACAGATTATGTCTATTATCATTATGATAATTCCAGAAGTGATTCTATTATGAATTCCACGGCCTTAAACGCAAAAAAAAATGCGGACAGGGTGAAGATCTACGATGGACTGAGAAAGCTTTATAAAACAGTAAAGCCCCGGAAGCTGCGCAGGCTTCTGGAAGATGATCTGTCCTGGAAATATATTGATTGCTATTGTGCCAGTGAACCAAAAAGCAGAAAAAAGCTTGGCGTAAAGAGACTTGTCGTTTTAAAATGTGCCTATAAAGCCAGACGCAGAGCAAAGGCTCTTGTCTTTGCACTTGCGCCGAACCGTTATGCAAACCGGATGCGGGAACAGGCGCTGGTACGCAAGGTACATCAGAGAAGAAGCAGCAGTAAAGCTTTGCCAATAGAGAGAGAACCTGCAAAAAACATAAAACATACGGAAAAGAAAGCTGGAAAAAGCAGATTAAAAAAAGGAATGAAGTTTCTGGCGAAGTTTCTGTTTTTGATCCTGCTTTTGGCAGGCGGACTTGCCAAAAATATTTACGATAACCGGACGAATTATACGGCGGAATTTTATCAGGTCAGCTCCCGAAAGCTGACACACAGTATTCGGGTAGCTTTTCTGACAGATGTGCATTTGCGGGAATACGGAATGGATAACGGCGATCTTGTAGAGGATATAGAAAATCTTTCACCGGACCTGATTCTGCTTGGCGGAGACCTTGTAAATGATACTGTGGATTCTTATGACAATATGATCTCCCTCTGCAGCCAGCTGACAGAGATCGCACCGGTATGCGGTGTGCTGGGCAACCATGAGGATGTGAAGATTTATCATCAGGGAGATGAGGAACTGGTAAAACGCTTCGAAGATGCAGGCGTGAAAATCCTGCGGAACGAGGAAACGTCCTATTCCCTGTATGACAATACGGTCAGTGTGATCGGTATAGAAGGAAAACCGGAAGATTTTGCAAGCTATGGAGCGAAAGAGTGTATGGAGGCGCAGGAAGCAGAGGATCAATATGATCTGCGCATCTGTATTGCGCATGTGCCTACTTATTTCCCGGAGAAGCTGGAAAATTACAGCTTTGACCTTGGACTTGCAGGACATACCCACGGCGGAATTGTCCGTTTGCCGAAGCTGGGCGCTCTTTATTCTGCGGAAGAGGGACTGTTCCCGGAGTATGGAGGAGGTGTCTATACCCTTGACAACAAGGCGACGCTGATTGTCAGCCGTGGACTGGGAGATTCCGACAAATGGCCGAGGATCAATAATGTTCCGGAGCTTTCAGTGATCGATATTAACTAAACCTTCCAATGCCGTAAGTAGGATAGTGCAATGAAAGAAATTAAAGGAAAAGTGAAAAGAGCAGTTCAGATACTGTGGGAAAACAAATATCGGATGACATATTATATGCTGATCTTGTGCATTTTGTTTGGATGCATTCATTATGCGGAAAGCGGCATTTGGTCCAGCGCGAATATTTCATTTAATTATTCAGAGGCATCCCTGGGCTTAAGCCCGAATAAAACCCGTTTTAACGCCTATGAAATCGTTTCAGAGGAGGTTATGCAGCGTGCCATCGAAAAAGTTGGTTTGCAGGGAAGCATTTCCGCATCGGAGCTTGCCAGCCATGTCTTCATCACTCCGGAAGGAACGGGACATGTGGGCGGAAGTGACGATTACATCAGCACATCCTATAATATCAATCTCAATGCAGACGGATTGGAACTGAAAAATCGGACAACCATCAGTCTGCTGAAAAGTATCTGTGAAGCATACCGTGAGTTTTTTCAGAAAAACTACTGCGATAATCAGGACATGTTAAAGGAAAAACTCGAAATTACAACAGATTGTGAGCCCTACCTGCGTCTGAATGAGCTGGAGCTGCGGGCAGAATGTATCATGCAGTATTTAAATGCGCGTCTGAGCGAAAACAAGAGCTATGTCGATACCGAAAATCCGGATTCGTCTACCAATAACTTCACGACGCTGAGCAAGCAGATCAACAATATTGTGGATTATGATATTCCGAATGTGAAGGCCTACGTGATCGAAGGAGGGATTGCAAAGGATGCTTCCCTGCTGATCAGCATTCTGGAGTACAAAAACAAAATCGACGATATTGCCGCACAGAAGGAAATGGCATATTATGATGCCAACAAAAACGGAATTTCCGTATATGAAAAGTCCATGACATCCGTTGTCATGATCCCGACGACAGATGAGATGGAAGAATATTACATGTCCCGGACAAAGACTGCAATGGACAATATGGCGCGTTCTGCGGACAGCTCGCTGCAGGCAGCGACGGATTATCAGTCGGAAATCGTGGATACCAGTTATGTAGTGGAGAAGATGCAGACGGTTACCGATGATGCAGGGCGTCTGAAGGAAGCACAGGATATGATCAACAAGCTGGAAAGCGGAATCAATGAGATTTCGGATCAGCTGTTTATATTGGATAAGGCATATATCAGATACAAGTCACAGAACTATGTCTCTTTTACTTATAATAATGCGTCCTTTACTCAACGAATTAACGTAAAAAAGACAGGAATGAAAGCTGCAGCAGTTCTGGCGTTTATGGTGGGCTTGAATTCTCTGAGGAAAGTCAGGAAGAACAGAAAGGGCATAAAGAAAAGTGAAAAAGTTTGAGATTTTGCGATATCTGAAACGTTTCAGTATGCTGATTTTTTTGCTGACGATGGCAGGGGCGGCAATGATTTACCTGTATGCGCAGGGAAAGCAGCAATATACAGCATCTGTTGTTTTGAAGTACACAAATGACGGCATAAAGGACGGCTATGCCCCGGACGGTTCTGATCTGGATGTGAATGAAATCTATTCCTCTACCGTAATTGCACAGGCGATGGATTCTCTTGGAGCATCCGGAAGACTGACGACAGTACGATCGAACTGCAGCGTTACACCGATTATTTCAGAGGAACAGGAGAAGATCAACGATGCGCTGATCGAAAAGGGAGAAGAAGTCACCTATTTTCCGGATACTTATAAGGTGAGTCTGGTGGTGGATGGAAAGCTGGGCGGCAGCTATGCACGCAATATGCTGGATGCGATCATGCAGAGCTACTGTACCTATTATACGGAAAAATATGTGGAGCAGAAGCTGTCCCTGAATCCGTCCAGGAATCTTCTGGATAACGGTTATGATTATTATGAATGTGTCCGTATCCTCGAAAACGATACCAACGATATGCATGATTTCCTGATGGCAAAACGGGAAAGCTACCCGAACTTCAGATCCTCCCAGACAGGCTATACGTACAAAGATCTCTGTGCGATTTATTCTGAACTGAAAAAATATGAGATCCCGAAGCTGTATGCATATGTTCTGGATGGACCGCAGATACGGGATGGTAAGATCCTGCAGGAATTTATTGCAAACAGCATTGCAGATTCCCAGAACAGTGAAGCGGTTGGAGCACAGCAGCGCAGCGAGATCGAAAGGCTGATCGCTTCCTATGTGGAAAAGAATGCCGGAATTCTGAAGAGCTATTTTACAGAGGGCGGAGATAATGTTTCGTCTAATTATATTCTGGGAACCATCGAGGATGCAGGAGCCGGTGAAAAGGCGATCACAACCTACGATAACCTAATCCTTGAGCTGGTCGGAATTGATAAGACCATCGCGGCAGACAAGATAGACCGTCAGTTTTTGGAAGAGACCCTGACGGCTTTTCAGAACGTGTCCTTTGGCGGAACAGAGGAAGAGCATGCAAAGATGGAGCAGATGATCAATGATTATGAGAACGAGCTCCAGGAATATTACGAAATCGTCAATACCAGCAGTAAGGAAT
>RRZU010989991.1_pt1 | contig 15638 bp, 14 predicted proteins | sample 2165561 | NCBI WGS metagenome assembly RRZU01 (sample SAMN10456909, study PRJNA506462) | wastewater metagenome | isolation source: wastewater sludge | place: USA: Moscow, Idaho
GTTGTTATTAAGTTTTCCCTGATCACCCAATCCGCTGCATTGTGCGGCCTTGTTCACCCTGCGCCTGATGTCGCTCACGAGCAGCATGCAGCATATGCAGGGTGATTTTGCGTACCTCGGCTTTACTGGCCTCGATATGCGGCTTCAATAGACGCAGTGCCTCTTCACCGCGTCGTTTGAGTACGGCGCGCAAGATGGCACCATGCTCGTTATAGGTGGCGTCGATCCGTGGCCCCTTGGTAAAGTCCAGTCGACGAATGATGCGCATCCGCTCACTGATCCCCCGATGAATGGCCGCCATCTCTTCATTGCCGCAGGCTTCAACCAAGAGACAATGAAAGCGTTCATCCAGTGCCGACACCTGCTGACCATCACTCAAGCGAGCATCATCATCGATGAGCCAGGTTGCTTTGAGCTCCTCGATTGCCGGCCCAGCCTGACGCAGCAGACTGTCACACAGGCGACGAATTGCGGCTTCTTCAAGAACGATACGCACGTCATAAAGGTCTTCGAAGTACTTGAAATCAAAGGGCCTAACCTGCCAGCCACTGCGAAAATAGACCTCGACGTACCCCTCCTGCTGCAGACGATACAGAGCATCCCGTACCGGAGTTCGGCTGGCCTCCATCCATTGCGCCACCTCACTTTCACTGAATCGGTCACCTGGCATCAGCGAGAAGCTGAAGATCTGCTCCTTGAGTCGTGCGTAGATCCGATCGGCCATGCTTTCTGGCCTCTGCTTGGGCTCCCCCAATCGTCTCTCCGTCATGGTTTCTCCTTACAAGCCCGGTAAAATAGGGCTAATCACACACCAATTCACTCTCGGTATCGGCTTGCAGATAAATCAGGGCATCTCCGGCTTGTACGGGGCGGCCAGCCTTGCACTTGATGCTCTGTACCAAGCCATCAAAAGGTGCATGTACGGCAAATTCCATCTTCATTGCCTCGACAATCAGCAGCGGTTCCCCAGCTTTGACTCTCTGACCTGGTTCAACCAGCAACTTCCAGATATTCCCGCTGATATCCGCCTCGACAGCATGTTGCCCCTCGAGCAGAGGCTCGGCATCGCTACTGCTTTCGGCCAACTCAGCCAGCTGCTGCTCTTCGTTTTGCCACAGCGCCACCTCTTTGGTGAATGCCAGCTGCTGGCGGGCCTTGAAATCGGCAATGCTCTGGGCGTTATCCGCGAGAAATTGCTCGTGTTCAGCCAACGAGAAGATTTCCTCTTCGATACGTAACGTCAGCTTGCCGTGGCGGAACTCTTCCCGCTGTAGGTCCAGCTCTGCCTCGCTGACCGGGTAAAACTTCACCTGATCAAAGAAGCGCAGCAACCATGGGGCTCCCTCACTAAATTGCGGATTTTTCAGGAACTTATTCCAGATAGGCAGGGTTCTACCCACCAGTTGATAGCCACCTGGGGAGTCCATGCCATAGATGCACATATAGACACCACCTATCCCCACTGTCCCCTCGGCGGTATAGGTTCTGGCCGGGTTATATTTGGAGGTCAGCAGACGGTGTCGAGGATCGACCGGCACTGCACAAGGCGCTCCCAGATAGACATCCCCTAACCCCAGAACCATGTAGCGGGCATCAAAGAGGATCTGTTCAACCTGATCGCGGCTCTCCAGGCCATTGATGCGCTGGATAAAATCCACATTGTTGGGCAACCAGGGAGCGGTATCGCGTACCGATTGGCGGTAGCGGGCTACGGCATCCAGGGTTGCACTGTCTTCAAATGCCAGTGGTAGATAGACCACCCGACTCGGTATCTTGATCTGGCTGCTCGGTGGCAGCTGTGTTTCACGCTCACGCAATGCCGTGATCAGATCCCTTTGATGAATGACGCGACTGTCATACCGTATCTGCAGCGAGCGAACACCGGGTGAGAGTTCGGCAACACCGGCGATCGGCTGCTGTCGCAACGACTCCATCAGGGCGTGAATACGCAGGCGCAGAGCCAGATCCAGCACATTTTCGCCATACTCCAGCAGCAGATACTTATCTCCGGCCTGGCGATAAGCCACAGATGGTCGTTCATCCTCCGCCGGCAACGCACTGATCACGCATGCCGATATTGTCTGATCAGGCTCCAGGGATGCAGAGGCAGCAACAGGTAGTACCGGAGCGCGCAGGTTGACCAGCGCCTCATCCCACGCCAGCTCGCGTGCCAGTGCCTCATCAAAGACCATGGGTTTGAAATGGATCTTGTCACCGGGCTTGATCTGCCCAACCTTCCACAGCTCGCTCTTGGCAATGGTTACGGGGCAGACAAAACCACCGAGGCTGGGGCCATCGTGGGTGAGGATCACCGGCATGTCGCCAGTGAAGTTGATGCTACCAATGGCATATTCACAGTCATGAATATTGGACGGGTGCAGCCCGGCCTCGCCACCATCGGTGCGAGTCCAGCTCGGCTTGGGTCCAACCAGACGGATCCCCAGACGATTGGAGTTGTAGTGGACCTCCCACGCCGTCGCAAAGAACTGCTTGATGGAATCGGCAGTGAAGAAGTCTGGGGCGCCATGAGGCCCATACAGCACACCAATTTCCCATAAGGCACCATCGGCATAGGCTTGGGGAAACTCGCCAAAACCCGGCTGCAATGCGTCGACCAATACTCCAGAAGAGGCATCGGTTTCTATCTCGCTACCCAGCGCCAGCACATCACCGACCCGCAATGGCCGACCGGCATGTCCGCCAAATTGCCCCAATGCAAAGGTGGCACGGCTGCCTAGATAACGGGGGACATCAACACCACCACGCACTGCCAGATAGGTTCGGCAACCCGTCGTCACCTTGCCAAGCACCAGCAATTGACCGGCAGTGACCTTAACAGCCTGGTGAAAGGGTACTGGCTCGCCATCCAGCGTGGCTGGGGACAAGGCACCCGTCAGGGCAATGGTGGTATCAGAGTGAAAACGCAATGACGGACCTATGATGGTGCACTCAAGCCCCGCCGCTTCGGCACCATTGCCTACGAGTCGGTTCGCAAGACGAAAAGATCTGTCATCCATGGGGCCTGAGGGCGGAACACCTATGTCCCAATAACCCACCCGTCCCGGGTAATCCTGCACTGTGGTGTAGGTCCCCGCCACCACGACTTCCATGGCATTGGGTGCAAATTCGAAACTATTGAGAGCCTGGGTAGCCACATCACCACTGACAAAACGCTGCCAGCGGGTGATCTGACGCAGATACTCCAGATTACTGGCAATACCGCCCAACGAGGTGGCGTTCAGCGCCTGCTGCAACTTGGCCAGGGCATCGGCTCTGTCCGTGCCATGGACAATCAGTTTGGCCAGCATGGGGTCGTAATGGGGTGAGACCTCACTGCCACTGCTGATCCAGCCATCCACTCGCACCCAGTCGGCATCGGGGAACACTACTTCTGTCAGAGTCCCAGGTGAGGGTTGGAAGTTACGCAAGGGATCTTCGGCGTAGATCCGCACCTCCATGGCTGCCCCTTGTGGCGCAGGTAGTTCATTGAGTTTGGGAGGTAAGCCTGCTGCAATCAGTAACATCCACTCAACCAGATCAATACCGGTGACGGCCTCGGTGATCGGATGTTCAACCTGCAGCCGGGTATTGACTTCGAGGAAGTAAAAATCGTCCCGTTTACCGTCATAGATAAACTCGACAGTGCCAACTGATTGATAGTTAACGGACTCGCCCAGGCTCACCGCTGCCGCAAGCATTCTTTCACGGGTTGCAGCCGGCAGTCCGGGTGCCGGGGTCTCCTCAACCACTTTCTGGTTACGGCGTTGTAATGAGCAGTCCCGCTCGCCGAGTGCAGCCACAGTGCCCAGACCATCACCCACTATCTGCACTTCGACATGGCGAGCTTCTTCAACAAAGCGTTCGATAAACAGACCTGCATCATTGAAGAACTGCTCACCCAGACGCTTGACCGTGGCAAACGCCTCCGCCAGCTCATCGGCGCTGTCGCAACGGGTCATACCGATGCCACCACCGCCGGCCGTGCTTTTTAACATCAAGGGGAAGCCAACCCGCTTGGCCTCTTCCAGCGCATGGGCTACCGAATCAAGCAGGCCAGAGCCGGGAGTCAAAGGAACATTGGCCGCAGAGGCCAGAGCCCTGGCTTCATGCTTGAGACCAAACTGGCGCAACTGGCTCGGTGTCGGGCTGACAAAAGTGATCCCCGCTTCGGCACACTGCTCGGCGAAGCTGGCATTTTCCGATAAAAATCCATACCCGGGAATGATGGCATCAGCACCACACTGGCGCGCGGCGACAAGGATCTTGTCACTGCGCAGATAGCTATCCGCTGGCGCATCACCGCCCAGGGCGATGGCCTCATCGGCCAGATCTACCGCCAGAGAGTGGCGATCCGCATCAGAATAGACGGCGACACTACCAATCCCGAGCCGTTTCAAGGTACGGATGATACGAACGGCAATTTCGCCCCGGTTAGCAATAAGCACTTTATTGAACATGTGAAGATCCCTCATCAAGTGCCAGTACGGGGTGCGGTCAGGCTACGCACATAGGCGCGCCATCCCCGGAATTCAGTAATATCGGTGGCACCATCCAGCGCAGCCGGTTCGCAGATAAACCCCTTGACCTTGCGGCCATCTGCCAGCTCAACGCTGCCAAGCCCCAGCGGTGTCGGAATGCCGGCCATAAAATCAGCCCACGCCCACTTGGGTAACGACCAGAGCTCCAGCTCGATGTGCGCACCAACCTTACCGGGTGTGGCGACAAGAGCCGGTTTGGGCGGTTGGCTGTTGGCAATGGCATATAGTCGGTAGTGCTCTGCACTGCGGGTACGCTCCAGCAGGATCGCCCCCCGGGAGGTCAGTTCATGATTAAGCGGCATGCCAGTTAAATGGGCCCCCACTACGGCAATCACCATCTGTTCGCTGGCAGAGACAGGGCTGGCTGTTGGCTCGGAAGGGAAAAGGCTCTTGCCCGTGGCTCCCAGCGGCAGCGCCTGACGCTCCTGCCAACGAATACCCCATTGCGCCAAGGCCTCCTCATGCCATGCCGGAGCAATCAGGGTGATACCAAAGGGCAAGCCGTCGGCGCGGAATCCGGCGGGCAATGCCAATGCGCAGCAATCAGCCAGGTTGACGAAGTTGGTATAGGTTCCGAGTCGGGAGTTGATGATGACCGGCTCGGCAGCAATCTGGGCCCGGGTAGGGAAACAGGGGGTGGTCGGTACCAGCAGGGCATCAAACTGCTGGAACAGACTCTGGATCTGACGCTGCAGTGCCATGCGGCGGTATTCACAGCGATAGGCATAGGTGGCCGTATGGCCCACGGCCGAGCCGACAATGCCCGCCACCACAGGATCCATCTGTGCAAGATGTTCGGCCATGAAGCCTTCAAGCTCAGCATGGCGCTCGGCGACCCAGGGCCCCTCGTAGAGCAAGCGGGCCAGCTCGTACATGGGGGTAAAATCTATGGTGCAGATCTCCGCCCCCGAAGCACGGATCTGCTCACAACTGGCCGCAAAGGCTTTTTCCTGCTCTTCATCACCATACCATTGCATCTCGGAGGCAATGGCAAAGCGCGGTGCCTGCCCCAGGGTAGTACGTCGACCGTACACAGGAACGGCTCGAGAGTAGGCATCTTCGGCATCAAACTGGGTCAGGAAGCGCGAAAGCAGCAGACTATCGGCAACCGTCAGGGTAAACAGAGAAACACAATCGAGACTGCGACAGGCCGGGACCACACCACGGGTACTAAAGGCACCACGAGTTGGTTTCCAACCCACCAGATTATTAAAACCTGCCGGAACGCGCCCTGAACCTGCCGTATCCGTACCCAGTGCAAAAGGCACCAGACCCCGAGCCACTACCGACGAGGAGCCGGAGCTGGAGCCGCCACTGACATATTCAGGCTTGAAGCTGTTGGGCACCTCACCATAAGGGGAGCGTGTGCCCACCAGACCGGTAGCAAACTGATCCAGATTACTCTTGCCCAGGACGATGGCGCCCAGCGCCTTCAGACGAGCCACCACGGCAGCATCGCGCTCTGGCTGATAGCCATAGGCAGGACAGGCGGCGGTGGTCGGCAGGCCAGCTACATCGATATTGTCCTTCACCGCAAAGGGAATGCCATAGAGCGGCAGTGTATGGGCATTGCCCATGGCGCTGAGCCCGGTTAACTGGCTCTCCAGTCCTTGCTTATCAACAATTGAAATCCAGGCCGGATCGCCTGCTCCCAGTGCAAGGCGCAACGGCTCCAGCAAATCGGCCGGGTTATACTCCCCGCTACGGTAGGCTTGTTGCCACTGCCCGATTGTCCATCCGCTTGTTTTCATTACTGCACTCACCTTGTGCTCACGCTTGTATACAAGAAGGTATTTCAAGGTGTGTGCCAGATCGTCACCAGGCGGCGATGTTTGTTTTAATTTTCTTTTATTTCAATTGGTTATACATAGGCGATGCCATGAGCCTCACACTATGGAGCGGTAGTGCACCACATAGGGAGACGCACCAAGATAGAACGTAAGGCGTTGGATGGGGCTAGGAGTTGGTGCAGGAGCAGTCAGCGGGATAAAACAACGCAGCAATCAGGTGGATGGCAGGCAGGAATAGGGAATACGAATAAAAATACCAGCAAAATCAATGTGTTATATATTATTGATTTTGCTGGTATTTTTATATCTATTTGATTTTATTGGGTTTTTTAAAAGCCAAGGGGCCAGGTGACGATATGATCTTCCCACTCACCAGCAAACCGTTCATGGATGGCTTTATTGCGGACCGACTGACCGACCGCGTGCATGGTAGAGCGAGTTCCCGTCAATAGGGGGTGCCACTCGGGCAGAGATTGTCCCTCGGCCAATAACCGATAAGCGCAGGTCATGGGTAGCCAGTGAAATTCCGGCAACTTATCCAGCGTCAGTTGCAGACAATCGGGCATACGCTTGAAGCGGTTGGGATAATCGCCACACTGGCAGCTCTTGAGATTGAGCAGATCGCAGGCCACATTGGTAAACACCACCTCCCCGCTCTCTTCGTCCTCCAGCTTGACCAGGCAGCACTTGCCACAACCATCACACAGGGATTCCCACTCCTGCTGGCTCATCTGCGGCAGACTCTTGGTTACCCAGAACGGTGCGTTAACGGTTGGCTCCATGATCCGGCTAACCTCCGACAATCCGGTCCGCCAGATAGCCGACCGAGATCACAAAGTAATTGGAGCGGTTCCAACTGCGCAGCACCATGTAGTTGTTATAAGCGAGGTAGGCACGGCCATGCTTATCATCGGGCATCACTACCGAGGCCTCCCCGGCACGGCTTGGCAAGGCAGAGCCGTCCAGACTACGAACCCCGAGGCGATACCAGTCAGCAACCGGCTTTTTCACCTCGACGCCAATCAGGCTCTCGTCAAATGCCGAGGGAACACGCACCCGTGACGACCAGCCACCATTGTGGTGCCAGCCATGCTGTTGCAGATAGTTGGCCGCAGAAGCAAAGACATCAGCACGGGTATGCCAGAGATCCTTGCGCCCGTCACCATCATAATCGACGGCGAAATTCAAAAAGGAGCTAGGCATAAATTGCACCTGTCCCATGGCCCCGGCCCAGGAGCCCTTGAGGGTCTGCGGCGTGGCATGCCCCTCATCAATGATACGCAAGGCAGCAAAGAGCTCCTTCTTGAAGAAGGCTTCTCGACGCCCATCATAGGCAAGAGTGCTCAATGAGGAGATAAGCGAATAGTTACCGGTATATTTACCAAATCCCGTCTCAATTCCCCACAAGGCGACGATAAACTGGGGCTCGACACCATACTCCCGACCAATTCGCTTTAATAAGGAGTAGTTTTCCTGATACTGACGTCGGGCCATCTTCACCTTCCACTCCGGCACCGCCTTGGGCAGATAGGTATCCAGCGTCAGTTTAAATTCCGGCTGATTCTTATCCAGTTTTACCGCATGTTCGATAAACCGCACATCAGCAAAGGCCGAGTCGACGGTGACCTTGGAAATGCCCTGGGCCAGCGCCTCTTTTTTCAAATTCAGAACATAGTCAGTGAAGGCTGGCGGGGCAGCCTGTGCCACCGAGCTGATGGCCGCAATGGCCAGACTAAAAAATAGTGATTTCACGCGGATGGCTCTTCCAATTGACGGCGATGCAGGGTTAATAAATTTTCAGCAGGTGGAGGTAATTGCAGGTAATACCCCAGCTCATCCAGCTCTCTTCGCACCCTTTGTATATCTGCCAAGGCCAAAGAGCGCCCCTCTTGCAGAGGAAGCAACATGACAAATTCAGGTGAACCAAATACTTGCAACAAATTATCCGGTACTCGGGAAAAATCATCCCGCCGGGTAACATAGAGGTAAGCTCCCTCTTTTTTACGGCTCTTATAGACGGCAGCGATCATGGATTGCGTTAAATCTGTATGGTTTTATTGCTTGAAAGAGTGGCTGACTATAACATGAGGCACTTAATAACTATAAAGGTTTTCCTCGTCAACGGAGTGGTGTAAATGGCCGAGCGCGGCAACGAATTCAAGGGCAGTACCTTTACCTTGTCTGTTCTGCATCTGACAGAGACTGACCCGCAACAAATCAAAGAGTTACTAAATGCCAAGGTTGCCCAGGCTCCCCAGTTTTTCAATAGTGCCCCCCTTGTGGTCAATGTTGAGCAACTGGATATCACTCCCGATTTTGAACAAATCAAAGCCATCATAGAAAACGAAGGCTTTGTGCTCGTCGGTGTTACGGGTGCTCGCGAAGAAGTGACTCGTGAAGCAGCTAAGCAGGCAGGTCTGGCCGTCATGACCGCAGGACGCGCTGTTGAAACTCCCGAGCCTGAACCGGCACCACGACAGGAAGCTCCTGCCGAACCCATATTGACCCCCACCAAGGTTCACCATGGCAATGTCCGTTCAGGGCAACAAATATATGCAGCTGGCGGATCTCTGGTTATCATAGGCTCAGTTGGCAACGGAGCCGAAGTCATAGCGGATGACAGCATCCACATTTACGGTTCCTTGCGCGGACGAGCCCTGGCCGGTGCGCGAGGCAATCAACAGGCAAGAGTTTATTGCCAGCAATTAGAGCCGGAGCTTATCTCCATCGCTGGAACCTACCAGCTCAGTGATGCCCTGCCTCCGGAAATGGTCAACAAGGATGTGTTTGTCCGCCTTGAGCAGGACAAACTCATTTTTGACAAACTGCAGTCTTAACGGTTTACAAGGAAAGCACCCATGGCTCGTATTCTCGTCGTAACTTCTGGTAAAGGCGGCGTTGGTAAGACCACAAGCAGTGCTGCCATCAGCACTGGCTTAGCACAACGTGGCAAAAAAACAGTGGTCATCGACTTTGATGTCGGCTTGCGTAATCTCGACCTCATCATGGGGTGCGAGCGTCGCGTGGTCTATGATTTCGTCAATGTCATCAATGATGAAGCGAACCTGACCCAGGCATTGATCAAAGACAAGCGGGTAGAGAATCTCTACATATTGCCTGCCTCGCAAACCCGGGATAAGGATGCCCTGAGCCGTGAGGGCGTAGAGCGGGTCATTAACCGTCTCAAGGAGATGGATTTTGACTATATCGTCTGTGACTCTCCGGCTGGTATCGAAACCGGTGCCCTGATGGCCCTCTACTTTGCCGATGAAGCCATCGTCACCACCAACCCGGAAGTCTCTTCCGTTCGGGACTCTGATCGGATCCTGGGTATCCTGGCCTCCAAGTCCCGTCGTGCCGAGCTGGGTCTGGAGCCCATCAAGGAGCACTTGCTGCTGACCCGTTATGCCCCGGGCCGTGTTGATCGTGGCGAGATGCTGAGTGTCGGTGATGTGCAGGAGATACTGGCAATCCCCTTGCTCGGCGTTATTCCCGAGTCACCCTCAGTCCTTAAGGCCTCCAACGCTGGCGAACCGGTGATCCTGGATCATGAATCGGATGCTGGCCAGGCCTACGATGATGCCGTTGCTCGCTTGCTGGGAGAAAAGCGCGATTTCCGCTTCCTGCAAGAAGAGAAAAAAGGATTCCTCTCTCGACTGTTTGGGGGTTAAACCATGTCATTACTCGACTTTTTCATGCGACCACGCAAGGAAAACACCGCCAAAATGGCCAAGGAGCGGTTGCAAATCATCGTCGCTCACGAACGCAGTACTCGTGGTGGGCCGGATTATCTGCCGCAATTGAAGCAAGATCTGCTGGATGTGATCCGCAAGTATGTGGCTATCAGTCCCGAGCAGGTCACAGTGCAGCTCGACAAGAAGGATGATCTTTCCGTGCTGGAACTCAATATCATGTTAAATGGTGATCAGCCGGAAGACGAGATGTTGAGCAGTCCGGAAAAGAGCGAAGAGAAATAAGCCTCTTCGTAATGCGCAAAAGGCACCTTTGGGTGCCTTTTGCATTTGCTCAGGACAGATAAAAAATATCAGGCGTAGAGATCAACTCTGAGCATCTGCTGGAGCTCATCCCGACGTGACTGGGTTGCCACTGTCTGATAGGCCATCAAGGCACGCCCTTCACGCCCGGAAGGTTGATCGTAGGAGAGTTGCTCGGCCGCCTCCTCCGCCCCCTCACTGGTAAGAATAATTCCCGCCTTTGCCGAGCGCTCAGGCTCATCCTTAATCGCCGTTGCTGGACGAAAGGATGAGGAGACACCATCAACTCCCAGTTTACCCGGGCTAGTAGTGGCAATATTGAGTGAACGGATCTGCATGGACACTTAGGCTCCTGCCGGAAAAAGTCACCTGCCGAAAAACAGAACCTCTGGCACTTTTCTAATTATTCGCGACCAGGCAGCTTTTTCCAAGTCACTTTGTCTCGTAAATAGACAGGCGAAGCTTGCGCTGCATCACAAGTTTCACCATTTATTAACGCTGCCTGTGCCAAAGCTAACATATCCTGCGCCCAGGGTAAGGTATCAGAGGCCTGAGTGGTCGAGGCCAGAAGAGGCCCAAATAGTTCCGCATAGGCAGTAAAACCCGTGCCGGCGACAAACCATGGCGCAGGCGCCCCATTCATCAGTGCTAGCGCCTGACCGCAAGCCTCTTCAGGTGACATTACGCCTTCTTCGCACAAAGGCTGCATGATGCCATCACGTAAGGCAAAAGCGGCAAAATAGACCTCATTCATCCGGGCATCAATGGCACAAAAGACCCTCTGCGCCCCATCACGACGATGAGCGCCTTGTGCCAGTGTGGCCAAATTGGAAATACCGATAAGCGGCAGACTGGCGCCCAAGGCAAGCCCCTGAGCCACCCCTATCCCAATCCTTACCCCAGTAAACGAGCCAGGTCCACGGCCAAATGCCAAGGCATCCAGATCTGCCAGGGTCAATCCGGCCTTTGTCAGCAACTCATGGCACATGGGCAGGATCTTTCGAGTATGGGCCTGGGGAGCCACTTCACCACAACTGGTCACTATGCCATCCAGTAACAGGGCAGCAGAACAGGCTTCGGTGGAGGTATCAATGGCCACGATTCGGGACATAAGCAAAATCTCTACTCTTCGATAGGTAATAATGGTTCGGTCATTCGTTGCCAGAATGCGTTGACCTGGGAAATATCACGGGTTCTCGGCATGGGAGGCAAACTGTGCAGGAAGGTAGCACCATAAGGACGATTTACCAAACGGGGATCGCACAAGACCAGGATCCCCTTGTCCTTACCATCCCGGATCAATCGACCCACGCCCTGTTTTAAGGTGATAACGGCTTCGGGTAACTGCAACTCGGTAAAAGGGTCTCCTCCCCGCTCACGGCAAGCATCCATACGGGCTTTAAGCAGTGGTTCATCAGGCGCGCTAAAGGGTAACTTATCTATGATGACACATGACAGCGCTGCTCCCCGTACATCAACCCCTTCCCAGAAGGAGGCCGTCGCAACCAGTACGGCGCGGCCGTGCTCCGTAAACTGAGCCAGCAATTTTTGCTTGTTATCATCCCCTTGCACCAGCAGCTCCCGACCCAGCTCGGCACGAAACACCTCGGCAACCTGCCGGACACTCTGATGGCTGGTGCAGAGAAAGAAGATCCCGCCGGGAACCTTGTTAATCAGCGGTACCAATTCTCGAGCCAACAAGCTGGCACGCTGTTGATAGGCGGTATCCGGCAAACCTCGAGGAACCAGCAGCAGTGACTGCTCTTCATAGGCAAAAGGGCTATCCAGAATGAGGCTTCTGCTCTTATCCAATCCCAGGCGCTGGCTAAAGTGGGAGAAGTCCTGATCCACCGTCATGGTGGCCGAGGTAAAAATCCAGCTGCTACCTGGCCTAACCACCTCGCTGCAAAAGCGCGCCGCAATCGATAAGGGGGTCAGATGCAAACTGAAATGGATGCGGCTGGTTTCAAACCAGTAGGCAGCATCATGCTGCTCTATATGGGTTAACCGCCGCAGAGCATTTTGCAGTTCGGCAATTCGCTCATAACAGTGGTCAATTCGTTCTCCACGTCCGAGCGCCAGTTTGGCCACCTCATAGCAAAGCGTCATGGCATCCTTGAGTCGCAAGAGAAGGCGTTCAAAGTGCAGTTGTCCCACTAGTTCACGCAGGTTGCCTCTGGTGGGTTCTACACCGAAGGCAAGACGCAACTCTCGGCAACTGGTCTCCAGTGACTCGGCCGCCAGCGCCAACTGCTTCATATCCTGGACTTCCGTCTTATAGGCCAGTATTAACTCCTGGGCCAAATCCAGTAGTTGGCGGCTGGAGATCGACTCACCAAAATAGCCACTGGCAATATCAGGCAGCTGGTGTGCCTCATCAAAAATATACACCTCGGCATCCGGCAACAATTCGGCAAAGCCGGTATCCTTGACGACCAAATCCGCAAAGAAAAGGTGGTGATTGATCACCACCAGTTGAGCATCCATCGCCTTGCGTCTGGCCTGCACCAGAAAACACTCCTCATAACGAGGACAATCCCGTCCCAGGCAGTTATCGTTGGTGCTGGTGATGTGAGGTAAGATGGCGGCCTGTTCTGCAATCCCCGGTACCTCGGCCATGTCACCACTGCTTGTGGTCAGGGAAAACTGCTTTATCTTGACCAGATCCACCAATAATTCGGCTTCCTGAGTATGGGAAGTCTGTAGGAAGTTATCTAACCGGTAGAGACACAGATAATTGGCGCGCCCCTTTAACAAGGCAATCTGGTGAGGATAGGAAAGAACCGAGAGAAGTAGCGGCAAGTCTCGACCGAACAATTGTTCCTGTAATGCCTTCGAGCCAGTGCTGATGATGACCCGTTTGCCAGATAGCAGCGCCGGTACCAGGTAAGCAAAGGTCTTACCCGTTCCAGTGCCTGCCTCGACCAACAGGGATGACGTCGTCTCTATGGTTTCGGCAACAGCCCGGGCCATCTGACGCTGTGATTCACGGGGAGCAAAATGGGTAATAGCCTGAGCAAGCAGACCATCTTGGGCAAAACAGCGTTCAATCACAGGCGTATCCGGTCAACTTGATGCTGACCATTATAGGGAAATGCCGGGCCTGACGAAACCGGAAAGCCAAATCAATGGCTCAGACAAACAGATCTATGTGCTCTTGTCCTGTCTCGTCACTCCCTTTCTGTTTCTCCTCTTTATCATCTTCATCGGATGATGGGGCTGACTCATCATGATGGGCAGGGTGATAATCATCCTGGGGAGCATGTTCGAGCGGGTCTTTGTGGGTTTCGACCCCCTTACTCACAGGGGTTTTGGGAATATTGGCCAACTCACGACCAAAATCACCACTCCCCGGCTGCACTGGGGCCCTGGGCAAGATGGAATAGAGTAAATCTTGACTGACCATAGCATTATCCTCCCCTACACCTCTATATCGGCAAGGAAAGTGGGAGCTTGATAGCATAAGCACAGAAGAATCGCCGTGCAGTCTATGTTAACTCAAGAAGAGTTATGGCCGTTTCACCAGCCCAAATCGTGATGAAATGCACGCCAGACTTGCTTTTTTTATCAGGCAAGGTATGGTGGTGCCAGCCGAACAGGGAACAATGGATTCAATCTAATGATCCGCCAAATTCTGAATACTATCCACCATCATCGTCACCATCATCCGGAATAGTCTTTCAGGAGAGTGACTGCTGGAAGACACCAAGGTGAACTTCCTTAGCAGCGGCCTCAGCCAAGTTGCAGAACCCTCGGAAGATCACCACTTCCGAGGGTTTTTTGTTTCAATAAGGAATGGAAAATGGAAAGCAAGCGTTTACGCATCGCCATGCAAAAATCAGGTCGTTTGAGCAAGGACTCCCAAGCCCTCCTCAAGAGCTGTGGCCTCAAGATCAACCTCCGCGAAGACAGACTGATCGCACACGTCGAGAATATGCCCATCGATATATTGCGGGTTCGGGATGATGACATTCCGGGCCTGGTAATGGATGGTGTCGTGGATCTGGGGATCGTGGGTGAAAACGTGCTCGAAGAGACCATGCTTGAGCGCAAGGCGCTGGGTTTGCCCATCGACTACAAGACACTGCGCCGCCTTGATTATGGTGATTGCCGTCTTTCGCTGGCCATTCCGCAAGAACAGGTATGGGATGGTTGTGGCAGTTTGTCAGGTGCCCGGATTGCGACCACTTATCCAAACCTGCTAAAAAGTTACCTCGATCAGCAAGGTGTCAAATTCAAGCCTGTGATGCTCACCGGTTCAGTCGAAGTGGCGCCACGAGCCGGTCTTGCCGATGCGATTTGTGATCTGGTCTCCTCGGGAGCGACCCTGGAAGCCAATGGTCTAAAGGAAGTAGAAGTCATCTATCGCTCCAAGGCAACCCTGATCCAGGCCGCCAATGAGCTGGATGCCAGCAAGCAAGCCCTTGTAGACAAACTGATGCCACGCCTGCAGGGCATGCTTCAGGCTCGCGAAAGCAAATACATCATGCTCCATGCCCCGAAAGACAAGTTGCAGGAGATCAGCGCCTTGTTACCCGGTGCTGAAAACCCCACCATCATGAATCTGGCTGGCGATACCAACCATGTTGCCTTGCACGTCGTTTCCAGTGAAACCCTCTTCTGGGAAACCATGGAAAAGATCAAGGCACTGGGTGCCAGTTCCATTCTCGTTCTGCCAATTGAAAAGATGATGGAATAAGGAGCGATCCCGTGCGCATCGTAAACTGGAACGCCATAGATGCCGGTGAGCAGCAGACTCTGTTGACTCGACCGGCCATGAACAGTGCGACTGATATTTCCACGACAGTAGCGACCATCATCAACCGAATCCGCACTGAGGGTGATCAGGCTCTTAACGAGTACACTGCCGCCTTCGATCGTGTCAGTGATGGCAATATCGTGCTCTCTTCATCGGCCATCGAAGCGGCCTGTGAACGGGTCTCTGCTCCGATGAAGCAGGCCATTGGTCATGCCTATCGCAATATCGCGGCCTTTCATGAAGCCCAGAAGAGTCAACCTCTGGTCATGGATACTCAGCCAGGAGTGCGCTGTGAATTGCATACCCATGCCATCAGCCGGGTTGGACTCTATGTTCCAGGCGGTAGTGCCCCCTTGGTCAGTACCGTTTTGATGCTCGCGATTCCAGCCAAAATTGCCGGTTGCCGCAAAGTTGTGCTCTGCTCCCCTCCGCCGGTAGCGGATGAAATCATCTATGCTGCCAACCTCTGTGGTGTCGAGGAGATCTATACCATGGGTGGCGCTCAAGCCATTGCCGCCATGGCCTATGGCACCGCGACGGTAAGCAAGGTCGACAA
>RRZU010108610.1_pt1 | contig 15635 bp, 17 predicted proteins | sample 2165561 | NCBI WGS metagenome assembly RRZU01 (sample SAMN10456909, study PRJNA506462) | wastewater metagenome | isolation source: wastewater sludge | place: USA: Moscow, Idaho
ACCTCTCCAACCGTCATTCCGGTAAACACCGGAATCCAGGGTGTTTCGTCAATGAAACGCCCCTTAACTTATCTTTTCGCCAGATTCGATTCATACAACTCGACGGTTTGAACAACAACGGGATTCCGGCCTGCGCCGGAATGACGGCAAGGGCAGCAGCATGAGCCATGACGAAAAACGCTGGGCCATCTGGCTGCGCGATGATGGCTCGATCGTCTCATGCACCGAAAAGGTCAAGGTCATGAACGAGAACCTCGACGAACTCCAGCAAATGGCGCAAGACCTTTTCGAGGACGGCCTGCTGATGGAAGTCGCGGAGGACCAGTTGCGCGAAGTACTGCACCGGCTGGTCGACGGGCTGACCAACCCCTACGCCAAACCATGAAACTGACGACGCTGCCGCCGCTGTCGCTGTACCTTCACTTCCCGTGGTGCATCCGCAAGTGCCCGTACTGTGATTTCAACTCGCACGCGGTGAAAAACAGCCTGCCGGAAGCCGAGTATATCGATGCGCTAATCGCCGACCTTGAGCACGGCCTGCCGCTGATCTGGGGCCGGCCGGTGCAAACGATCTTCATGGGCGGCGGCACGCCAAGCCTGTTCTCGGGCGAAGCGATCGACCGCCTGCTGTGCGCGATCCGCGCCCGCGTCAATCTGCTTCCCGACGCAGAGATCACGCTCGAAGCCAATCCGGGCACTTTCGAGGCGGACAAGTTCGCCGCCTATCGCGCGGCGGGGATCAACCGGCTGTCGATCGGCATCCAGAGCTTCAACGACCGCCACCTCGCCGCGCTTGGCCGCGCGCATAACAGCAGCGAGGCCCGTCAGGCGATCGAGATTGCGCGCACGCATTTCGACAACTTCAATCTCGACCTGATGTACGCGCTGCCGCAGCAGACGCTGGCCGAGGCGCTTGCGGACATCGACACGGCGATTGCGGCCGGCCCGACGCATATTTCCGCCTACCACCTGACGCTCGAAGCGAATACCGCGTTCGCCGCTGCGCCGCCGCCGCTGCCGGACGATGACCTGTCCGCCGACATGCAGGAGGCGATCGAGCAAAGACTCGCCGCCGCCGGCTTCGAGCACTATGAAACCTCGGCGTTTGCGCGCCCGGGCCGGCGCACGCGCCACAACCTGAACTACTGGCGCTTTGGCGACTATCTCGGCATCGGCGCCGGCGCGCACGGCAAGATCAGCCTTCCCGACCGCATCGTGCGCCAGGCGCGCTACCGCCATCCGGCCGAATATCTGCAGCAAATCAGAGCAGGCTCCGCGATCCAGAGCGAGGCAGTCGTTCCCGTAGAGCAGTTGCCATTCGAATTCATGCTCAACGCGCTGCGCCTGACCGAAGGCTTTGAACTCGCGCTATTCCAGGAGCGCATCGGACTGCCGCTGACCGCAATCCTGCCAGAGTTAACCCGCGCGGAACAGGAAAGACTGCTCGGCCGCGACCATCTGCGCGCCTGGCCGACCGAAAAAGGCCAGCGATTTCTGAACACGCTGCTCGAAAGATTCCTGCCTTAATAAAAATATCAATAAAATCAAACACTTGCAAAACAATCAGGAGAAACTCATGCGCAAAACCATCCTCCATACCGACGCAGCGCCAAAAGCGATTGGCGCGTATTCGCAAGCTGTCAGGGTCGGCGATACGGTTTATCTGTCGGGCCAGATCGGACTCGACCCGGCCAGCGGCGTCATGGCCGAAGGCTTCGATGCGCAGGCGCACCGCGTATTCCAAAACCTGCGCGCGATCTGCCAGGCGGCCGGCGGCGATTTGTCAGACATCGTGAAGCTCGGCGTGTTCGTGACCGACCTCGCCAACTTCGCCCGCCTGAACGAAATCATGGCTGAATACTTCACCGAGCCCTACCCGGCCCGCGCCGCCGTGCAAGCCGCCGCATTGCCGAAAGGCGCGCTGGTCGAAGCCGACGCAGTGATGATCCTCGACAAATAAGCATTTATGCGGCTTCGGATGGGGCTGAGGGCTTACCCCCGACGCCAAGCATTCGGTGGCAAATAGAATCATTGCGGCATGCCAGTGAAGCAAGAAAAAAGCCCTGACGGCCACACCGGCAGGGCTTTTTGATTAAAATACCATAAAAATCAAATACTTAACAATCAATCACAGTGATATGGATGGTGATTCAGGATCGACACCGCACGGTCGCATTGTTCGGCCGTGCGGTGTGAAGTGGCGCGACAACTGCTTTGAAAAACGCTGATATTCCGCTCTTATAACCGACCAGTACCCCCGGCATGGGTCAGCAACGCTCGCGCATGGTGGCATATGTGCTCATCGATGAAGCTGGCGATGAAGTGATAACTGTGGTGATACCCCGGCTGCATGCGCAGGCTGAGCGGGTAATCGGCGGCGCGTGCCGCAGCCTGCAGGGCATAGGGGTTGAGCTGAGTTTCGAGAAAGTTGTCGCGGTCGCCTTGGTCAATCAGCAGCGGCAGCTTTTCGCGTGCATGGCCGATGATCGCGGTGGCATCCCATTCGCGCCACTTCGTGCGGTCCTCCCCCAGGTAAAGGCTGAAGGCTTTTTCGCCCCAAGGGCAGGTACTGGGCTGGCAGATCGGCGCAAAGGCGGAAATCGAACGGTAGCGCCCGGGATTACGCAGGGCGCAGACCAGCGCCCCGTGCCCGCCCATTGAATGGCCGAAAATACTGCGCCTATCCGAGGCCGGGAAGTTGGCTTCGACCAATGCGGGCAGCTCGTACACCACGTAGTCGTGCATGCGGTAGTGGGTACTCCAAGGAGCTTCGCTCGCGTTCAAATAAAACCCGGCGCCGAGGCCAAAATCCCACGCGCCGTTCGGGTCGCCCGGCACGCCCTCGCCGCGCGGGCTGGTATCCGACGCGACAATGATGATCCCTTGCTCGGCCGCCATGCGTTGCGCTCCAGCCTTCTGCATGAAATTTTCATCCGTACAGGTGAGGCCAGAGAGCCAATAAAGCACTGGCAGCGGCTTGGCCAGCTCAGCCTGCGGCGGCAGGTACACAGAGAAGACCATGTCGCAACCAAGCGTAGCTGAGTGGTGGCGGTAGCGTTTGTGCCAGCCGCCGAAGCTCCGGTTGCAGGCGATATTTTCCAGGCTCATGGCGCTGCGCTCAGAAATGGATCACAGTGCGGATGCTCTTGCCTTCATGCATCAGATCAAAAGCCTGATTGATGTCGGCCAGTGGCATGTTGTGGGTAATGAACACATCGAGCGGGATCTCACCGCTTTGCGCCTTCTTCACATAGCTCGGCAGCTCGGTACGGCCGCGAACGCCGCCAAAGGCCGAACCGCGCCAGACGCGGCCGGTGACTAGCTGGAACGGGCGGGTGCTGATTTCCTGCCCTGCTCCGGCAACACCGATGATGGTCGATTCTCCCCAGCCTTTGTGGCAGCACTCCAACGCGGCGCGCATCAGCTTCACGTTGCCAACGCACTCGAACGAGTAATCGACACCGCCATCGGTCATCTCGACGATCACGTCCTGGATCGGGCGATCAAAATCCTTGGGATTCACGAAATCGGTTGCACCGAGTTGTTTCGCGATCTCGAACTTTGCCGGGTTGACGTCCACGGCGATGATGCGACTGGCCTTGGCCATGGTCGCGCCGATGATCGCGGCCAGCCCGATGCCACCGAGGCCGAAAATCGCCACCGAGGCTCCTTCTTCGACCTTGGCCGTGTTGAGCACTGCGCCAATGCCGGTGGTGACACCGCAGCCGAGCAGGCAAACCTTATCCAGCGGCGCCTCCTTCGGAATTTTAGCCAGCGAGATTTCGGGTACTACGGTGTATTCCGAGAAGGTCGAGCAGCCCATATAGTGGTAGATCGGCTGGCCCTGGTAGGAGAAGCGTGTGGTGCCGTCGGGCATCAGGCCCTTGCCTTGGGTAGAACGCACGGCTTGGCAGAGATTGGTCTTGCCGGACTTGCAGAATTTGCACTGGCGGCATTCAGCCGTATAGAGCGGAATCACGTGATCCCCCACTTCCAGCGAGGTCACGCCTTCACCCACGGCCTCGACTATACCACCGCCTTCGTGACCAAGGATGACCGGAAAGATGCCTTCCGGATCGTCGCCAGACAAGGTGAAGGCATCGGTGTGGCACACACCGCTCGCCACGATGCGCACCAGCACCTCACCAGCCTTGGGCGGTTCGACATCCACTTCAACGATCTGCAGCGGCAGCTTAGGGCCAAAGGCGACGGCGGCGCGTGATTTGATGCTCATGGCGATTCTCCGAGGTAAGAAAAGTGTTTGAATTGTGATCCAAGCAAGTTTAATTGAATTATTATGCGTGATAATCCATCATTTAATAAAACACTATTGCAGCACAGGGATAATCCTTGCACAGGGTGAATGACAATGAATCGCTGGGAAGGGCTCGATGAATTTGTGGCTGTGGTGGAATGCGCAAGCTTTACGCGGGCGGCTGAGCGGCTGCGCGTATCGTCCTCGCATATCAGCCGCCAGGTCGCCTTACTTGAAGATCGGCTGCAGGCACGCCTGCTCTATCGCACCACGCGCAAGGTCTCGCTGACCGAGGCCGGGCAGACCTTCTTCGCACGCTGCCAGCGCCTGATCGAGGACCGCGACGAAGCTTTTCTCGCCATTAGCGACTTGCACCGCGCACCCTCCGGCCTATTGCGCATGACGGCAGCTGTGACTTACGGCGAGCGCTTCATCGTGCCAATCGTGAATGCTTTCATGGCCCAGCACCCCCAGTTACGCGTTGAGATTGACCTGAGCAACCGCATGCTCGACTTGGTGCAGGAAGGTTTCGATCTGGCGATCCGCCTCGGTCGGCTGGAAAGCTCCACGCTGATCGCCAGTCGGATTGCCCCGCGCGCCATGTACCTGTGCGCCGCCCCCTCCTACCTGGAGCGCTACGGCCGCCCGCATACGCTCTCAGAACTGGCGGGCCACAACTGCCTGATTGGCACCAATGATACCTGGCTATTTCGCGAGGACGGCCGCGAGTACCCATTCAAGCCACACGGCAACTGGCGCTGCAACAACGGTCCAGCCGTGCTGGACGCCGCCTTGAGAGGTCTGGGCCTGTGCCAACTGCCGGACTACTACGTGCTGGACTCGCTCAAACGCGGAGAGCTAGTTTCGCTGCTCGAAGCCAACCAGCCGCCGGACACCGCCGTGTGGGCGGTGTCGCCACAGCGGCGTTACCCCCTGCCCAAGGTCCGGTTGCTTGTAGACGCACTGAAAGCGGGTCTGGCCAACTTGCCGGAGTATCGGGATGGAGCATGAGTCATGGGCACAGGACAGCTCATGATACGAAGAGCCAATCATCGGCGGTTGTGCACGTCCTAGTCGCTGTCGAAGGGCGCGCACCGGGGCGCCGACCACGTGCTCCGCGAAACTGTCCTATGCTGAACTTGGCCATATTTAATCAAGCGGGGGACAAAATGCGAATCGGATCGATTGAAATCACGCCACTGTCGGCGATGCTGGTTTTCATCCCGATATGCGTCGTGCTGGAGCTGATGCATGCCGATCCGGCCTGGATTTTCATCACTGCGGGACTGGCGATCATCCCGCTCGCAGGATTGATGGGCACCGCGACCGAGCATCTGGCCGAGCATTACGGCGCGGGGATCGGCGGCTTGCTCAACGCGACCTTCGGCAACGCGGCCGAGCTGATCATCGGGCTGGTCGCGCTGCGCGCCGGCCTGCTCGACGTGGTCAAGGCGTCGATCACCGGCTCGATCATCGGCAACACACTGCTGGTGCTCGGCGCGAGCGTCACGCTTGGCGGGCTGAAATTCGAAACCCAGCGCTTCAACCGAACGGCCGCGTCGGTCGGCACGACACTGCTGGCCTTGTCGACGATCGGCCTGATCATCCCGGCGATCTTCCACAGCATCGCCTCCGGCCATCCGAACGCACACGAGCAGGAATTGAGCCTTGAAATCGCAATCGTGCTGTTCATCTGCTACATCCTGAGCCTGGTCTTCAGCCTGCGCACCCACTCGCACTTGTACGTCGGCGAAGAGACCGCAGAAAGCGAAGAAGCGCTCGAAGACGCGATGGGCATCGAGCACGATAAGACCTGGAGCCGGATGAAATCGTTCGTGGTGCTGCTGATCGCAACCGCGCTGGTCGCCGTCATGAGCGAATTTCTGGTCGGCGCCGTCGAGCATACCGCCAAGGTGTGGGGGCTCAGCGATGTGTTCATCGGTGTGATCCTCGTGGCCATCGTCGGCAACGCGGCCGAGCACAGCACGGCGGTGATGATGGCGATGAAAAACCAGATGGACCTCGCAATCAATATCGCGATCGGCTCAAGCATCCAGATCGCGCTGTTCGTTGCCCCGGTGCTGGTGTTCTGCGGCTACCTGTTCGGGCAACCGATGAACCTGCTGTTCACGAACTTCGAAGTGCTGGCCGTTGCGCTTTCAGCCTGGGTCGTCGTACTAATCGCCTCGGACGGCGAGTCGAACTGGATCGAGGGCGTCATGCTGCTCGCGGTCTATTTGATCCTCGGCCTGGCTTTCTTCTTCCTGCCAGCCTGAGCGCTCCCGCAGACAAAAAAGCCCTGATGGATATACCCTCAGGGCTTTTTATTAAAAAACCATATAAATCAAATAGTTATAATTAATCGCGATGATACGGGTGGTTATTCAGGATCGACACCGCGCGATACAGCTGTTCGGCCAGCAATACGCGCACCAGTCCGTGCGGCAGCGTCATCGCCGACAGTTGCAGCAACTGGTTCGCACGCTGTTTGACGCTGGGATCAAGCCCGTCGGTGCCACCGATGATGAACACCGTATCGCGGCCATCGCGCTGCCAGTCCTTCATATTCTCGGCCAGCTTCATCGTCGTCCAGTTCGCGCCGCGCTCGTCGAGCGCGATCACGCGCGCATCGTGCGGAATTGCGGCCAGGATGCGCTCGGCTTCTTCGGCCATCACCTGTTGCGGCGTGCGACCGGCGTTGCGCTTGTCCGGCTTCAGTTCGACGAGCTGGAGCAGGAAATCACGCGGCATGCGCTTGGCGAATTCTGCGTAACCATCAGCGATCCAGCCCGGCATCTTGTGGCCGACGGCGATCAGATAGAGTTTCATGCGACACCTTCAAAAACAAGAAAACCCCAACGCATGCGTTGGGGTTTGCAAGGCCGAGGACTTTATTCCTCTTGCTTGTCCACCGCGCTCCAGGCTTTCGCGAGCGGGTTGAATACCGGCTTCTGGCCGCCCCACAACTGCTCGAGGTCGTAGTAATCGCGCACGGCGGGCAGCATCACATGAACAATCAGGCAGCCGGCGTCGACCAGCACCCACTCGCCATATTCCTCGCCCTCGGTGCTGACGATCTCGTAGCCCTTGCCCTTCAACTCTTCGCGGACATTGTTCGCGAGCGCGCGCACCTGGCGGTTCGAATCGCCGGTCGCGACGATCATGCATTCGAACATGTCGGTCAGCTTGGTCGTATCGAGCGCGAGGATGTCCTTGCCCTTGACGTCTTCGAGCGCCGCGACGGCCACGTCGCGCATTTTTTCAACGATTTCTTCCATTGTCCATCCGTTATCGGTAACAGGCCGCGCCGCGCAGTTGCGCCGCAACCGGCGTCAGCGCGCTGACATCCTCGCCCCTTGCGAGCTTCGCGCGGATATCCGTCGAAGAAAAAGGTAGCAGCGGCGTCGGCAAAACGCTGATTCTACCTTTGCCAAGCGCTTCCGGCGAAGCTTTTACTGCACGAACGGCGTATTCGGCCGCAATTTCCGCCGGCAAGGCCGCGAAATCGAAGCCCGGCCGCGCCGCGACCGCGAGATGTCCGGCCTCGAGCAACTCGCGCCAGCGCCGCCATTCGTTCAGGTAAAGGAAGGAATCGCCGCCGATCAACCAGACCAACAGCGCATCCGGATGCTCGTGCTGGATTTCGGCCAACGTGTCGATCGTATAGCACAGCCCCGCGCGGCACACTTCTCGATCATCAGCAACCAAGCCCGTCTCACCCGCGAGCGCAAACCGCACCCATTCGAGCCGTTGCTGCGCTGTCACCTGCAACGGCTCGCGGTGCGGCGGCTCGCCGGTCGGGATCAGTCGCACCTCGTCGAGCGCGAACGCATCACGCAGGCCGCGCGCGAGCGCAAGATGCCCATAGTGGACCGGGTCGAACGAGCCGCCGTAGATGCCGATGGTTTTCATGCCCATTCACAACAAACCCGCCAGAAGGCCAATGCTGTTTACTTAAAGCAATCACCGCCATTCCGGCGAAAGCCGGAATCCAGCATCCAGCGCAGTATCTGGATCCAAGCTTTCGCCGGGATGACATCAATGGACTGAATTTTTCGCTCAAGTGAACGACATTGCGCCAGAAGGCGGGTTTGTTTGCCTCATCAGGTTCTAATATGGCCGTCGCCAAGCACGACCCATTTCTGGCTGGTCAGCCCGTCCAAGCCAACCGGACCGCGCGCGTGGATCTTGTCGGTCGAAATACCGATCTCGGCGCCGAGGCCATATTCAAAACCGTCGGCAAAGCGCGTCGATGCGTTGACCATCACCGAACTCGAATCGACTTCGCGCAGGAAACGGCGCGCCTTCGTGTAGTTCTCGGTAATGATCGAGTCGGTATGGTGCGAACCGTAGGTATTGATATGGTCAATCGCTTCGTCGATTCCGGCCACGACCTTGATCGACAGGATCGGCGCATTGTATTCGGTAGCCCAGTCCTCGTCGGCTGCAGGAATCGCGTCACTGATGATCGCGCGCGTCTTTTCGCAGCCACGCATCTCGACACCCTTTGCACGGTAGATGTCGGCCAGCGGCGGCAGGATCACGTCGGCGACAACTTCGTCGATCAGTAGCGTTTCCATCGCGTTGCACGGCGCATAGCGCTGGGTTTTCGCGTTGTCTGCGATGCGAATCGCTTTTTCCGGATCGGCTTCGTCGTCGATATAGACATGGCAGATGCCGTCGAGGTGCTTGATCACCGGCACACGCGCATCCGCCGCAATGCGCGCGGTCAGGCTCTTGCCGCCGCGCGGGACGATGACGTCGACGTATTCGTTCATCGTGATCAGCTCGCCAACCGCGGCACGGTCGGTCGTTTCGATCACTTGCACGGCGGTTTCCGGCAAGCCGGCCACAGCCAGTCCTTCGCGCACGCAGGCGGCGATCGCCTGATTCGAGCGGATCGCTTCCTTGCCGCCGCGCAGGATCGTCGCGTTACCGGCTTTCAGGCACAGACCGGCCGCATCAGCCGTTACGTTCGGGCGCGCTTCATAGATGATGCCGATCACGCCAAGCGGAACGCGCATCTTACCGACCTGAATGCCGGTCGGGCGAAACTTCAGATCGGTCATGTCGCCGACCGGATCGGGTAACGCGACAATCTGGCGCAAGCCTTCAGCCATCGTCACAACGGTTTTTTCCGTCAGCGTCAGCCGGTCGATAAAGGATTCCTCCAGCCCGTCCGCGCGAGCCGCCGAGACGTCCTCGGCATTGGCCGCGAGCAGTTTCGCCGCATCGCGTTCGATCGCAGTGGCAATCGCTTCCAGCGCGCGGTTCTTGGCACCGCTGTCGGCCTTGGCCATCAGGCGGCTGGCGGTGCGGGCCTGGCGGCCGAGCTGTTGCATATAGGCGTGGATGTCCATGATGATTTCCTGCAAAACCGTGAATGGCTTGATTGTAATGCGCAACGCCCGGCTAAGGGCCGGGCGTCGTTAATTATTTGGGCTTTTTCGGCAACTGCAAGACCGTCACCGCGGTATTGTCGGCCTTGTCGCGGTTGAACCAGTCCGGGGCCGTGCTTTGCACCGCGATCAACTGCGGCCCTTCCGTCGTTTCGAGCCATAACGGCGAGCCACTGTCGCCGGAAAGCGTGTCGCACTGGTGCGCAAGCGTATGATTGTCAAACAACGCAACCACCGTACACCCCTGGTGCGCGGTCAGCTTGTCATCGTGGTCGTTGGCAAAACCGGCCTGCGTCACCTTGCTGCCCTGGCTCTGGATGCGCGCGAGCAGCTTGTCCGCATTGCCGGAATATAGCGGCATCGGCTTCGGGGCAACGCCATCGACGAATTTCAGCTTCATCAGCGCAATATCGTAAGGCGCAGCCTTCGGCAGGATATACAGATCCTCGCCCTTATAATCGAGCCCCTTGGTGAAACGGGGGTGGAACACTTGGGTCACGACTTCGTAGCGCGCCTGCCACTTGCCTTCGTGATAGCCAGCCCAGAACCATTTTCCCTGATCAAACTTGCGCGGAGTCATCAGAAAACAGTGCGCCGCCGTTACAGCAAGATCAGGTGCAACCAGTGTTGCGGTACAACTGCTGCCATCGACGGTTTCCATTCTGCCAATCGCGGCATACGCGCCAGAATAAGGGGCAGGAATAAAAACCCGGTCGTCCTTGCCGAAGAACAAGGCGAGATTTTCAGCAGCTGCAGCACTGGCCGCCGATGCACCCTCAATCAAAACATCGTCATCCACCCCGGCAGACTCTTTTGCCAGCGTCGCCACGGGTGCGCTGGCTTCCTTGCGATCAGGCGCCGAGCCCTGCGAAACCCAGACCACAGCCAGCACGGCAGCCGCCAACATCGATAACCCAACCCAAACCATTCGCTTGTTCACAACCGATTTCCGTCAACGTTCCCACAAAAACAAACGGGGGCGCAGAGCGCCCCCGTTCTAATTTCAACCGCAGCGAAGATTACTTGGCAGCGGAAGCAGCAGAAGCTGCCGAAGCCTTGGCCGCCTTCTTGGCCTGAGCCTTGGAAGCTACAGCCGAAGCCTTTTTGGCCTGAGCCTTGGAAGCAACAGCCGAAGCCTTCTTGGCTTGAGCCTTGGAAGCGACAGCCGAAGCCTTCTTGGCTTGAGCCTTGGAAGCGACAGCCGAAGCCTTCTTGGCTTGGGCCTTGGAAGCGACAGCCGAAGCCTTCTTGGCCTGGGCCTTGGAAGCGACAGCCGAAGCCTTCTTGGCTTGGGCCTTGGAAGCTACAGCCGAAGCCTTCTTGGCTTGGGCCTTGGAAGCTACAGCCGAAGCCTTCTTGGCCTGGGCCTTGGAAGCGACAGCCGAAGCCTTCTTGGCCTGGGCCTTGGAAGCTACAGCGGAAGCTGCGGAAGCCTTCTTAGCCTTCTTGGCTTGAGCCTTGGAAGCGACTGCGGAAGCTGCGGAGGCCTTCTTAGCCTTCTTGGCTTGAGCCTTGGAAGCTACAGCCGAAGCCTTCTTGGCTTGAGCCTTGGAAGCGACAGCGGAAGCTGCGGAAGCCTTCTTAGCTTTCTTGGCTTGAGCCTTGGAGGCAACAGCCGAAGCCTTCTTGGCTTGAGCCTTGGAAGCTACAGCCGAAGCCTTCTTGGCTTGAGCCTTGGAAGCTACAGCCGAAGCCTTCTTGGCTTGGGCCTTGGAAGCAACAGCCGAAGCCTTCTTGGCTTGAGCCTTGGAAGTGACAGCGGAAGCTGCGGAAGCCTTCTTAGCTTTCTTGGCTTGAGCCTTGGAGGCAACAGCCGAAGCCTTCTTGGCTTGGGCCTTGGAAGCAACAGCCGAAGCCTTCTTGGCTTGGGCCTTGGAGGCAACAGCCGAAGCCTTCTTGGCTTGGGCCTTGGAGGCAACAGCCGAAGCCTTCTTGGCTTGAGCCTTGGATGCGACTGCGGAAGCAGTAGAAGCCTTTACAGTCTTCTTGGCAACCTTCTTGGTTGCCTTCTTTTCAACCTTAACGGCCTTCACAGCGGAAGCCGGAGCGGAAGCGTCAGCAGCAATGGTGAAAGCAGCGGAAGCGGCAAACACACCAGCAGCAATAACGGCGATCAGTTTCTTCATGATATTCGGGTTCCCCAAATTAGAGAGCACAAGGAATTTGTGTGAGGGCATTATCATCATGCGCGCCCCGGGAATCGATACACGCTTGGTTGCGGGGTGTAACTGAATGTACGCACATCAAAACAAGCTACACATAAAAACAAAAAGATCGTTAAAAATCAACATGTTAACATCAATCACTTAACATCACTCAGCGCGGTCGGCCACTCCAGCGTAATCCGCGCGCCACCCAAGTCCGACTCTGCGATCATGACTTGGCCACCATGCGCCCGCAAAATCATGGCGGTAATAGCCAAGCCCAAACCAAAACCGCCCGTGCTGCGATTGCGGCTAGCCTCAAGGCGCTCAAACGGCTGCAGGAGACGCGCGCGTTCGCTGACGGGAATACCCGGACCATCGTCGTCCACGTGCAAACGGGCCACACCATTGATCCACTCAAGCGTCAGGCGGACCCGTTGTCCACCGTAACGCAACGAGTTGCCTATCAGGTTGCCGACCGCACGGCCAAGGTAATAGCTGTCTGCATCCAGCAACGGAAACAACATGCCCGTGGAGTTCACCACCTCGATCAGGCCCGCCGGAGAACGATATTCGCTTACCAGTCGGTCGAGCCATGGCACGATTTCGAGCGGCTGAAGTTCCATATGCATCCCAGAGCGATTCAGGCTCGACATGGTCAGCCATTCTTCAATCAGTTCGTCGATGCTCCCCAGATCGCGCTCAATCGCAGCCACGGTGGGCTGTACTTCGGCCCCGGCCTTGATCGCCTCCAGCCGGTAACGCAACCGCGCCAGCGGCGTACGCAGGTCATGCGACACCGCATCGATCATCGCGCGGCGCGCGGCCGTCAATTCCTCGATATCGTGCGCCATACGGTTGAAAGCGCTACCCAATACCGACAACGCCGAACTTTCCGGCAACTCGACCCGCGCGGAAAAATCCCCCTGCCCCAACTGCCCGCCGTGCCGCGACAGCGCGATCAGATCGCTCCAGAGCGGCCGCAGCCACAACCAGGCCGGGACCCCTAGCGACAGACACATTAGAAATAGCGCCAACACGTCTTCGGGCGTAATCCGGTCGGTCTTTGACAGAAACGGAATCGGCCCCATCACGACCATCACATCGGTGTCATGGACACGATGCAAATACAGGTCCTGATCGTACAGCAGGATGATGTCGCCATTGAGCAGCGCCTTCTGGTTTTCCGGCGACAGCACGTAGCTTTCCAGCCCTTCGACCTGGACAGGCACCGGGATCTTGTTGGCGATGCGGCTGACTTCGTCATGCCAGAACGACGGCGGCAAATCGCCGAGTTCGCGTTCGATAATCGAAATCGTGGCTTGGAAGATGTCGCTGAGGTAACGCTGGTTGGCACGGTCGACCAGTTGTTTGTAGGCCAGACCGATCAGCAGCGCAGCGATCAGAAAACAGATGGCCACTGTCAGGTAGAAGCGCAGAAAGACGCGACGCATGTCGCGGCTTGCCATGGACATTATTCCTGCCACCAGATGTCGGAAGCAAACAGGTAGCCCTTGTGGCGAATCGTCTTGATCTTGCGCGGGTCTTCCGGGTCATCGGCGAGTTTGCGGCGCAAGCGCGAAATCGCGACATCCATGCTCCGGTCGAGCCCGTCGTAGTCGATGCCACGCAACTTGCGCAACAGATGATCGCGCGACAGGATCTCGCCAGCATGGCTGGCCAGTTCCCACAGCAGATCGAAATCGCCGGTCGACAGATGCAGCGGCTCGCCGCGGTAGTTGGCCGTACGATTCTTGCTGTCAATCACCAGCTTGCCGAAATTCAGCGCGGAACGCTCCTGCACCGCCGGCGCGGCCACCTCAACCGGCCCCTTGCGCAAATGCGCGCGGATGCGAGCCAGCAGTACCGAAGGCGGCGTGGTTTTCAGCACATAGTCGGTCGCGCCGATCTCGAAGCCAAGAATCTGGTTCATGTCGCTGTTCAGTGAGGTCAGCAGCACGACCGGCCCGGTATAGAACTCACGCAATTCGCGGCAGATCGTCAGCCCATCCTTGCCGGGCAGCATGATATCGAGCAGCACCAGATCGGGAGGATTGTCGCGCACAGCCTCGACCACGCCAGTTCCTTCGCTCATCACCTCAACGGTGAACTCGAACGAGCGCAGAAAACCGCCAATCAACTCGGCCAGATCGTTGTCATCCTCAACGAAAAGAATTCTCGCACCCATCGTCTTACCTGCGCCGTCCCTTGGCGCGAGCCGGCCGGTTTTCCGCGCGCTGCGCCTCCCACCAGGAGTGGATTGCGGCAACGATTTCCGGCAATTCTTCGGCGACCTCATCCTCGAATTCCGCCGGATCCTCGCCGGATTGCTCCATTTCGGCGCGGCCCTCCTCGTCTGCGCAAAGCACGACCGGCAGCAGCGCCTGGCCGATTTCCTCGTCGTCGAGCAACGGTTGCCAGTCGGCTTCGTTTAGCGCCGCGCCCAGCATGAATCCCATGCACCACGGCCGCGCGATCTGCAAGTCGCGCTCCTCGTCCAGGTACAAGATCGGCTCATATTCTTCCGGCGCGATGCGTAATTGCTGATCGATTTCGTTGTACAGATCAACAACCAGCGCCACCACGCGCTCTGCCTCGGCCTTGGCGGGAAAATAGCCGGCATCCGCCCCTTCGCCCCAAACCTGCGCAAGCCACCGCTCTGGCTCAACCTCCGGCCCCAGCAGCACCGCGGTCAGGTAACCCTGCAGCATCGACAGATCCATGCAGTCTTCAGGCGTCAGCTCAGAATCGAGCAGATCGGCGAGTTCATCGAGTTGCGCTTCGCTCAGCGGCGCGACAGCCTGCGGTTTGTTCATGGCGATTCCCTGTTCAATGCAATAACATAGCGAACGCGCTACAAGGCGCATATTTGCTAGGTTTTAAAATAAAATCACTTTGGCTGTGTACCAAAAAACCAAAGTGACCCCGTTTTACAGCGGCAAATTGGGTCGATGATAGCACTGGATCATCCCGGACTCACGGCACAACCCTCCACGCATAACCGCTGACATGAATGGCATCACGCCTGCCTGACCCATATGGGCAAGAACCCAAGACAGGCAAAAAGGAGGGGGCAATCCGACACCGGGCCGAAACATCGGCAAATTGCTCAGATAAAAACAGACAAATGGACGTGCCCCGCCAATCAGCGCCCGCCCCAAAAGACAGCAACTGCCAGTTTGCACAGGCCAACCCACAGCAGAAACACAACCGGAATCAGCAGCAGCGACAACAGACCCGTAAATACACCGTGCAAGGCCGATACCCACGCTGGCGGATAAGCCAACAGCCAGAACTCGGCCACCACCAACGGGACGACCCACAGCAGATTAACCGGTGCGACATGGTTTGCAGATCTTGGCATATCTCCCCTTTTTACTGTGAGGTTGCCCGTGTTTTCCGACCGTCAACAGAGCGGTTTGGTACACAGCAATTTAACCAAGCATAGCTGTGTGTACCCAGAAACTCCGGCTTGGACTGGATGCCTTCGGACTGTCCTGGATGAAAAACCTGGATTTTATGCTGGCTTAATAAGGTTAACTGGACGGAATCGGACAGGACAGGATGAACAACTATTTTCCAATGCAGAACCTGCTGAAAATCACTCCCAGCAGATCGTCCGGCGTAAATTCGCCGGTGATTTCGTTCAGCGCGTTCTGTGCGAGACGCAGCTCTTCCGCCAGGATTTCGATCTGTCGGTACGCGGCATCAGCAGTTTGCAGATGCCCGCTCGCCCGGCGGATCGCGTCAAGATGGCGTTCGCGCGCGATAAAAACCGCGTCGTCCGAACCCTGCCAGCCGGCGCACTGCAGCAACTTCCGCCGCAACTCGGCAAGT
>RRZU010304371.1_pt1 | contig 15633 bp, 18 predicted proteins | sample 2165561 | NCBI WGS metagenome assembly RRZU01 (sample SAMN10456909, study PRJNA506462) | wastewater metagenome | isolation source: wastewater sludge | place: USA: Moscow, Idaho
GTCGCCGGCGACGACGGCGGCCAGCGCTTCCAGATCAACGCGCAGAACTGCGTGCACTGCAAGACCTGCGACATCAAGGACCCGGCGCAGAACATCACCTGGGTCGCCCCGGAAGGCACCGGCGGGCCGAACTACCCCAACATGTAAGCCACGCCCACAAGGCCCTGCAACTGCAGGGCCTTGTCCGTTCAGAGCGTTCCCAGCACGAACAACCGACCGCCACTCCACACGCCGAGAGCGGACGCACCGCCGACCTGCACCGGCACCGCCAGATCCACCAGTCGGTAGAACAGGTTGCGATGGATCAGCGCCTCCAGATTGGCGCGCACCCGCACATAGGGCGCCGGCTCGCCGCTCTGCGCATCGACCACCACCCGCAGCGGATGCTCGGCATCGGCCACCACGCTGTCGCCGACCTGGGTGACGAAACGCAGCACCTGCGCCTCGCCCTCCCCCTCGACCTGCATCTCGACCGCTACGAAGGGCGCATCCTCGACGCGGATGCCGACCTTCTCCACCGGAGTCACCAGGAAGTAGTCGTCGCCGTCGCGGCGCAGGATGTTCGAGAACAGCCGCACCAGCGCCGGCCGGCCGATCGGCGTGCCCTGGTAGAACCAGCGACCGTCGCGGGCGATGCGCATGTCGATGTCGCCGCAGAACGGCGGATTCCACAGATGCACCGGCGCCGGCCCCGCCTCCTGACGCGGAATCTGCCCCAGCAGCGCCTCCGCACTCCCCTTCGTCTCGCTCATCACCGTCTCCCTCGCTTAGCCATCGGACACCGACTGCCCGGCGCTCACCCACACCCCGGCGGGCCAGACTGTCCACGTCGGGTCGCACCGCGTGCACGCGCTATTATGCCCGCAACCGACCCGACTTCACGGAGCCCATCACGATGCACTCCTGGCACGACGAATTTCCCCAGCAGCCCGGCCTGCGTTACCTCAACCACGCCGCCGTCGCCCCCTGGCCGCGCCGCGCCAGCCACGCGGTCAGCGCGTTCGCCGAGCAGAACCTGCGCATCGGCGCCCGCGACTACCCGCAGTGGCTGCAGGTCGAGAACCGCCTGCGCCAGCGCCTGCGCAACCTGCTCAACGCCCCCTCGGTGGCCGACGTGGCGCTGGTGAAGAACACCTCCGAGGCGCTGTCCTTCGTCGCCTTCGGCCTCGACTGGCGCGCCGGCGATCAGGTGCTGATCAGCGACGAGGAGTTTCCCTCCAACCGGGTGGTCTGGGAGGCGCTGCGCCCGCTGGGCGTGGAGGTGATCGAGGTCGGACTGGCCGGACACGACCCGGAGGGCGCCCTGCTCGCCGCCTGCACGGCGCGCACCCGCCTGCTGGCGATCAGCGCCGTGCAGTACGCCAGCGGCCTGCGCCTGGACCTGCAGCGCCTCGGCGCCGGTTGCCGGGCGCGCGGCGTGCTGCTCTGCGTCGACGCCATCCAACAGCTCGGCGCCCAGCCCTTCGACGTGCAGGCCAGCGACTGCGCCTTCGCCATGGCCGACGGCCACAAGTGGCTGCTCGGCCCGGAAGGCCTGGGTGTGTTCTACTGCCGCCGCGACCTGCGCGAGCAGCTGAAGCTGCACGAGTACGGCTGGCACATGCTGGAGGATGTCGGCAACTACGAGCGCCGCGACTGGCAGCCGGCGCGCAGCGCGCGGCGCTTCGAGTGCGGCAGTCCGAACATGCTCGGCGCCATGGCCCTGGAGGCCAGCCTGTCGCTGCTCGAAGAGGTCGGCATGGCACAGGTGGCCGGCCTGCTGGAGGAGCGCGTGCGCCACCTGCACGAGACCCTCGCCGCACTCCCCGGCGCCCGGCTGCTGAGCCCAGCCGAGCCCGAACGGCGCGCCGGCATCGTCACCTTCAGCCTCGACGGCCGGGACAACGCCACGCTGTTCGAGCAGCTCAAGGCGCAGCAGGTAGTGTGCGCGCAGCGCGGCGGCGGCATCCGCCTGTCGCCGCACTTCTATACGCCGGAGACGGTCCTGGAGGAAACGCTGCAGCTGCTGCGCACGCTTGCCTGAGGGATAGGCGGCGATCTTGTCGCCAAGCGCACTCAGACGGTGGCGATCTATTGCAAATCCGTTTAAGAACGGGGACTACCCATGCGGCGAGCGGTCAAATATTGATCAATACTCAGCTCACTGATCTGCGGTACTCCCCCCAAGTACCCGTCAGGCGGAACGGCGTGGGACGTCCGTTCCGGTTCTACTCCTAATGGTCTTTGACCCGGATTCCTCCCCCAGAAGCCGGGTTTTTTTTGCCCGCCGTTCAGCCGGCCAGCGGGAACAGCCGGGCGAAGTTGGCGGTGGTCTGCTCCGCCAGGGTCTCGACGTCGACCCCGCGCAGCACCGCCAGGTACTCGGCGACGTCGCGCACATACTCGGGCAGGTTCGGCCGGCCGCGATGGGGCACCGGCGCCAGATAAGGCGCGTCGGTTTCCACCAGCAGGCGGTCGGCAGGCACCTGCCGGGCCACCTCGCGCAGCGCCTCGGCATTGCGGAAGGTGACGATGCCGGACAGCGAGATGTAGTAGCCCAGGTCCAGCGCGGCGCGGGCCATCGCCCAGTCCTCGGTGAAGCAGTGCAGCACCCCGGCCTGGGACAGGTCGGCCTCGCGCAGCAACGCCAGGGTATCGGCGCGCGCCTCGCGGGTATGCACGACCACCGGCTTGCCGGTCTGCCGCGCCGCCTCCAGGTGCAGGCGGAAGCTGTCCTGCTGCAGCGGCGCGGATTCGGGCTGGTAGTGGTAGTCCAGGCCGGTCTCGCCGATGGCCACCACCCGCGGGTGGTTCAGCTCGGCCAGCAGCCAGTCGAGGGCCGGCGCCTGGCCGGCCTGCAGGTCCAGCGGATGCACGCCGACCGAGCAGTACACGTCGGCGTAGGTGTCGGCCAGCTGGCGGACCGCCGCGGCGTTGCCGGCGCTGACGCCGATGCACAGGAAGCGGCCGACGCCACGGGCGCGCGCTGCGTCCAGCGCGGCGTCGAGGCTGCCGTCATAGGCGGAGAGGTCAAGGCGATCGAGGTGGCAGTGGGAGTCTACGAGCATCATCACAGGGTCAGGGTGGGCCGTTCGGAATGGTGGGTGCCGGCCAGACAGGTCTCGATGCGGTTGCGCAGGGCCTGGTCGCCGTCGCCGAACTGCACGCCGATCCCGGCCACGCGGTTGCCCTGGGCGCCTTGCGGGGTGATCCACACCACCTTGCCGGCGACCGGGATCTTTTCCGCCTCGCCCGGCAGGCTGAGCAGCACGAAGACCTCGTCGCCCAATCGATAGGGCTTGGCGGTCGGCACGAACAGGCCGCCGTTGCGCAGGAACGGCATGTAGGCGGCGTAGAGTTGCGTCTTGTCCTTGAGCACCAGGCTCATGATGGCGTTGCGGGCAGCGGGAGTCGCCGACATGGACAGGTTCCTTCCTGATGGATTGGCTGGCGATTCTAGCAGGCCGGCCGCGACGCGCCGCAACTGCCGGCCCGCCGGCACTCAGGCGCCGCCCGGCAGGGCGGCCCAGCGCACCAGCAGCGCTTCGAGCAGCAGGGCGCGGTTGAGGTTGGCCTTGCCCAGCACCTTCTGCCGCTCGGCCAGCAGCCAGTCCTGCAGTTCGAGCAGGCGCGCCAGCGGCGCGCGCTCGGCCAGATAGCCGAGCACCTTGGCCATGCCGTCGTCCTCGACCGCCTCGATGCCGGCCATCTGCACGCGCAGCACCTGCAGCGCCCAGGTCGAGAACCAGTCGAGCAGCAGCGGCAGAGCGATCGGCTTCCAGCTCTCGGCCAGCTCCGGGGCCGCCACCTGCTGCTTGAGCAACCGTTTCAGGCCCTCCTCGACCAGGGCACGCTGCTCCAGCACGCCCTCCTGCTGCAGCTGCAGGGCGCGCAGCGGCGAGCCGGCGGCCAGCGCCAGCAGGCGCCGACGCGCCGCCTCGTCGACGCCCGGCAGGCGCTCGCCCAGCCAGGCGGCAGCCTGCGCCGGCGCGGGCTGCGGGCAGGCCAGTTGCTGGCAGCGGCTGCGGATGGTCGGCAGCAGACGGCTGGGCTGGTGGCTGACCAGCAGCAGCACGGTCTCGCCCGAGGGCTCCTCGAGGCTTTTCAGCAGGGCGTTGGCGGCGTTGAGGTTCATCGCCTCGGCCGGCTCCAGCAGCACCAGCTTGCGCCCGCCGAGCTGGGCGGTCTGCACCACGAAATCGACCAGTTCGCGCACCTGGTCGACGCGGATCGGTTTGTCCGCCTCCTCCGGCTGCAGTTCGAAGAAGTCCGGATGGCTGCCGGCGCGCAGCAGCAGGCAGGACTTGCAGGCGCCGCAGGCGGCATCGTCCCGCACGGCGCCGCACAGCAACAGCGCACCGAGGCGCTCGGCCAGGTCGCGCTTGCCGATCCCGGCCGGGCCGTGCAGCAGGTAGGCATGGGCGTGACGCTCGCGCCGCGCCAGCTGCTGCCAGAGCCCGGCCTGCCAGGGATAGGCCTCAGCCACGGGCGCGCTCCAGCAGCTCGGGCAGCAGGTGATCGAGCTGGGCCTGCACGGCGGCCAGCGGCTGGGCGGCGTCCAGCAGGCGATAGCGCTGCGGCGCCAGGCAGGCGCGGGCCAGGTAGGTCTGGCGCACCGCCTCGAAGAAGTCCTGCGCCTCCTGCTCGAAGCGGTCCAGCCGGCCGCGCGCGGCGGCGCGGGCCAGGCCGACCTCCACCGGCAGGTCGAACACCAGGGTCAGGTCGGGGCGCAGCTCGCCCTGGACGAACTGTTCGAGCACCGCGATGCGCTCGGCGGCCAGGCCGCGGCCGCCGCCCTGGTAGGCGTAGGTGGCGTCGGTGAAGCGGTCGCAGAGCACCACCTTGCCGGCGGCCAGCGCCGGGCGGATCACCTGCGCCAGGTGCTGGGCGCGGGCGGCGAACACCAGCAGCAGCTCGGTGTCGGCGGCCATCGGCTCGGCGCTGGGCGCCAGCAGCAGCTCGCGGATCCGCTCGGCCAGCGGCGTGCCGCCGGGCTCGCGGGTCAGCAGCAGGTCGCAGCCGGCGGCGCGCAGGCGCTCGGCCAGATAGTCGCGATTGGTGCTCTTGCCGGCCCCTTCGGGGCCTTCGAGGGTGATAAACAGGCCACTCACGGGGTCTTTTCCTGGCTGGGCGGCGGGCTGGAACGGTAGTCCGCGCGCCTCTTGAGCTGATATTCGCGCACCGCGCGATTGTGTTCGTCGAGGGTGCGCGAGAAGGCATGCGAGCCGTCGCCGCGGGCGACGAAGTACAGAGTGTCGCCGTCGGCGGGGTTGAGCGCGGCGCGGATCGCCTCGCGACCGACCATGGCGATCGGCGTCGGCGGCAGCCCCGGGTTGGTATAGGTGTTGTAAGGCGTCGGCTCGCGCAGGTGGGCGCGAGTCAGCTTGCCGGCGAAGCGCTCGCCGAGGCCGTAGATCACCGTCGGATCGGTCTGCAGCAACATGCCCAGACGCAGACGGCGGATGAACACCCCGGCGATCTCGGCGCGCTCGTCGGGCACGCCGGTCTCCTTCTCGACCAGCGAGGCCATCACCAGCGCCTGGTAGGCGTCGCGGTAGGGCAGGCCCTCGGCACGCCGCGCCCACTCCTCGTCGAGCACCTGTCCGAGGCGCTCGTGGGCCTGGCGCAGCAGGTCGATGTCGCGCATGCCGCGTACATAGTGGTAGGTGTCGGGGAAGAAGCGCCCCTCGGGGTGCTCGCCGGGCCGCCCGAGGCGCTCCATCAGGGTGGCGTCGTCGACCTCGGCGAGGGTCTGCTCCAGACGCTCCTGGGCGCGCAGCGCGGCGCGCAGCTGGCGGAAGTTCCAGCCCTCGACCAGGGTCAGGCTGTACTGCACCACCTCGCCGCGCTGCCACTGGCCGAGCAGCTCGCGGGCCGTCTGCCCGGGAGTCAGGCGGTATTCGCCGGCATGCAGCGGCTGGCCGTCGAGATTGAAGCGCCAGTACAGGCGCAGCCACAGGGCGCCATCGAGCACGCCCTCGCCCTCCAGGCCGTTGAGCAGGCCATTGGGCGTGGAGCCGGCGCCCACTTCCAGCAGACGCTCCTCGGCGAGGCGCAGCGGCTGCTCCAGGGCCACCTGCTGGCGCCAGCCGGCGAAGACGAGGAACAGGCCGACGGACAGCGCGGCGCCCTGCAGCAGATAAAGCAATGCACGTTTCACGGGGAATTTCCCAGCAGGTCGTCGATCAGGCCCTGCAGTTTACGGGTCGTCTCGCCGACCGCCCAGCGCCGTTCCTCCAGCGCCACCACCGGCCAGATGCCGTATTGGCTGTTGCAGAGGAACACCTCGTCGGCGGCCAGCAGTTCGGGGTGGTCGATGTCGCGCACTTGGGTGGCGATGCCGGCCTGCGCGGCGCGGGCGAGGATTTCCGCACGCATGGTGCCGGCCACCCCGCAGCGTTCGAGCGCCGGGGTCAGCAATACGCCCCCCCGCACCAGGAACAGGTTGCTGAACACGCCCTCCACCACCCGCCCGGCGGTATCGCGCATCAGGCCTTCGGCGCAGGCCGGGTCCTGCCATTCGCCGCGGGCCAGCACCTGTTCGAGACGGTTGAGGTGCTTGAGGCCGGCCAGCAGCGGCTGCTCGGCCAGCCGGGTCGCACAGGGAAACAGGCGCACACCGCGCTCGCGGTGGGCGGCGGGATAGGCCGCAGGCGGGTTGCCGGTCAGGATGCGCCGGCAGCGGGCGGCGGGCGGCGGCGCGTAACCACGCAGCCCATCGCCACGGGTGACGATCAGCTTGGCGACGCCGTCGCCGAGCTGATCGGCGAAAGCCTCCAGCTCGGCGCGCAGGGATTCGAGGTCGAGCGGCAGCGCCAGGCGCTGCGCGCCCTGCGCCAGTCGCGCCAGATGCCGCTCCAGCAGCGGCATCCGCGTGGCGCGCACGGCGATGGTCTCGAACAGCCCATCGCCGTAGGCCAGACCGCGGTCGGTCAGCGGCAGCTGCGCCGCCGGCCGACCGTCGATCCACGCCAGCATCAGCCGGCGAAGCGGCGGAACACCAGGGTGCCGTTGGTGCCGCCGAAGCCGAAGGAGTTGGACACCGCCACGTCGAGCGGCAGGGTCTGGGCCTCGTGCGCCACGAAGTTGAGATCGCAACCCTCGTCCGGCTCGTCGAGGTTGATGGTCGGCGGCGCCACCTGGTCGCGCAGGGCGAGGATGCTGAAGATCGCCTCCACCGCGCCGGCGGCGCCCAGCAGGTGGCCGGTCATCGACTTGGTGGAGCTGACCGCCAGCCGATAGGCATGCTCGCCGAACACCCGCTTGACCGCCGCGGCCTCGGCCAGGTCGCCGGCCGGGGTCGAGGTGCCGTGGGCGTTGATGTACTGCACCTGCTCCGGGTTCAGGCCGGCGTCGCGCAAGGCATTCTGCATGCAGCGCGCGGCACCGTCGCCGCTCTCCGGCGGCGCGGTCATGTGGTAGGCGTCGCCGCTCATGCCGAAGCCGACCAGCTCGGCGTAGATGTTCGCACCGCGCGCCCGGGCGTGCTCCAGCTCCTCGAGCACCAGCGCGCCGGCGCCGTCGGCCAGCACGAAGCCGTCGCGATTGCGATCCCAGGGACGGCTGGCGCGGGTCGGGTCGTCATTGCGGGTGGACAGCGCGCGCGCAGCGCCGAAGCCGCCCAGGCCTAGACCGCAGGTGGCCATTTCGGCGCCACCGGCGATCATCACGTCGGCCTCGCCATAGGCGATGTTGCGCGCCGCCATGCCGATGCTGTGGGTGCCGGTGGTGCAGGCGGTGGTGATGGCGTAGTTCGGCCCCTGTGCGCCCAGGTGGATCGACAGGAAGCCGGAAATCATGTTGATGATCGAGCCGGGCACGAAGAACGGCGAGATCCGCCGCGGCCCCTGCTCGAACAGCGAGCGAGCGTTGTTCTCGATATTGGTCAGGCCGCCGATGCCCGAGCCCATGGCCACACCGACCCGCTCGCGGTTGGCGTCGGTGACTTCCAGCCCGGAATCGCGGATCGCCTGGAAACTGGCGGCCAGACCGTACTGGATGAAGAGGTCCATCTTGCGGGCTTCCTTGGCCGGGAGGTAATCCTCGACCTTGAAGTCCCTGACCGAACCACCAAAGCGGGTAGCGAAGGCCGACACATCCATATGCTCGATGGGGCCGATACCACTGTTCCCGGCCAGAATACCCTGCCAGCTGGAGGCCACATCCGGGCCCAGCGGCGACAGCATACCGAGACCGGTGACCACGACGCGTCTACGCGACACAGCGCTCTCCTCTTGATTGTTCTACTACAGCAAGAAAGTCCGTCGAGCGACCGGGGGTCGCGGCGCCTTCCTTGATTCCAAAGAAAAGCCGCACGTCTTGTCACAGACGTGCGGCTTTTCCATGCCGGAACCGGCGATTACTTATTGCTGACCGTGAGCATTGACGTAATCGATGGCTTCCTGAACGGTGGTGATCTTCTCGGCCTGCTCGTCCGGAATCTCGGTCTCGAATTCTTCTTCGAGAGCCATCACCAGCTCGACGGTATCCAGGGAGTCCGCGCCCAGGTCTTCAACGAAGGAAGCGCCGTTGGTCACTTCTTCTTCTTTAACGCCCAGTTGCTCGGCGACGATCTTCTTGACGCGTTCTTCGATGGTGCTCATATCCAGTTCTCACTCCTATGGAGAATCCAATGTAGCTGGTGGCGCGTAGTGTATAGAAAGGGTTTTCGGCTTTTCAAGCAAAACGCTTGCCGCCCCGCCCTCCGGTACATCCACCAGTGCTACCGAAAATTACAATACAACCTGACGATACAAGCGGCTGACGGCCGGCGCTCACCGACCGTCACGCCCACTCACATATACATGCCGCCGTTGACCGGGATCGTGGCGCCGGTCACATAGGCCCCGCCGTCGCCGGCCAGGAAGCCCACCACACTGGCGATTTCCTCGGCCTGGCCCAGGCGGCCCAGCGGAATCTGGGTCAGCAGCGCCTCGCGCTGCGCTTCCGGCAGCTCGCGGGTCATGTCGGTGTCGATGAAGCCCGGCGCCACCGCATTGACGGTGATGTTGCGCGAACCCACCTCGCGCGCCAGCGCGCGCGAGAAGCCCTCGACACCGGCCTTGGCCGCCGCGTAGTTGGCCTGACCGGCGTTGCCCATCGAGCCGACCACCGAGCTGATGTTGATGATCCGCCCCCAGCGAGCCTTGGTCATGCCCTTGAGCAGCGCCTTGGACAGGCGGTAGATGCTGGTCAGGTTGGTGTTGATGACGTCGTGCCACTCGGCGTCCTTCATGCGCAGCATCAGGTTGTCGCGGGTGATGCCGGCATTGTTGACCAAGATGGTCGGCTGGCCGAGGTGCTGCTGGATGTGCTCCAGGGTCTGGGCCACGGACTCGTCGCTGGACACGTCGAGCACCAGGCCGGCGCCCTCGATGCCGTGGGCCTTGAGGGTTTCGGCGATGCGCTCGGCGCCACTGGCGCTGGTCGCGGTGCCGATGACGATGGCGCCCTGACGGCCCAGCTCCAGGGCGATCGCCTGGCCGATGCCACGGGTGGCGCCGGTGACCAGGGCCACCTTACCTTGCAGACTCATGGGGAATTCTCCTGAGGTTCAGGCCAGCGCTGCGCGGGCGGCAGCGAAGGCGTCGGGGGTATCCAGATTGTGGGTGTTGACGCCCTTGGCGCAGCGCTTGTTGAGACCGGAAAGCACCTTGCCCGGACCGCACTCGACCAGTTCGCTGACGCCGCGCGCGGCCAGCAGCTCCACCGATTCGACCCAGCGCACCGGGCTGTACAGCTGGGCGAGCAGATCCTGGCGCAGCACGCCCAGATCGCCCGGCACCTGGGCGCTGGTGTTCTGCACGATGGCGATCTGCGGCGCCTGCCAGGCGATGGCGTCCACCGCGGCGGCGAACTGCTCGGCCGCCGGACGCATCAGCGCACAGTGCGACGGCACGCTCACCGGCAACGCCATGGCGCGCTTGGCGCCCCGCGCCTTGCAGGCCTCGATGGCGCGCTCGACGGCAGCGGCGGCACCGGCGATCACCACCTGACCGGGTGCGTTGAAGTTGACCGCGCTGACCACATCGCCCTGCGCCGCCTCGGCGCAGGCCGCACGCACGGCATCGTCGTCCAGACCGAGGATCGCCGCCATGCCGCCATGCCCGGCCGGCACCGCCTGCTGCATCAGCTGGCCACGCAGCTCGACCAGCGTGACCGCTGCGGCGAACTCCAGGCTGCCGGCGGCGACCAGCGCCGAGTACTCGCCCAGGCTGTGACCGGCGACGAACGCCGGCTGCGCGCCACCCTCAGCCTGCCACAGACGCCACAGGGCAATGGAGGCGGCCAGGATCGCCGGCTGGGTCTTGTCGGTCTGGTTGAGCTGCTCGGCCGGACCCTCCTGGGTCAGCGCCCAGAGATCGTAGCCCAGCGCAGCGGAGGCCTCGGCGAAGGTGTCGCGGATCAGCGCATGCTGACCGCCCAGTTCGGCCAGCATACCGACGGCCTGGGAGCCTTGACCGGGGAAAACGAAAGCAAGGGAAGAAGACATGGAAGCCGGTTCCTTGAGTACAGGTGGATCAGCGTACGGCAACGCCGGCCGCACGACACTGAACCGTTGGATGAGCGCCCCCGTACACGGGTCACAGGAGCAGATGTTCGAGACGCCCATGCAGACGCTGCGGCAGGTTCTCGTCGACCTCCGCCAGCGCCCGCCGGATGGCACTGCGGAAGCCCTCGGGCCCGGCGGCGCCGTGACTTTTTACCACGATCCCCTGCAAACCGAGAAAACTGGCGCCGTTGTGCCGTGCCGGACGCAGCTCGCCCTGCAGGCGACGCAACAGCGGCAGGGCGAGCAGCCCGACGAGCCGGGACAGCGGCCCCGCGGCGAACTGCGCCGCCACCCGCGCGGCGATCATCGAGGCCAGCCCTTCGCTGGCCTTGAGCACGATATTGCCGACGAAGCCGTCGCACACCACCACATCGGCCTCGCCGCGATACAGGCCGTCACCCTCGACGAAGCCGACATAGTTCAGCTCGCGGGCCTGCAGCAGCAGGCTGGCAGCCAGCTTGACCTGCTGGTTGCCCTTGATCGCCTCGGTACCGACATTCAGCAACGCCACCCGCGGGCGCACGACGCCCAGCGCCTCGGCAGCCACCGCCCCCATCACCGCGAACTGATAGAGGTTCTCCGCCGAGCAGTCGATATTCGCCCCCAGATCCAGCAACAGGCAGCTGCCGGCGGCCGTCGGCACCGCCGTGACCATCGCCGGCCGGTCGATCCCCGGCAGGGTCTTGAGCACATGCCGGGACAGCGCCATCAAGGCGCCGGTATTGCCGGCGCTGACGCAGGCCTGGGCCTCGCCACGGCGCACCAACTCGAGCGCTTGGCGCATCGACGAATCGGCACTGCCGCGCAGCACCTGGGCGGGACGGGCGTCCATGGCTACGATATCGGCGGCGGGGCGAATCAGAAGGCGGGTACGGTCGAGGCGGGGATACTGAGCAACCAGTTGCTCAAGGATGTCGTGCTGGCCGACGAGAATCAGCCGCAGAAGGGGGGATTCGGCCAGGCTGTCGACACAGGCCGGGACAATGCAGTGGGGACCGAAGTCCCCACCCATTGCATCGATCGCGATGACCGGCGCAGACAAGGATTACTCGGCAGCGCCCTTGTCGACGATCTTGCGACCACGGTAGAAACCGTCCGGGGTCACGTGGTGGCGCAGGTGAACTTCACCGGTGCTCTTCTCGACGGACAGGGCGTTGGCCTCGAGGGCGTCGTGGGAACGGCGCATGTCGCGGGCGGAACGAGACTTTTTGTTCTGCTGAACAGCCATAATGATTAACTCCTAAACGTTCGGGTCACGTTTCAACTGCGCCAGTACGTCGAACGGGTTGGACCGCGGAACCTCTTCGACGCTCGGTTCTGGTGCTGCCGCAAAACCTGCCGGATGCTGGCATTCCTCGGGGTCGTGGGCCGGCACAATGGGAAGCGCCAGGAGCAGTTCGTCTTCGACCAGTTCCAGCAGGTCGAGCGGTTCTTCTCCCAGCTCCAGCGCGTCGTAGCCTTTCGGCAGACCGTCCGCAGAACCGCCTTCCTTGAGTACCGCGTAGATAAACTCGCTGTGTACCGGCAGGAGAGCGGGCTCCAGACAACGCTGGCAAACCATCTGCACCTCGACCTCGAGATTGCCGCGCATGACGATCAGCCTCTGCTCGTCGCGGCCAAACTCGAAACGAGCGTGAACGCTACTGGCATCGCTGACCAACTGCTCGCAGAGCCTCGAAAACTGCGCAAGCGGCCACTCACCTTCGAGAGTGATGGCACGATCGGCAAGCTTTCGCGGATCGATGTGAGGTGGAATCGGCCCTTTCAACATAAGCGCGCCATTCTAGGGACACCCCTATTAACTGTCAAAGAAATTTCCCGACCGTGCGACGCACGCTCAGGACACATAGAATTGCCGGCCATTCACGAGGAAATCGCCATGCCACACCTGGTTCTCGCCTCCAGCTCACCCTATCGCCGCAGCCTGCTGGAGCGCCTGCGGCTGCCTTTCGAGCATGCGGCGCCCGAGATCGACGAAAGCCCGCTTCCCGACGAAGACGGCCCGCAACTGGTCTGCCGCCTGGCCGAAGCCAAGGCCCGCGCCCTTGCCGCGCACTATCCGGAGCACCTGATCATCGGCTCGGACCAGGTCGCCAGCCTGGCCGATGGTCGCATCCTCGGCAAACCGCACGATTTCGCCCGCGCCCGCGAACAACTGCGCGCCGCCAGTGACTCCAGCGTGACCTTCCACACCGGACTGTGCCTGTACAACTCGCACAGCGGCCGAACGCAGAACGCCTGCATCCCCTTCACCGTACATTTCAGACCGCTCGACGACGCCCGCATCGAGCGCTACCTGAAGCTCGAACAACCCTACGACTGCGCCGGCAGCTTCAAGTCCGAAGGCCTGGGCATCAGCCTGTTTCGCGCCACCGAAGGCGAAGACGCCACCAGCCTGATCGGCCTGCCACTGATTCGCCTGGTGGACATGCTGCTGAACGAGAACATCAGCGTTCCCTGAAGGCGCGCCTAGCGCAGGTGCGGCCCGGGCAAGCCCATCCACAGCGACAGCTGCTCGCTGACGCCAGCACCGATCTTCTTGGCAAAGCGGTCGATCGGCGACTCCTTCTGGGTGAAATCGACCAGATTTTCCTCGCCAACCACCTCGCGCGCCACATGACTGGCGCTGCCCAGCCCGTCGATCAACCCCAGCTCCAGCGCCTGCTCGCCAGACCAGACCAGCCCGGAAAACAGCTCAGGATGCTCGGCATCCTTCAGACGCTCGCCGCGCCCCTGCTTGACGCTGGCGATGAATTGCTTGTGGGTGGTTTCCAGCACACCACCCCAGAAGCGGCTCTCCTCCTCCTTTTGCGGTGCAAACGGATCGAGGAAGGTCTTGTGCTCGCCAGAGGTGTACACGCGCCGCTCGACGCCCAGCTTGTCCATCACCCCGACGAAACCGAAGCCGGAGGCCGTCACCCCGATGGAGCCGACCAGACTCGCCTTGTCGGCATAGATGGCGTCCGCCGCACTGGCGATATAGTAGGCGCCGGACGCACCCAGATCGGTGATCACCGCATACACCTTGATCTGCGGATACAGGCTGCGCAGGCGACGAATCTCGTCGTAGACATAACCCGACTGCACCGGGCTGCCGCCCGGACTGTTGATGCGCAGCAGCACCGCGCGGGTATTCTTGTCCTCGAAGGCTGCACGCAGACTGCCGACCAGATTGTCGGCACTGGCCCGCTCCTCGTCGGCGATCATTCCGCGCAACTCGATCAGCGCAGTGTGCGGGCGGTGCGCTGTCTTCTTCTCCAGATCGCCCCAGGAGGAGAACAGGAACAGCACGCCGAACAGATAGATCAGGCCGAGCCCCTTGAAGAAGATGCCCCAGCGCCGCGCACGGCGCTGCTCGATCACCCCAGCCAGCACTGCCTTTTCCAGCAGCTTCCAGGTCTTTTCGTCTTCCGGCGCCGCAGGCGCCTTCCACTCATCCGACTGCATGCTCATCCACTCCCTTCAGGCGGCCGTCGCCACGTGCAAGCCAGTCGCGCAACTCAGCGAAGCGCTCGATGGCCAGCTGCGGGCGATACTCCCGCAACACCTCCAGCGGCTGGGCACCATAGCCCACCGCCACCGCCGCCATGCCTGCCCGCTGTGCCATCTGCAGGTCGAAGGGCGAATCGCCGACCATCAGCGCCTGCCCTGCCCCGATCCGACAGCAGGCCAGAATCTCGTGCAGCATCCGCGGATCGGGCTTGCTCGCGGTTTCGTCGGCGCAGCGCGTGATATCGAAGAATGATTCCCAGCCATGTCCGGCCAGCACCCGATCCAGCCCGCGACGGCTCTTGCCGGTAGCCACGGCGAGGCGATAGCCCTGCGCGCGGAACGCCAGCAGCGAGTCCAGCACACCCTCGAACAGCGGCGACGGACTGCTTTCCAGCTGAATGTAGTGATCACTGTAGACGCGCCGGAATCGCTCCACCTGCCGAGGATCATCCAGCTCGGGATAGAGACTCTGGATCGCTTCCGGCAAGCCGAGACCGATGATGCCGCGGATCGTAGCCTCGTCTCGCTGCGGCAGGGCGCACTCGGCGGCGGCGACGCGCATCGACTCGACGATGCGCGCGATCGAGTCGACCAGCGTGCCGTCCCAGTCGAAGACCAGCAGGCGGTAATCAAGCACCGAGATGTCCCAGGGTCTGCATCCACACCTCGTCGACCGGCGCTTCCAGCGCCAGCACGCTGCCGTCAGGCAGCGTCACCCGCAAGGCATGGGCATGCAGGAACAGGCGCTTGCCGCCCAGCTCGCGGATCTCGCGGGTGAATTCGTCGTCGCCGTACTTGCTGTCGCCGGCAATCGAATGCCCGGCATGCTTGGCATGCACGCGGATCTGGTGGGTACGCCCGGTGATCGGGCTGGCCTCCACCAGCGTGGCGAACTCGCCGAAGCGGCGCACCACGCGGAACTCGGTCAGCGCGTCCTTGCCCTCGGGGTTGACCTCGACCATCCGCTCGCCCGAGCGCAGGTTGTTTTTCAAGAGCGGCGCGCTGATCTTCTTCTTAGCGGTCGGCCAGCTGCCGCACACCAACGCCAAGTAGCGCTTGTCGACGCCGTCACCGCGCAACGCCTCGTGCAGATGGCGCAGCATGCTGCGCTTCTTGGCGATCATCAAAAGACCCGAGGTGTCGCGATCCAGCCGATGCACCAACTCGATGTCCTTCGCCTCGGGGCGCAACTGGCGGAATGCCTCGATCACCCCGTAGCTCAGCCCGCTGCCGCCGTGCACGGCGATACCGGCCGGCTTGTTGAGCACGATCAGCGCCTTGTCCTCGTAGACGATGGCCGCCTCCAGCCGCTGCAGCAACCCATGAGCCAGCGGCTCGGGCTCGTCGCGTTCGGCCAGGCGCAACGGCGGCACGCGCACGATGTCGCCAGCCTGCAGCTTGTACTCAGGCTTGATCCGTCCCTTGTTCACCCGCACCTCGCCCTTGCGCAGGATGCGATAGATCAGGGCCTTGGGGACGCCCTTGAGCTGGGTGCGGAGAAAGTTGTCGATGCGTTGCCCGGCCAGTTCCGGCTGCACTTCGAGCAGCTGGACGCCGGTGGAGATTTGAGCGGGATTTGTCATGCGCGGATCATAGCAATTTTTCCCCGA
>RRZU011044200.1_pt1 | contig 15629 bp, 18 predicted proteins | sample 2165561 | NCBI WGS metagenome assembly RRZU01 (sample SAMN10456909, study PRJNA506462) | wastewater metagenome | isolation source: wastewater sludge | place: USA: Moscow, Idaho
CTATGGCGGGAAGGAAAAAGACGAGGTATGCTTTGTAGATATTCAAGTTTCCTCGGCTGCCGGACAGTACTGAACCGGCGTGACAAAAAAGAGAAAGCTGCCTAATATTTTTTTAAAGCAATGCATGTACGTTTTCCATCTTCTTTAAGGCTCTCTTTTTTTCTGTTACTTGGCCTGCCCTTTTTTTTTCTCGGTGGTCCAAGTTACCATTCTAGCCGCTCCTTTGCCCATCTCTGGAACCTCGGACATATCTTGTACTTTGCTCTCGTTACCCGCTGGCTCCACCTCGCACTTGTCAAGCGCCTGGGAACAGGCACCCCAGCAAGAAAAGTACTGATATTATTGCTGGTCATTCCATTTTTGATCGGGCTGGCCCTGGAAATTTCCCAGTTTCTTGTCACCGGACGAAATCCTGACATCTTTGATCTGCTGCGAAATGAGCTTGGCGTAGCCCTGGCACTTGCTTTTGCACAACAGCCACTTGGATTATTTCTTTCTAAGAACTGGAGAAGGACAATACAGGGAACAGCATTCTTGGTGCTGCTTGCCACTGCTTCGCCTCTGGTCTTTGCTCTTGTTGACGAATCTCTTGCAGTAGAAGAATTTCCCATCCTTTCGGATTTTGAATCTTCCCTCGAACTGAGCCGCTGGATGAACCCTGCCCAGTTGCAGGAAGAAACGAAAATAGTTCGACATGGCACTCAAGCGGCCCGGGTACAGCTCTCCACCAATAAATATTCAGGGGTGTCCCTTTTTCATTTTCCCGGGAACTGGCGCGGATTCAGCATGCTTCATTTCAGCGTCTACAATCCGCTTGCCTTTCCCCTGGCTCTAAACTGCCGTATCCACGATACCAAGCATAAACTCCATGGCAGTCTTTACCATGATCGTTTCAATACCATCTTTGAACTTACCCCAGGTTGGAATGATCTGGCGGTTTCTTTAAAAGAGGTAGAAGATGCCCCTAAGGAGCGAAAGATGGATATGAGGCACATTGAGGGGTTTGGTCTTTTTGTTGTGCAGCAAAAGGAACCCTTATCTATAGTTCTTGATTACGTCTACCTCAGATGACCATTTTTTCCCTCAGCATTGTAGCTTATAGCCACCGCGCTGCCGCATTGACTTTCCCCGTCAGTATGGTAGAAGTAAAGACGCAAAAGTGCTGCATCTAAAGCGCGAAAAAATCGGAAAATCATGCCGCACCAAAACTCATAGCCCCTATGAAAAAAGTACTTTTTATCATGCCTAGTGTGGCTCTTTTTTTGCTGTTTATCTGCACGGCCCTACCCCCGGTTCAGGCGCTGGCCCAAGAGAATCATATCCGCATACTCGCAAGCACCTTTCCGGTCTACCTCTTTACAAAAAACATTGTTGCAGACGTTAAAACGGCAGAGCTAGAGATAATGCTGCCGCCAAACCTGGGCTGTCCACACGATTACGCCTTAACGCCGCAGGATATGTACAAACTTGCCAGGGCAGATGTCTTTGTCGTAAATGGTCTGGGGTTGGAAGAGTTTCTCGGCTCGCCCCTCAAGAAGGCTAACCCTCATTTATTTATCCTTGATAGCGCTAAAGACATAACACAGCTCCTTTACTACACGCCAGAAGAGGAAGAATCTAGCCAGGGCCAGCAGTCGGTCAATCCCCATATCTTTGCCAGCCCACGCATGGCCGCCCAGCAGGTTGCTCATATAGCTGAAGGCCTTGCCCAGATAGACCCTGCTTCGGCAGCACAATACCGTGCCAATGCCAAGGCCTATGTCGCCATCTTAGCAGCGCTTGATGCAGAATTTATTGAGGCTGGAAAGGTACTCAAAAATAATCGCATCATTACTCAGCATGGCATTTTTGATTACCTGGCCCGCGACATGGGGCTTGAAATAGCAAGCGTTATTGCTGCACACCCCGGGCAGGAACCTTCGGCGGCGTCCATACTTTCGTTGATAGGACTGATAAAAGAGAAAAAAGTCGGGGCTATTTTTACTGAGCCCCAATATAAAAATGCCAGTGCAAAGACCCTTGCCCGGGAGGCCCAGATTCCACTGGCCGCGCTTGACCCGGTAGCCAATGGGCCTGATGACGCACCCCTGAGTTATTACCAGGATACCATGCGCAACAATCTCAATATCCTCACCAAAACCCTTGGAAACCATTAAGAGTATAGGTGTCGCCCAGGGCGACAAATATCCCGAGATTGCCCTTCTTCTTGATCAGGTAACGGTCACACTGGGCGGTATTCGCATTCTCGATAACGTGAGCGCGCTCATACCTCAAGGTAGCTGTACGGCTATTGTCGGCCCGAATGGTGCTGGCAAAACTACCTTACTCCTCACCCTTTTGGGGGCACTCCCCTATAAGGGCAAAATCCTCTTCCAGGGGCAGAGCGGCAAACTGCCGCGAATCGGCTATGTGCCCCAAAGACTCTCCTTTGACCGGGGTGCTCCTTTAACCGTGACCGAGTTCCTGGCCCTGGGCGCGCAAAAAAAACCACTGTGGCTTGGTGTTTCCCGCACACAAAAAAAAATAGCCCTGCAAATTCTGGAATCGGTTAAAGCAGGCCACTTAGCAGATCGCCTGGTGGGAGTCCTTTCGGGGGGTGAATTTCAAAGAGTGCTTCTTGCCCTTGCTCTCATGCAAAACCCTGAACTGCTTATTCTTGATGAACCGGCGGCAGGCGTCGATTTCCAGGGCGAGTACATTTTTTGCGAGCTCTTAGATGAACTGCGCCACAAACATAGATTCACCCAGCTTATGGTCAGTCATGACCTGGCAACCGTTACGCACCACGCAACCCATGTAATCTGTCTGAACCACAAGGTGGCGGCAGAGGGCCCGCCTCGCGAGGTTTTGACCCCGGAGAATCTTAGTGCCATCTTTGGGCTGCACATGGGACTGGTCAATCTCCATTCCATGCCGCAAGGCCGTGCTGGCTGCACAGCACCCTGTTGCCACCCCCCAAGCGGCAATGCCTGACCTGACTCCTCTCTACACCTTTATTGCCAGCATCCTGCCGTTCCCCTGCATGCAGGTACTGTTCATGCAACAGGCACTTGTGGGCCTGCTATTGCTTGCTCCGATGACGGCTACCATGGGCATACTTGTCATTAACTTTCGCATGGCCTTTTTTTCCGAGGCCATTAGTCACTCTGCCTTCACTGGTGTAGCCCTGGGTCTACTTTTTTCTCTTTCCCCTCACTGGACAATGCCCCTTTTCGGGCTCGTCATCGGCATCGGCATTACCGCTGCCCAGCGTACCAGTTCACTTGCAAACGATACGGTTATTGGTGTTTTTTTCTCGGCCATGATTGCCTTTGGACTGGCCATGGTCAGCAGAAACCGCTCCCTGGCCAGGGGTATGCAAAGTTTCCTCTACGGGGACATCCTAAGCATCACCGAGCAAGATATCTGGCTGTTTTTATTTCTTTTTATTGCTGTTGCCATTTTCCTTACCATCACCTACAACCGGCACCTCTATATTGCCATTGACCCGCTTCTTGCCCGCACTCACCGGGTACCGACTGCCTTTTTACAATATATTTTTGCCGGCCTACTAGCCCTTTTGGTTATGTTTTCCGTCGAGGCCTTTGGCGTTTTCTTGGTAACAGCCATGCTCGTTGTGCCAGCGGCCAGCGCCCGCAATTTTGCTGGCAGTGCAGGCTCCATGTTTTGGTGGGCTCTTTTTATTAGCCTTAGTTCTGCCATTACTGGCCTGCTCATCTCCGCGCAAGAGTGGGCGCGAACAGCTACGGGAGCGACCATCGTGCTGGTGGCCAGCGGCTGGTTTGTGGTCAGTCTCGCCTCAAGCGTCTTATTACGGCGAAAGAACCTCTGATTGTTTACGAAAAACGCAAGGTTTCCAAGAGTTCTCGCCAGGTATTAAACTGGTAAAAGGGAAAGTGCGGCCAGGGGAAGACACGGCTATCATCCTCTCTTCCCCAGGCACGTATCTGGTTCCGACCGGCAAAAATGCGATCCCGACCAGTAATGCAGTGGTGGGTGAAGATATCTATACTGGCCCGGCTCCGCATACTACCATTATAGAGTGTGACCAGCTCCTTCTGCAGATCGTCTGGCCCCCGCTGCGGCCGTACAGCCAGAAAAGAGGCGAGATGCCTGGGCTCATCAAACATGGAAGAATAAAAGGCCAGCACGCTTTCTTCACTACACCCAGCAAGCATTGCAGCAAAGCGTTCAGGCGCCAGCCCATATCGCTCATGCACAGGATTGAGTGTACCCCCCAGAGCCAGAGCAGTTTTGCAAAGAGACCTGAGCGAACCAACGGCTACCTGACTCGCCACCCAAACTCCAAAAGACCAGGCCAGAAGGTGAACCTCTTCATAACCTGCGAGTTCAGGCAATTGGGGTGGCACAAGGCGCTGATAGTTGCTGAGCATGCACACGTCAAGCCCCCCCGATGCCAAGGGAGAAAAAGGTTTTGAGTCCATGCCCCAACCGGCAAAAAAAAGCAGACATCGAGATGCCTGATGCCGATGCAACCAGGTGCAAGTGTAGTCGGGCCCATCCAGTAGAGCATTACTTTCCGTTTTTTTTGTTCCCTTGTTTCCCATAATTCTCTCTTGACACCCCTTTGTGAGCACTGTACAGCACTAGTGTTACTTTTTATTTTTTCGTGTTCTGTGCCTTCTCAGGAGATGTTCATGCCTGTCCTCTTCTTCCTCACAATCTTGAGCACCATTTTTCTTGCAGCGCCGTCAGCCTTTGCTCACTTTGGCATGCTTATCCCAAGCCGCACTGTGGTCAGCGAACAAAAGGAGGCGCGTATCGAGCTGACACTGTCCTTCTCCCATCCCATGGAGGCAGCGGGCATGCACATGGAACGACCCAAGGTTTTTTTTGTAGTCGTTGACGGTATACGAACCGACCTGACATCAATCCTTAAGCCCGTTAGCGTGTTTTCCAAGCAGGGTTGGAGTGCTGAGTACACCCTTCAAAGACCAGGTCTCTACCAGTTTGTGGTTGAGCCCGAACCATACTGGGAGCCAGCGGAAGACTGCTATATCATCCACTACAGCAAAACCTATGTCAGTGCCTTTGGCAGAGAAGAAGACTGGTACCAGCCTCTGGGCATGAAAACTGAAATCGTACCCCTTAGCCGTCCCTTTGGCAACTATACTGGCAACCTCTTCCAAGGCCAAGTTTTGCTTGATGGCAAACCCCTGCCAAACGCCATGGTGGAAATAGAATATGACAATGAAGGGAAAAAATACCGCACACCAAATGACAGCTTTTTGACGCAGGTGGTGCGAGCCGATGGCAATGGGATTTTTTCCTATGCCATTCCCTTTGCCGGCTGGTGGGGCTTTGCTGCCTTAAGCACCAGTAAAGAAAAGATAGACCATAATGGCAACCCAAAAGACGTGGAACTCGGCGCCATTCTCTGGGCCCAGTTCCTTGATCCACTAAAAAACTAAGGGTTCTTCCTCCATGCACATTGCCGAAGGAGTTTTATCCCCACCTGTTCTCATTGCAGGTGGCGCCTTGACCATGGTCACCTGTGTTGCTTCGCTGCGGCGTCTGGATGAAGGCCGCCTCATACCTGTAGCCCTTCTTTCTGCTACTTTTTTTGTGGCCTCGCTTGTGCATGTGCCTGTTGGCCCAGCCAGCGCCCACCTGATTCTCAACGGACTCCTTGGGGCCATTCTGGGCATGGCGGCGTTTCCGGCAATTCTCATTGCACTGCTCTTGCAAGCACTCCTCTTCCAATATGGTGGACTAACGACACTGGGCGTCAACACCTGGAATATGGCCATGCCCGCAGTGCTTATTGGCGCATTGGCCCGCCCCTGGCTCAACCGACAGGACTGGAGGCGTCCTGCGGCAGCCTTTTTCTGTGGTTCCCTTGGCGTTGCTGGTGCTACACTCTGCACAGCCCTGTCCTTAGCCCTTTCAGATGAAGGTTTCTACACAGCTGCCAAAATACTCGTCATGACCCACGTACCAGTGATGCTCATTGAAGGACTGGTGACTGTTTTCACCGTCAGTTTCCTAGCCAGGGTCCGCCCGGAACTATTCAACAATACACTGGGAAAATAGTCCTATGCCGCAGAAATTGTACTTTTTCCTACTCTCTCTCTGTGCCCTTTTTAGTTTTACAGAGCAGACCTTTGCCCATCGGGTACACCTTTTTGCCTATATTGAAGGAACGGAGATTGTGGCTGATTGCCGTTTCAGCAAAACAAGTCCTGTGCAGCATGGCCAGGTGCAGGTTATAAGCGCAGAAGATGGGGCCCTGCTCGTGCAGGGAAAAACAGACAAAGAGGGGATCTGCCGCTTACCTATCCCGGCAGGCATCCTGCAAAAACCAGCCGACATGCGTTTACTGCTAAAGGCAGGGGAAGGGCATCAGGCAGAGTGGTTGGTCAGTGCCCATGAGTTGCGTGCTCCTCTTGGATCTCACATCGACCCGGGGCCTGTTACAAGCGCCGGTGCAAAGTCCACGTCCATTACTGGTCAGGAAGAACCTTTACCTCAGATCGTGGGTGATAAGTCCCCTTCTTCTCCTGCTCCCCTAACCAGACTGGAAATTGAAGCCATAGTCAACCGTTCCCTGGACGTTCGCCTTAAGCCAGTTATGTCAAGGTTGGCAGAAGAAGAGGCCAAAGGCCCCACGCCCAGTGAGATCTTGACCGGTCTCAGTTTCATCTTTGCCCTTTTTGCCTTAATTGCCTCAATAAAAAACCGCCCAGCAAGCAGCCGGGCTAAAAGCGAGCCAAGCCAGCATGATATTTGATGAGCCTTTTGCCAGCGGTCAAACCTGGGTGCATACACTTGATCCTCGTTTAAGACTCTGCACAGCCTTTCTATTATCCTGCGCCTTTGCTGCTATTGGCAACTGCAGAGCCCTAATCTACGGGCTTGTCGCCAGCGCCTTCCTTCTTCTCTGCAGCCGACCTCCCTTTCGTCCCCTGCTGCGCCGACTGGCCGGGGCCAATCTTTTTCTCCTCTTTCTCTGGTTGACTGTCCCCTGCTTCACCCCTGGTCATACGCTCTTTAGCCTGGGCCCGTTGGTCTTTTCCCAGGAGGGACTGACCCTAGTCACCCAGATTACCTTAAAGGCCAATGCCATCACCTTACTCTTTCTTGCCTGTGTTGCCACAATCCCCATTTCCCTCTTTGGCCATGCCCTGCAAAGTCTAGGTCTGCCCTTAAAACTGGTCTATCTGCTCCTCTTCACCTACAGGGCCATCTTTCTCCTAGCCGAAGAGTGGGCTCACCTGCAGGTTTCTCTGAAATTGCACAACTTTGTTCCTCGCAGCAACCTGCATAGCTACCGTACCTTTGGTTATCTCTTTGGCATGACCATAGCCCGCAGCATTGATCGGGCCCAACGTGTGCATGAGGCCATGCTGCTTAGAGGGTTTCAGGGACACTTTATCTCTTTGGCCCATTTTCAATTTCGCTGGCAAGATACCTGTTTTGTTACCATGACACTGGCCTTTTTTCTTTTTTTCCTTGCCACTACCTTTTCTTGGTTTTCCCCATATGTCTCTCTTTTCCCTTGAGCAGCTTTTCTTTGCCTATCCCCAAGACCCTGATATCCTTCAGGAAGTGTCCTTATCGTTTTTCCCGGAAGAAAAAATTGGATTTTATGGCCCGAACGGCTGCGGTAAAAGCACTTTATTTCGCTTAATCATGGGACTTTTACAGCCGAAAAGGGGCCATATTTGCTTTCAGGGAAAAAGTCTTAAGACAGAAAAAGAGTTCCGCACGCTCCGGCGAGAGGTGGGACTTGTGTTACAGAATGCAGATGATCAACTGTTTCATCCAACGGTACTAGAAGATATAGCCTTTGGCCCTCTTAACCTCGGGCTTAAGGCAGCGGCAGCGCGAGAAAGGGCCATGGACACCCTTAAGCAACTTGGTTTGTCACATCTATACACCAGCCTTACCCATCGCCTCTCGGGTGGTGAAAAACGGCTTGTTGCCCTTGCCTCTGTGCTGTCCATGCAGCCCAAGGCTCTCTTACTTGACGAGCCAACCAATGATCTGGACCCCACCCACAGGGCCAGGCTCATCCGCATTCTTCAGGATCTTCCTGCGGGAAAAATTATTATTTCGCATGATTTTGATTTCCTACAACAAACCTGCACAAGCTTTATGAGTATTCACGAACAAAAAATTGTTCGCGGTAAGACCCTGCACCTACATCAACATGTGCATGCCCATCTGCTGGGCGAGGCCCCGCATTCGCATATGTAAAGATTTCTCCAAAAGAATGCGTTTATAAGCTCAGTTTAATGGGTGAGGGCCCTGGCGATCAACCTGGGCAAGGGTTCCAACTGTTCCCATCGCATGGAGGCATTTAACGAAAGTCGCAGGCGTGAGGTACCCTGGGGCACTGTGGGAGGCCGAATAGCCATAACCCAGTAACCATGTTCCTTCAGGGCCTCTGCCAGGGCCACAGTCTTTACTGCATCGCCAATCACCACAGGAACGATATTACTTGTGCCTAAAGTTTGCAGCCCTTCAGCAGCAAGGGCTTCCCGCAGGCGTGAGGAGAGATCTGCCACTCTGCGCCGCTCTGCCAGTAAGGTGGGAATGCGTTTTAAGACAAAACGTAACCATTCCACATTAACAGGTGGTAGGCCAGTGCTAAAAATCTGCGGTCTTGCGCTGTTGATCAGAAAGTCCACCACCACCTTCGAGGCAATGACAAAAGCGCCCAACCCACTGTAGGCCTTGCCGCATGCACCAACAAAGAGGTCAATGTCTGCCAACACACCTTGCTCTTCTGCGAGCCCCCGCCCCTCTTCACCTCGCAGACCAATACCATGCGCTTCATCAAGATAGAGCACTGCCTGCCATTTCTTTTTTAAGCGCACCAGTTCAACTAAATCGGCACAGTCTCCGTCCATACTGAAGATAGACTCTGTCACCAAAAATACCTGACGGTATCGCTCTCGTTCGCGGCAAAGGATACGCTCGATGGCTACGTAGTCAGCATGCGGATACCGAACAACCTTAGCCCTGGAAAGGCGCATACCATCGATGAGACTGGCATGGCAAAGTTTGTCCGCCAAAATAAGATCTTCTTTGTTTGTTAAGGCCGGCAATAGGCCCACATTGAGATGGTAACCCGAGTTAAAAACCAGGGCGGCCTCGCTCTGGTAAAAGGCGGCGAGTTCTGCCTCAAGAAGCGTGTACGGGGTAGTGTTTCCCGTCATCAAACGGGAAGCGGTGCTGCCCAGGCCGCGCTGCAGGGAAAGATTGTCTTTTGCTTCCAGCTGCCTGTAGAAATCAGCATAGACTGTCTCATCTGTGGCCAGACCCAGATAATCATTGCCCGCCAGGTTAAGGTAATGCTGACCAGCAGCGACTAGAGAGCCGTTAAGGCCATGATTGATGGGAACTAGTTGCCGGAGCTGACCTTGCTCATGCAGACTCACTAAGCGAGCTGACAAGTCTTCGAGAAAAATATTCATTCTTTTTGTATCCCCGTACAAAATTCCTGAAACAGAGCCTCGCCCCACCCTACAAAAAAGCGTGATCCAACACGCAAAGTTGGGGCCCTTAAGGTGCCGCTACGCCCAAGTACCTGCGCAAGCACCTCTTCTTTTCCTACCTCTTTGGTCACAAGGCGCACTATTTTTTTGCCCTTAGCAATAATAAGTTCCTCAGCAGTCTGCAGAAGCTTCCAGGTTTCTTCCGCATGCAGGACCTCTTTTCTGGCATCAACAATGACATCAACTGCAATCTGTTCACGAACAAGCACATCCTGCGCCTTTGTGCAGGACACTCAACCTTTGCGCAGATACGCCCAATCAATATGCATAATATTTCTCCACTAAACAAGGGAATACAGCTATCATAACTAGACAATGGGAGCAGGAAATAAATTCCAGATGTCGTTTTACTATAGAGGGGCTAAGGCAAAAGTTCAAGTCTGACTGCCACTTCACACCGAGGAGACAATATGCCGAGCACACCAGAAAAAAGGAGCCCATCCGCACCCGGAGAACTGTTGCTGCGTTCGCTGCCCATGCCAACGGATACCAGCTTTAATGGCGATGTCTTTGGCGGCTGGATCATGTCACAGTTGGATTTAGCTGGCAGTATTCTGGCGAAAATAACAACCCATACCCGAACAACTACAGTGTCGGTGGGCACCATGAAATTTATCCGTCCGGTGCGGGTAGGTGATGTTGTGAGTTGCTACGGCACGGTGGAACGGGTTGGCACCACTTCCCTCACCATTCGCCTTGAGATGTGGGTACTGCCTATCTTGCCCGAGCGGGAAAACGCCTTTCAAGAGGCCAAGGTGACAGAAACCACCATTACCTATGTCTCACTTGGTGATGATGGCAAAAAAAAGGTTATTGCCAAAGACAGGATCCCGCCTCATTTGATTAACTAAGTGTTTTTATGGTCTTTCTCCATGCTCCTTCTGCAGCTCCTGCACAATTTTGGGCAGGGTGAGGGCTATATCTCCAGCAATAAACGAGTGTGAGGAAGTCCCCAAAAATGCGGGCAACGCAGGCTCATGATTCAGCTCAAGCAGATGACCACCCTGCTGAACCACCATGGCGGGGATGGCTGCCGCCGGGTAGACTTGGGCCGAGGTGCCTATCACAAGCAGTAGATCACAACCCTGTATGCTGTTGTGTATCATTTCAAGACCCTGCACCTCTTCGCCAAAAAGAACCACCTTGGGTTTCAGTGAATAATGACAAACTGGGCAGAGGGGTACGCCACCGCTCTTGAGATGCGCGGCTAGAAACGGCTCTTCGTGACCGCAGCGCAGACAATGCAGATTATTATGTTCACCGTGTATCTCAAAGACCACCTGGTTTCCGGCCATTTGATGTAGCCCGTCAATATTCTGGGTAACAACTGCTGCGAGCAGGCCATTTTCTTCTAATTGAGCTAAGGCATAGTGCGCGGCGTTAGGCTTTTTGTCCTCAAGCATGGCTGCCATGGCCCTAAAAAGATGCCATGACTTGGCCGGATTTTTTTGAAAAACGCTTAGGGTTGCGTATTCCTCAGGTTGAAAAACATTCCACAGCCCACCTTTACTCCTGAAATCGGGTATGCCGCTTGGCACGGAAACGCCTGCCCCACTTAAGGCAATAGCCTTTTTTGCCCTTCGCAGCAATCTGGCTGCCTGGGCGCCTGTTACCATAGAATCGTCAATTCTCTGATGCATCTAAACCTCCAAGATCAATATGCCTGTTGAGGCAGAGCTCCTTTTCTCAGAAATTATCCTCGAAACATGAGTAATCCCATTAAAATAAGCAGCAGATAGGTCATCTGCAGGTAGGTGCGCTGTTTGATGCGCCGTCCTAATCTGGAACCAAATTTTGTGCCTAAAAAAACAAATGGAGCAGAAATGACAAACAGGGTCAGCACTGAAAGGTTAAACATGCCGCCATAAAGGTAAACAGAAACAACAAAGAGAGTGTTTAAAAGAAAAAAACCCGTGAGCGTTGCCTTCATCTCCTCTTTTTTCCAGCCAGTCAACGTGGTGTAGATGACTGCTGGAGGGCCTCCTGCACTGATAATTGCCGTGATAAATCCGGTAACCAGCCCGGCAAGATAGCCCCACCAAGAGGAGAGATAAAGCGGTTTGGGCGTAAAGAAAAGGTTAAAAAGGCTGTAACTGATTAACACTGCCCCAAGAAAAAGCTTTAGCCAGTGCGGATCAACATACTGGAACCAGTGTGCGCCCACCAAAATGCCAGGAACAGCGCCAAAGGCGAGGGGTTTAATTCTGTGCCACTCAAAAGAGCGACGCAGATCATAGGCCATAGAGCCCGTGATAATAAGGCCATGCAGGATACACAGGGCCACCGCCTGTTTTATATCTATAAGAAAGGCTAAGAGTGGGATGGCAACCAGCCCTGCACCAAAGCCGGTTATTCCCTGGATAAGCCCAGCCAGAAAAAAGATACACGAGCAACCTACATAGGTGAGCATACTACTGTTCATCCTCCCGAATGAGGCCTGGGAAACAATGCATCAAAGATTATTCACATCTGTCGCAAGCTGCTTATCCTGGCGGGCACGTAAGCTCTCGTCAACAGCCCCTTTATTAAAAAGCAGGTGGTAGAGAAGAAGCGCATAGGAGAAGACTGCGGCAATGGCAAAGGCAGGGAAGAAATAACCCAGAGGACATAAAATCAAAACAGTAAGCCAGTGCAGGCCGATAATTTTGCTAGAGTGAAGCTGCAAGGGAAAATCGCCGTGCCTTCCTATTACCATTAAGCCGCTGAGATTCCACCCATAGAGGGCGGTAAAGGCATGCAAACGCAGCAGGGGATGGCTGTACTGTGGCAGATAGTACGGTGACATGGCAAGCAGGATATAGGCAATACCTGTTATTGAAGTAATCAAAAGAAAAAGGATACCTGAGGTGAGAAAGGCCTTTTGCTGCAGCTGAATACCCTGGTGCCAATAGAGCCAGAAAATATAGGCTACTGTTAAAAAAAGTGCCGTGGCAATGGCAACTTGAGCCTTAAACATGTTAGCTAAAATAAAAAGAAAAAAAACAATCACCCCCAGGTTAATCATCCAGAAAGAACATTCTTTTAGTATCTTTGTTATCCCTACTTTCTCATGCTTCATCAGGCTGAAAATAACCGACATGGAGATAAGAGAGATGGGAAAGGAAAAACCCAGGAAAAAGGTGTCAAGCTTCAGCTGTTTGATGTTTACTAGGTGCAGGTAGGCCGAGTTTAAAATAACCAGACTCGACAAGGCAAGGCCAATTGCCAGACAGAGAAGCGCTGCCTGGTGAAACTTGCGCATAACAGGCTCTTGCCTGGTAAAAAGTGCCAGGGGTAGCCCCTTGCCAAAACGATTCTCTCGCACCTTTTCCACCAGAAGAGCAAGGGCTAAGGAGAGAAAAATGGTGGGCAAATACCACTGAAAAAAGGCGCAGAAGGCAAAAAGCACAGAAAAAATGAGAAAAAGACGACCTCGCCAGGAAAGCCCTGGTTGCGCCTCTGTGTAATACACCAGGAGGGTGCCGCCGCTGCACAGATTAAATAAAAAGATATGCAGACGCTCAAAGTTGATGCGCTCTGGTGGCACAATATGGTGGAGAAAACCGCAGGTTAAGGCGGTAATCATCATTATCCACAAAATACTTTTTAATGTATTACTCACTGAAAATTACACGGTAAAATGGCTGACAATTAGGCATCTTCAAGTTCTTTTCCCAGAAGGCGCCGCAGAGCCCCTTCAAGGTTTGGCTGCCGAAAGACGTATCCAGAAGCAGCTAATTTGGCAGAGGATGCATGGCAACCTTCAAGAAGGACCTCGGCCCCCATCTGTCCGAAGAAAAGCCGGACTATTTTGGCGGGGATCGGGGTCAGAAGCGGTTTTCCTGTTACTCGAGCAAGGGTGGCCAGAAGCTCACTGTTTGTCACCGGGTTTGGAGCGACAAGGTTAACGGGCCCACTGAGGGAATCACAGGTCAGGGCATGCAGGATGCTGCTTATGGCATCGTCAATGGATATCCAGCTGACAAACTGCTTGCCACTGCCAAAGCGCCGACTAAAACCAAAGGGAGCTGTTTTCAGAAGCCCGGAAAGCGCTCCACCTTTGGGAGTAAGCACAACTCCAATCCGTAAAAAAACCGTCCTGATGCCAGCATCCTGCGCCACCTGGCCAGCCCGTTCCCATTGCGAACAGACATCCGAGATAAAGGCTAGACCTGGTTCTGTCTCCTCGCCTATACAGCAGGCCTGACAGTTGCCATAAAACCCCACTGCAGAGGCACTAAGAAATACTCCTGGCTTATGGTGCGTTTTAGCCAGCTCCTGCGCAAGGAGCTGCGTGCCCAGGATACGACTGTTCAAAACCTGTTCTTTCTTCTTACTTGTCCACCTCCTTTGCCCAACATTTTCCGCGGCAAGGTGAATAACACCATCAAAGGCAGGAAGCCCAGCCAGGTTCAGCTGGCCTTTTGTTGGGTCCCAGAATATTTCTTTCTGACTGCGATTTGGCTGTCTGCGAACTAAACGCCACACCTCATGCCCACCCGTTGTTAAAAGGGGTAAAAGGGCAGAACCAAGAATACCGCTGGCACCGCTAATAAGCAGTCGCAGTGGACGCTTACTTGCAACGACATGTAGCTTAAGGTCTTCTCGTAAGGTTGCATGCCGGTAGCGGAAGGTTTTCCGCAAAACCGGCTCTACCAGTACCTTTCCTGCCCAGGGAAAAACTGCCTGTCCCGGCAATCTATAGGCAATGTCGTCTGTCAGTGTTGCCCCTTCCGCATCGTGTTTAAAGATATGCATATGAATCCAGGTCTGAAAGGGCCCTCGTTCCTGAATATCTCTAAAGAAAACATTAGCATCATTTTCAATATGTCTGGCCTGCCAGGTGTAGGGAAATGGGCCAAAGTGCATGCGCATGCGCACCTGCCCGCCAGGTTCAATACCGCCGCTGCGGCAGAGTACTTTGGTGTTTTCCCAGGGCGGGATGAGCCTTTCCAGGGCACCGGGCCGGCTGTGCCAGCGATACAGCTCCTCCACACTGCAAGGGAAAGTTGCCGAGGCACTAAACTGCGAATTATTGTTACTGGCAGAGTTCATGTAAGGCTTTTTCAAGAGCGGGATAGGCAAAAACATAGCCCCTTTTTTCCAGGGCCTGCGGCAAGACCTTTTGTCCCTTTAAGAGAGATTGCCCAAACTCTCCTAAAAAAAGCTTCATCATGCTGGCAGGTGCGGGCAGGATGGCTGGGCGTCCAAGCTCCTTTGCCAGTGTCTGTGCAAACTCCTTTTGTCGCACCACTCCAGGGGAGGTAAAATTGAATGGGCCTTGGCACTCTTCGCAGGCCAGGAGAAACTGAATAGCGCTAATCAGATCATCCAGATGAATCCAGGGAAACCACTGCCTGCCACTGCCGATGGGCCCACCCAATCCAAGTTGAAACGGCGTCTTCATAGTGGCAAGGGCGCCACCCTTTTTACCGAGCACCACGCCAAAACGCATGATGGCTACTCTAGCTCCTTTCTCGTTAGCCCTTTTTGCCTCAGTTTCCCATTCTCGGCAAACTCCCGCAAGGAAATCCTGTCCGCTGGGACTTTCTTCACTCAGTTCCTTTTCGCCTCCATCACCGTAAAATCCTGCAGCTGAGGTACTCAACAAGATCATGTTGCTGCCGTCGGGGATGGCATCCACTAAATTCCTCGTGGTTTTAATCCGGGAATTTAGTATGGCCTCTTTGGCAGAACGAGTCCACAGGGCAAATACTGAGCGTCCGGCCAGATTGATCAGGGCATCCTGATTGGCCACAGTCTTTTGCCACTCTCCCGGTTGCGTGGTATCGGCAGCTATGCAGGTCACTCCACCGAGAGAGGCCATGCGAGCGCAGCTTTTTTCACTCCTGCCAATAAGCGTGACCTCATGCCCTGTCGCAAGCAGGGCCTTGCTCAAAGACGAACCTACAAATCCCGTTCCGCCGGTAATCAGTATGTTCATATGGTTTCCTCCCTTCTTTCTTGCCCACCTGGTTTCAATGCCATATTCACCGCAAGAAACCTCTTGTTTTCTCAGAAAATCTGTATCATTTTACAAGGCTCATGCCAAAGAACACAAGTGGATGCATAGAGAAAAATGGCTTCTTCACTTCATTAGTAGTGTCCACTCAAGGAGATGTCAAC
>RRZU012394965.1_pt1 | contig 15628 bp, 15 predicted proteins | sample 2165561 | NCBI WGS metagenome assembly RRZU01 (sample SAMN10456909, study PRJNA506462) | wastewater metagenome | isolation source: wastewater sludge | place: USA: Moscow, Idaho
ACCAATAGCTTGGGTTTTAGCTCGACTTCCTGTCCCTCTCTTGCAAGATCGTAGGCCCTTTTTCCTTCTACTTTGCAGGCAGAATAAGCTGGCGGTATTTGTTGTATTTCACCAATAAACTGATTCAATTTTTCAAGAACCAATTCTTTTGTTATATGTTCCGTAGGGTATGTTCCATCGATGTCTGTTTCCAAATCGAAAGACGGAGTTGTTTCCCCCAGTTTTATGGTTGCTATATATTCTTTAGTCTGATACTGAAACGATTCTATAAGTTTCGTTTTTTTTCCTGTGCAAATAATCATCACTCCGGTTGCCAACGGATCTAAAGTTCCTGCATGGCCAACCTTCAACTTATTAACACCTAGTTTTCGACAAAGTTTATTTCTTAACTTTCTTACCAGCGTAAACGATGTCCAGTTTAGCGGCTTTTTTATGTATAAAACTTCTCCGGAAATAAAATCCATTATACTGTTAATTCATGTCCGGCAAACATCAGGATCAAGATAATACCGCCAACTATAATGCGGTACCATCCAAAAACTTTAAAGCCGTATTTAGTTACAAAACCTATAAAGAACTTTATGGCCAAAAGAGCTACGATAAAAGCCACAACGTTTCCCAGAATTAATATGCCTATGTTGTCCTTCAATAATTCAAATCCTGTTTCGGATGTAATGAGTTTGAAAACTTTCCATCCTGTGGCAGCAGCCATTGTAGGCACAGCCAGAAAAAAAGAAAACTCAGCAGCATTCTTGCGACTCAGCCCACGGGTCATACCTCCGACAATAGTTGACATCGAACGTGATACCCCCGGTATCATTGCAATGCATTGGTAAAAACCTATGATAAAAGCATTCTTGTATGTTATTTCCTGTTCTCCTTCCACTGGGTGGTTAAACATCTTATCTACAAACAGCATAAGTATACCTCCTGCTATCAGCATGATCGCTACGACAGTAACATTCTCGAGTAGTTCGTCTATTTTATCGCTGAATAAAAATCCAAGGAATGCAGCGGGTAGAAAACCGACCAGAAGCTTCCAATAGAATTCATATTTGTATAAGACGAATTTAAGAAAACTACTGTGCTCTTGCCTCGGTTTGTCGTTTCTGAAGCGAAAGAAACGATTCCAATACAATACGATTACGGAAAGAATAGCACCAAACTGTATGATTACGGTAAAAGCCTTAATAAACTCATTGCTTTCTATTCCCAAAAGACTTTGGGTGATGATCATATGTCCGGTTGACGATACAGGTAAAAACTCTGTAAGCCCTTCAACTATGGCAATTATGATTGCCTCAATGATGCTCATCTTAATTAGTTTTGTGGTTGATTCTGAGCTTCGTTTTCGTCAGATAATTCTTTCTTTCTCGGATACAATATACATACTATCATCAGAAGAAATCCTACAAAGCAAACCATCGGTGCAACCACAATCCTCTTTGTACTGAAAATGTCAGGATCGAACCCTCCTTCTGTGCTGGAAGATGACCCGGTCATAAGGATAAATCCTGTGAATATGATCAGAACCGATACTGCACAAATGATATAGTTCAGTTTATCGAAGGCAAAATTTTTCTTATCCATATTTCTTAGACGTGATAAAGTTTATTTGTTGTCATTCTTAAATATCTGTTTACGGCCCAGGCTGTGGCTACAGATGTAATTGTGATTCCGGAGATCACAACCAGTCCATATACGATGATTAGCTCGTGTGTTTTTACTATAGAGTTGGCTTCAGGCATAATACTCGTTACATAGTATATTATTCCTGTGATGGCCAAATTGGCTAAGATGGCGGCTATAATACCGCTCAGCATCATTTTCCATATAAAGGGTCTCCGAATGAAGGAGTTTGTTGCTCCCACAAGTTGCATCGTGTTGATGAGAAACCTTTTCGAGTAAATATTCAGCTGGATGATACTCCTTATCAATGTAAAAGAAATAAGGATCAGTATTACAGCCAATATAATGAGTGTGGTACCTATGAGTGACAGTTTTTGATTCACATTCGCAATATCGCTTTCGTCGTATATAAAGTCATTTACAATACTTCCGCCTTGCAGCTTCATTCCGGCAAGACTGTTCTTTACCTTTTGAAGGCTATCGGCTTCCATATACTCAGCTTTGATGAATACGTCAATATATGCATGCGAGGGGTCATATCCTTGCGTTTCTTCAGGATCGCGACCCAATTCGGCGATCAGTTTCTGTTTGGACTCTTCCTTACTGATGTAAGTCGTCGACTTCACATAAGGGTTTGCATCGAATTCCTTTTGTATTTTAGTGATGGATGCATCGTCAATATTGTCTGCCAGTTCGACAGAGATCCCCATGCTTTCTTTCAGAAAATCTCCTATTCCTTTAGCCGTAAATCCCACTAAGAGGGTCAGTCCCAATAAGAAAAGGACAAGAGTAATACTGATTGTCGTAATTACTCCTGCCGTAAACAGGGATATGGTTTTATACTGATACTTATCAGACATTGTACACGAAGGATTAAGAGACACTTTCCGTCTGGGTGCTAAATACCCAAATTCGGTGCAAAGGAACAAAATAAATACATCTTACCGTAGTTTTTTTATTTTTTTTAATAATAAAGTCGAATTAGAAAATGAAGAAAGAGAATTTCTTAAATAGGAATCCCCTTTCTGACATTTATATTAAATCTAAAATAATTCTAAAAACAGACTTATTACTGTGATTTTAGAACTTTTCTTTACACTTATAGTTTAGAAACAAGACCTCTCGAAATAGTTTTTATGTATATTTGTAAGCTTTAATCACTTAGAAACGAACGCCAGATATGAATATAGCACTTATCGGATACGGTAAAATGGGGCATGAAATAGAAAAGATTGCCAAAGAAAGAGGTCATAATATTGTAGCAATCATAGACGTAAGCAACACCGATGATTTCGACTCTCCTGCATTCAAGAGTGCAGATGTTGCCATCGAATTTTCTATTCCTGCCAGCGCATTAAACAACTATAGGCGATGCTTTGCAGCCAATGTTCCTGTTGTAGCGGGGACTACCGGATGGCTGGAACATATGGATGAAGTGAAAAAGGCATGTGAGGAAAACAATCAGACATTCTTCTACGCATCCAACTACAGTCTGGGGGTAAATATATTTTTTGTTCTGAATAAATACCTCGCACGCATAATGAATAACTATCCGGACTACAATGTAAAAATGGAAGAGATCCATCATATCCACAAGCTGGATGCTCCGAGTGGGACTGCTATAACTCTGGCAGAGGGTGTAATAGAAAATATAGACAGAAAAGATCGCTGGAATCTGGAAACAGAAGAAAAAAATAACGACCTGGCAATCCATTGCATACGCGAAGGAGAAGTTCCGGGCATACATGAGATTATTTACGAATCGGAAGCCGACGTAATCAGCATTAAGCATGATGCCAAAAGCCGCAAAGGCTTTGCTTTGGGCGCAGTTGTTGCAGCCGAATTTGTAAAAGGTAAAAAGGGATTCCTCGGAATGAATGACATGCTTAAATTTTAAATCGCGATATGGAAAAAACGACAGCAAAACAAGATAACAATAAGAGTGAAAGAAAGAAGCCGGGAATCAAACAATGGATATATGCCATCCTGATTTGTGCTTTCTGTATTTGGTTCGCTTTCTGGACAGGATACTGGGCAGTACTGATACTTATTCCGGTATTCATCGATATCTATATCACAAAGTTCATCCGTTGGGGAGCTTGGCGCGAAGCCAAGAATCCGAAGGTGAGAAGTATTCTCGATTGGGTAGATGCTATTCTCTTTGCTCTGATAGGAGTATGGTTTATCAATACATTCTTTTTCCAGAATTATCAGATACCATCATCATCCCTCGAAAAATCTTTACTGGTAGGGGATTTCCTTTGTGTAAGTAAAGTTAGTTACGGAGCCCGTTCTCCGATGACTCCGTTTTCCTTACCGCTGATGCAGCATACTTTCCCGGGATTGGGAATCAAATCTTATTTGGAGAATCCCCAACTGGAATACAAACGCTTCAAAGGTACAGGTGTCATCACCCGTAACGATATCGTTGTGTTCAATTATCCTTCGGGAGATACAGTAGCCACCAATATCCAGAACAGAGACTATTATGCGCTATGCAAAGAAGCGAAGGAAGAAGGTGGAAGAAGCTTTGTTTGGTCAAGAAAAGACATCTATGGAGATATTATTTATCGTCCGGTAGACAGACGCGAAAATTATGTAAAACGCTGTGTCGGGCTTCCGGGTGAAACCATCTCGATGAGAAACGACACTGTCTTTATCGACGGTAAAGCCATCGCAGACCCTGAAAACAAACAGTTAGCTTATGTGGTGCAAACGGACGGCACCTATATTTCCGACAATGTATGGTTCGATGAATTAAAAATGAGTGATGAAGATCGGGCATCAATCGTATCGGAAGACATCAGCAAGTCCGATTCGACGCTTACGTCTAAAATAGGATTAGCGCCAACTAACGGCAATCCTAGTATTTTATATAGACTCGTATTTTTAACGAAGGATAAAGTTGAAATATTGAAGAAAAAGCCTTTTGTATTAAAGGTTCTAAAGCAAAACGAATATTATAAAAAATGGGCCATATCCGAGAATCAGATTCCTATTCAACCGGAGCAATACCCTATCACTTACGATCAACCATCTTATACTGGTGATTTCCCTGCTCTATGGATCCCGGCCAAAGGCTCAACTATAAAATTCGATACGAATGTGGACTATAAAGTAGCTGCATATAGCCGTTGCATCAAAAATTATGAGCACAACAGTTTTGAATATAAGGGCGGAAAAGTATACATCAACGGGCAACAGGCCGATTCGTATACATTCAAGTTCGATTATTACTTTATGATGGGTGACAATCGCGACAATTCTGCCGACTCTCGCGCATGGGGCTTCGTTCCTGAAGATCACATCGTGGGTAAACCTCTGTTTATCTGGCTATCTTTAGACAAAGACAAAGGATGGTTTAGCGGAAAAATACGTTGGGGACGACTGTTCACTTCGGGAAATAAAAAATAAACGAACCTGTTTGGGGATTGAAAAATGTCTTCAAAGAAAAAAAACATATATATTTTTTTGGGCAAAGTGACATTAATCACTTTGCTCATTGTCTTTTGTATACGGACTTTCTTTATAGAGCCTTATACCGTCTCAACGGCTCAGATGGAAACAGCCCTTGTTAACGGAGAAAAGATACTGATCGATAAAACCGCTTACGGCATTCGCATGCCAATAACGATACTCACAGTTCCTTTCACTTTCGACAAATATTCAGATATAATAGAATTGCCTTACAAACGAATATTTGAAAGCAATGTGAAGCGTAACGACATTGTCTTATTCAATAATCCGTCAGACTCATTAAAGCCTCTCGATAAAGGGGAATTACTCTTAAGCCGATGTGTTGCATTGCCCGGAGATAGTGTCCAAGTAGAAAAAACCTTGCCTGACTCCGTACAGGAAACAGCTATAGCGGATACCACAAGCAATTATAAATTTATGGTTCCGGCTAAGGGCAAAACAATAAAGCTGAATACCGAGGCTATAACAATATACAAACAGATTATATTGCTGGAAAAAGGCTCGAAAGCCAAAGTAGTGGATAATAAACTGTATATCCTCGGCGAAGAACAGAAGTATTATACATTCACCGATAACTATTACTGGCTGTTATCTGATAATACATTGAAGTCTTCCGACTCACGCTCATTGGGCTTTATTCCATTCAAAAATATTATCGGCAAAGCACGTTTTATATGGTATAGTTCCGCTAAGGGACGAAGCTTTTCTACAATCGAATAAGAATTATGACAACATACCTTACATCAGCCTATCTGGCTCCTGTACAATATTATACTAAATTTATAACCGATCAGAAGGTCTTCATCGAACGAAATGACAATTATGTGAAGCAAACCTATCGGAATCGTTGCTCTATTGTTTCCGCAAATGGACCTATATCATTGTCCATACCCGTAGTGCATTCGTCGTCTGAAAAAATAATGACAAAAGATATCCGTATTGCAGAACATGGCAATTGGCAGCACATGCATTGGAATGCGATTATTTCGGCTTATAATTCAACCCCTTTTTTTGAATTTTATCAGGATGACTTCTACCCGTTTTTTCATAAGAAAGCAAACTTTCTGTTTGACTTCAACACCGAGCTTCATTCTCTGATTCTGAAACTTTTAAATATAGATGTTACCGATATAATCTTTACAGACAGCTATAAAACTAATTTCTCAGATGGAGAATCGGATATGCGCGAAGCCATCCATCCCAAAAAAGACTGGAAAACGGATTCAGGTTTCTGCCCTACTCCGTATTATCAGGTTTTTGAGCAGAAATTTGGTTTCATAAAGAATATGAGCATCATAGACCTGCTGTTCAATATGGGTAACGAAAGCCTTATCGTGTTAAAGAATTCTACCGGAAGATAACCCGATATTAAAGTATTTTATATACTTCTCCGTGAATTTATATATAAAACATCGTATTTTTGCGATGAATTCTTAAAACAAGAAGATGTTACGCTTTGCAAGGAAATATATTATCCTGTCTTTTGTCACAGTATCTGTTGCATTATTAGTTGCAGCATGCGCCAATATGGCATCACCCACAGGTGGTGAAGTTGACCTCGACCCTCCTAAAGTAGTAAGAAGCTCTCCGGGGTTTAACGCCATAAATGTAGCCAAAGGAGAAGTAACGATTGAATTTGATGAGAATGTAACGATAAAAAACCCTTCGGAAAATGTAATTATTACTCCTCCTCAGAAAGCTTTCCCCATCATACAGACCGTCAACAGGAAAATAACAGTAAAACTGAAAGACACGTTGATGGTAAACAAAACTTACAACATCGATTTTACTGATGCAATCGTTGACAACAACGAAGAGAATCCGTTAGAAAATTTCTCGTACTCATTTTCCACAGGCGATGTTGTTGATTCACTTGCCGTATCGGGGAAGGTACTTTCGGCTTACAATCTGGAACCTATCAAAGGTATCTATGTAGGACTGCATTCCAACCTGAGTGATACAGCCTTTACAAAGATCCGATTCGAACGCATTTCCCGAACCAACGAAGGTGGATTTTTCACTATCAGGGGAATAGCTCCGGGCAAATACAAGATATATGCACTGGACGATGCCAACAGGGATTATATGTATATCGACCCGACCCGTGCAATAGCATTTATGGATGCAATTATCGAACCGACATCGGAAGGTGCTACACGCAACGATACTGTGTATGCCTTGAAAAAAAAGAATGAACCCGCTGATGCACCTAAAATAATCGACACAGTTAAAACAGTAAAATATACTCGTTTCTTGCCGGATAATATTGTACTGAGGTCATTCAAGTCCTCGTTTCAACGAAAATTCTTACAAAGCAATGAACGCAAAGGCAATCAGCTGTTTATATACTTTGGTGCTCCTACAACGATGCCGAAGGTAGAACCATTCAACTTTGACAAAGATAAAGACTGGGCTATTCTTGAAAAATACCCTAAAAACGACACACTTATCTATTGGATAAAAGACAAGACTATCAATGCGATGGACACCATAGCCTTACAGGTCACATATCTAAAAACGGACTCTCTGAATCAGGATGTACCCGTTACAGACACACTGAAGTTTGTAGACAGGATGCGCCGGAAAGACGCAAAGGAAGAAGAGAAAAAACAAAAAGAAGAAAAGAAGAAACTGAAAGAAGGGGAAGTTCCTGCTATCACATTCCTCGACATTAAGCAAAACCTAACCTCTTCGTGGGATACATACAAGAATATAGAACTCGAATTTGCCGAACCGATACAAGACTCTCTAAAAAGTAAGATTATTCTTCAACAGATGCAAGACAGCGTGTATACCGATATTCCGTTCGAACTGGTGACCGATTCTGTCAATCCGCGAAAGTTCTCTATAAAACATAGGTGGAAATATGGCACGGAGTATAGAGTCAATATCGATTCTGCCTCGATTCACAGTATATACGGACTGTGGAACAATAAACTGGATCAGAAACTAAAGGTGAAAAATGAAGATGAGTATGGACAGCAAGCCATATGGGTAGAAGGACTCGACAGCATTCATTCTTTTATAGAACTTTTAGATAAGTCGGATAAACCAATTCGCAAAGCACGAGTCATAGATAATGTAGCTGTATTTAGGGATGTAACTCCGGGTACCTATTATGCACGGATTATATTAGATGCAAATAACAATGGTGTATGGGACACCGGAGACTTTAACAAAGATTTACAACCTGAAATGGTCTGCTATTTACCGAAATCGCTGGAGGTAAAGGCGAACTTCGAACATGAAGAAAACAGTCCGCCTTGGAGAATAGATATCTCGACTCTTGCCGGTCAGAAACCGTTGGACATTACGAAGCAAAAGCCAAAGGACAAAGAGGAGCGAAGGAAAAAATTGGAGGAAAGAGAAGCGAAGAACAACCAAACCCGCGAAAGAAATAACAACCAAAGCGGCACAAATAGTAAAAACTTAAACAACAATGCAGAGACTGAGTACTAGCGTGTTGTTTGTTAAACAGAACTGATTATGAAAAAAACTACATGGATTCTAGTTATAATTTCAGTCCTATTCAGCCTGAATGCCGGAGCTCAATGTAAAGTAAACAATACTTTTTTTCAGGCAGGCGAGGTGCTGACATATGATCTTTATTATAAAAACGGATTGCTAAATATCAAGGCCGGTACGTCATCGCTGAAAACAGTAGCCGACAATTTCAACAATATTGATGCATATAAAATGACCTTATTGGCTGAATCCACCGGTACTGCTCGTAAAGTATTCAGTCTGAACGATACTCTGACCTGTTATACAACCAAGGATCTTGTACCTCTGATGTATCTCAAAAATGCACGCGAAGGTAAAAGTCATACAGTAGAAAGAGTTATCTATACATATGGCAGTCAAGGTATCTCGTTGAACACAAAAAGGGTTAAGAACGGGGTATTCAGGTTCGAAGAAACACTCAAATCAAACACATGCATATATGATATGATGAGTGTCGTATTCTATGCCCGTGCATTAAATTACACAGGAATGAAAAAAGGCGATACCTCTAAAGCTGATTTTATTTCCGGTCGAAGAAAAGTGAGCATGATTATCGAATACGGGGGAATAGAAACCGTCGAAGCCAACGATGATAAGAAATACAGCTGTATCAAACTCACACTCAGCATTATGGACGATGCTTTCAGCGACAAAAAAGAGGCCATGAAAGTATATATAACGAACGATAACAATCGATTGCCTGTACGTCTCGACTCGAAACTAAACATAGGTTCTACCCGTGCTATCTTGAAAAGCTACAAAGGCAATATGTATCCGGTAAAAACGCTGTAAACGAGAAAGTCAATCGCTAAATAAAATAAAGGGGCTGTCTCAAAAGTCGGACAAGCCCCTTTTTCTATGCTTTTTCTTCGGGTCTGTATCTGAGACTGTTTTCAAATATTCAATTCTCAGAGAGATAAAATTACTTTTGGGACAGCCTCTTTTATTTTATATTAGTATAAATTATGATGTCAGCCTATTTTAGGACAAGACAAACAATTAGAATTCCAGTTCTATTCTGACAATATCATCCTTGACAATAACCGTAGAATTAAGAAAACCTTTCTCTCTAATCACAGTCTCTAACTCTTGAATAGATGGATAATCAGATGTTCCATTAAACTCTCTAGCATCATCAATTAAAATAATATGTTCAATATTAGATTCTAATATGGTTTTAAGCTCCTGCATCACAGGACTCTCTGTTTCTCCTTTTGCAGTAATTCCTCCGGAATAATGTCCGTCCAACCAAAATATAGTTTTTTCATTAATTTCTTTAACAACAGATGCTAAAACAACACCACTATCACCCTGAATTACTTGAATATTTTTATACTTTTTGAGTCTTTTCACGCACATCTCGTATAGTTGTTCACTCAACTCAATAGTATATATTTTTTTAAATAATTTCCTCTGAGCATAGACCATATCTCCAAGGTAGGTACCTGTTTCAACAAGCGTTTCAATATTAAACCTTTCTTGGTATGACTTAATAGCTAATTGTTTTACTACGTGAGGAGTTGGAAGTGGACATCCTTGCCTCTCCCATTTTTTCAATTGCTTATTGTATTTATAACTAAGATAACAGTCTCTAAGAGGTTCTGGAATGAAAGGAAGTAATTGTTTTAATGTACCCATTGCTTTTATATTAATTAATTACCAAAAATCCAATTTTTATTTTTTAACAAGGTTGATGTTGCTGAACTACCAAGATAATCTATAGTCCCTGATATAGGATTAGATACCCTTGATGGTAACGCTGCTGCAAAGTTACTAAAATTTGATGAATTGCTAATCAAAGGAGTACTTCTACATGTAATTTTTCTCAAAGCTTTATTTTTTGATATGTCCAATGTGCTTATACTGCTCCCATGAAAAATGATTGATTCAAGTAGGGTATTACTAGTAAGATTGATATTACTAATACCTGTATGAGAGAACGCTAAATAAGTAAGGCTCTTACAATATGACACATTTAAGGACGTAATTCCTGTACTTTCTACAGATATTGCTTTTAACAAGGGTGTCTTAGAGAAATCTATAGATTTTATATTACTGTTGTTTGCAGCACCAAAATTTAATAATTTAGGATGATTTGCTAGATCTATTTTTGACAAATTATTAGTTGTAACAGATAGATACGTAAGTTCAGAGCACTTAGACGCATCAAAATCTGTAATTCCATTACCATCCAGCGAGAGATAGGTTACAGCAGTGTTCTTACCCAATATATTTATTGTTTTACTTGTAGTTGTTCCATAAGAATGTGATACTAACTTGCGATCTGTTGATGCCGTAATTGTTTCTTTTTTACCATCTCCCCAGTCGATTGTTCCAGGCTGATTTACAGCTATATAAAAACTGACGCTAGATTTTGCTGTCTTCATTGTAACAACAGCATCTGTGTATACCGGTACTATAGGGTATGAGCAGCGATTAACATTCAACTGTCTTTCTAAATCAATTCTTTGAGCTTCCGTTAAAGGCTGGTTATTTGAATCATATACAACATCATCTAGCTGGGAACAAACATCGGGTCTAGCTATGTAAGGCAAATAGAATGTATTTATAAATTTTCTATCGTTTTCAGACAGATAGGAACGATTAGCATAAAATGTTGAGCCATCTTTTCGGCTCATAGTCGGAATAGAGAAATTAATTGCAAAATCATAAGAACCATATAGCATTATTGAATTGAAATCGAAACTGCCTATCATGTAATAATTACTAGTTTCTTTTCTAAAATTATGTTGTTCATCTACCTTTATATTACTGAAATTAATATTAACATAATCGTCTCTGTCTGCTCTACATTGTTCATGGAACATCCCTAAAGCATGACAAATTTCATGAGTTATTATTCCCCTACTGAAATTACTTATTCTAAGAATCTGTTTGCCTCCAATACGACCAACTGAGGAACTATTTTCATTTGAGGACGTAAATACAACCAGAGGATATTCAAATCCATAATTAGGATCATAAATTGGTTCGTATGTCGCGTCAAAAAACCTCACATTTGTAATTGACTCCATGTAATCCATTGCATCTTTTATTACATATTTTTGACCTAGCGTTAAAGTATCACTGTAAGCAAAACGAAGCATTGACCAAAACATGTTTTGACTTGGGTTCCGACCTACAGATTTAGTCTTACTTGGTTCGTAATAGATGGTCATCCCACTTCTGGGATCAACCGGAATACCATCTAACGGATTGATATCCCCTAATTCTTTTGGATCATAAAACATCGATCCTGTTTCATCCAGTAATTTAAGTTGTTCATTTGATAGTATTATATCTTCTTGATAATAATACAAATCTCCAACTTTTTCAACAGTCACTCCAGACTTAAGTGTTATGTACTCAGAATTTGCTTTCGATCTCAAATTCATTGAATTCTGATTATTTTCTTGTTCTTGATCTTGATTTGAACATGAAAAGAAAAAAAATACAGCTAATAAGAATAATAAATTCTTTTTCATCTTTGTAAATTTTGGTTACACATTAATATAAATATTAAAAAATGTCATTTTAGATAACATTTTTTAATCTAAATTATTTTATTGCTACTTTTTAGAAAGCACTTCAATGAGCGAATAGGTATATATTGAAGAATCTTGAGGAGGATTTAGAACTTTTATCTTTTTTACCTTTAATTCATACTCAAATCCTTTTTCATATTTGAATCCTTCTATTCTATCTAAAGTCAAATATATTATAGAATCATTCGAACTATCTTTTATTACCATATGTTCTACCTCTCTTTCCCATAGGGTTGGACGTATAATAGTAGTAGGATAAACTGTAAAAGTTACAATACTTTCCAATTCCTCATTTTTATCGCAAGAATTAGCAAAAGATAAGATCAGACATAGTATTAAAATTATGGAGTTTTTCATTTTTAAAGTATAGTTTGGTTATAAACTTTTCCCACTTTAAAGATAGGGAAAATAACATTTATTGATTAAAATTATTTAAATAATTTTAATTGCATTGATATTTTTGATAAATGCACACCCTCGATAGTCTTACTTTATATCGTGCAGAGAAATTAATTTACACAACCGTTTGGCTTCATTTAGCGACACAGCATTAAAGTGCCACCATTCGCCCCTGATGGTTAAGAATCCGGCTTGAGTCATTACCTTCCTTAACAAATTGCGGTTTTTGACTTGTTGTTTGGTCAACACACCCTCTCGGATCAACTCCTGCTCCCTGTTTATTCCGGCTGCTTTACCAAAAAAATCGAAAGGGGTACCCATATCAAGAGGAACGCCCTGCTTGTTGCAGATAGTCAGGTCGACCGCCATTCCGTAATTATGCAACCCTGTGCGCTGTGGATTTGCGATGTACGCAGCATAAGGGGTATTCTGCACCACTTTATACATCTTTTTCTGTACATTCAACGGACGGACAGCATCGTAAACCAAAAGGCTTAAATCGGGATTTATTTCTTTCAGATACTGCTGTGCCTTTAGCAGCTTTTTTGCAGCTACAGGATGCAGATATATATTCGACAAGGTATCGTAAAGAACTGTCTTTGTAAAATTATCAGTCGTGGCATATTTCAGATCCGACAATATAGTCGGATCTAATTCTTTGACATTCACCAGTTGTTGGCTTTGCAAATAGGATTCTAATTTTGACACCCTGCCTTGCGCCAACAATAAAAAAGGAAAAAGAAAAAAGAAACAATAAAAGATGCTTTTATTCATCATCTTCGTCCTCATCGAAATCGAACTCGATATATTCTCTGGTCAACACCTCATCGATCAAAGAACAAACATTCGTATATTCGGCTGTATTATTTAACCTGTCGATAGACATATAAGCCTCTTTCAACGATTTCAAAACAACTACATCCTCCTCATTCGGCCCCATTTCGGGACTCTCGACAAACCATTGCAGTTCGTTTTTCAAATTATCACGGGCACTATTGTAAAACGTCAAGGCGGCCTCAGTTTCCCCTACTTCCTCTTTTATTCGGGCAGTTTCTACCATATCGTGCCCCACTACATTCTTATAGCTACGCATAATAGCCAAAGTGATAGTCGTACGCATCACCGTAACAAAATGCAGGGCATCGATATCCTGACGCACCCTGTAATAATAGATCAGATTCATCAAAGCCGCACGAACCAAAGCCGCCTCCGATAAGATATAATCATCTACCACACGCGCGGTAGGATAGCCGAATGTTTCTTTCTGGATTCGTTCTGTTAAAGCAGGCAATGAATCAAATATGGGATCTGCAACTTTTTTCAACATCTCGTCCTGAGTGCCGTTTATATCCAATGCAAATATCAGACGCACCAAATCACGGATAAAAGCCCCATTCGACTCTCTTATCGTTGCGAAATCGTACTCTTTAAGTATTTGGCTCTCTCCGGTCGAAAATAATTCTTTTGCGATATCCAGAACATCTTCTTCGTCCTGCAAAGCTAAAAGATTGTCTATATCGTTTTCAATAATTAATTTCCAAATCGGTCTGTTATCGATTTCTAAAAATGATTTTACATTATCATTCAGAGTCAGTCTGTTCTCCATCGGTTTTAGTGTTTATGATTATTGTTTCGGGCGATGAAACGCTCTTTCTCATAGCCTGGTATATTTCTTCTTGTATGCGCTGGCGAATCCCCATGCTCATTAGCTCCTTGTGTGTCCGCTTGTCATATACCCGATTCGACAGCAATATATAAATGAGGTTATTGTCGGGATCGATCCAAAAGCAAGTACCCGTAAATCCTGTATGACCATAGGTACCGGCAGGGGTACTCAAGCTGGTAGGGCTTGATTTGTTTGTCCGTATCTCCGGTTTATCGAAACCTAATCCACGTCGCGAAATCGAACTTTTGGCATTGGTGAAAAGCAGACACGTCTTTTCAGACAAATATTCCTCATCACCGTAAGTACCTTTGTTCAGCCACATCTGATAAAGTTTAGCCAGGTCATTGGCATTTGAAAACAATCCGGCATTACCGGATACTCCGCCCATAAAAGCAGCTCCTTCGTCATGTACGTTTCCCTGTACAAGCTGTTTTCTTAAGAAGCCATCATTCTCGGTAGGCACAATCCGGCTTTTATCAAATTTGGCCAACGGATTGTATGTTGTAGTAACAGCACCCAGCCTGCTGAAATAGTTTTCCTGTACATAAGTATCCAGACTTTCGTTCGTTACTCCTTCAACCACCTCCTTCAATAACATAAAATTGAGGCAACTATACAAATACCGTTTCCTTTTTGTAAGTTTAGAATCAGCGATAGCGGCTATGATAGTATCATTGTACGATTTATTTACATACAGGTTGTCAGCCAACGGGAGGAAGCCTGCTTTTGGCGTAGCCGAAATAATATTCGGCTTATATTTATAGTCGCTCCGAGTCCATGTGCCAGAGTCAAATTCGTTTGAATAAAGATCTGTCCGTGTTGAATTAAACAGCTTGCCTTCGTAACTTGTCTGATCGATAGCCATCAGATAATAAGGAATAAACGATGGCAACCTGCTCTCGTGAAACAAAGCATCGCGGACTGTAATCTGTGATTTGTCCGTTCCCTTCAACTGTTTAACATACGCACTCAAAGGTGTACTTAGTTTCAGTTCCGAATCATCGTACAATTTCATTACAGCCGGAAGTGTAGCCGACGCCTTAGTCATCGAAGCCAAGTCGTAGATATTGTCATTGGAGACAGCATGCTTGCCGTCATAAGTGAATGATCCGAACGATCTGTTGTATATTACTTCACCGTCTTTGGCAATCAGTATTTGGCAGCCAGGGAAGGCCTGAGCTTCTATCCCCTCCTTAATAATTGATTCTATCGCATCTAAACGGGAGGTTTGAATTCCAACCTCTTCCGGGACAGAATAGCCCAATCTCACTTTCTTTGTTTCAATACCTTTCCCTTGTTTGCATACACCCTCCACGGTCACAGGTATTTTCCCCTCTACTTTGTTCCCCCCGAAAATAGCCTGCGCTGCATAATCCTGCGCCAACGAAGTGTTTTCATAAGTCAACAA
>RRZU011212262.1_pt1 | contig 15626 bp, 11 predicted proteins | sample 2165561 | NCBI WGS metagenome assembly RRZU01 (sample SAMN10456909, study PRJNA506462) | wastewater metagenome | isolation source: wastewater sludge | place: USA: Moscow, Idaho
CGAAGCTGAAGCGCGGGCGATGGCTCAGCGCGGATACCGGTTGCTTGAGGGAAAACTGGTGTCGCTCTGGTGAGGGCGCGCGTGCGGATCAAAGCAGTCGACATCTTTGAGCTTCGCATGGCAAGGTGAACGCCTCGAATGTCCTGTCGTGCAGGCGTTCGGGGCCTTGTGTGTCGGCGTTGCGGTTTCCCTTTGTCTGTCGGAACGCTGACGCCGGCCTCGCCGACCGGGCGGGACATTTTTGATCACGTTCTGGACTCAACCATGCTCAGTCATGAGATCAACCGAGCCTTTCGTGCACGCCTCGCCAGCGGCGGTGCGTTGCTCATGCCCGGGGCCGCCAACGCACTGGCCGCGCGGGTGATCGCCGACCTCGGTTTCGAGGCCCTTTACCTTTCCGGCGCGGGGCTGACCAACACCTACCTCGGCATGCCCGACCTGGGTTTCGTCAGCCTGACCGAGATTGCCCAGCACACCGCGACGATCCGCGACGCGACGGATCTGCCCCTGGTGGTCGATGCTGACACGGGCTTTGGCAATGCGCTCAACGTGCGCCATACCGTGCGCACGCTCGAGCGTGCCGGCGCCAGCGCAATCCAGCTCGAAGACCAGGTCAATCCCAAGCGTTGCGGGCATTTTTCGGGCAAGGACGTGGTCAGCCTCGGCGAAGCACGCAGCCGCATCAAGGCCGCCGTCGATGCGCGCCAGGACCCCAATCTGCTGATCGTCGCGCGCACCGACGCACGCGCGACGCTGGGCTTTGCCGCAGCCATGGAACGCGCCGCCGCCTTCGTCGAGGACGGCGCCGACGTCACCTTCGTCGAGGCGCCGGAAAGCGTCGATGAGTTGCGCGCCATCCCCTGCGGCTTGCCGGGCACGCCGCAACTCGTCAACGTGGTGATCGGCGGCAAGACGCCCGCGCTCGACTTTGCCGAACTCGACGGCATGGGCTTCAAGCTCGTTCTTTACGCCAACGCCGCCCTGCAGGGCGCGCTCTACGGCATGCAGGCTGCGCTGTCGCGGCTCAAGGCGGACGGCCGCCTGGACGAGGATGGGCCGGTGGCAAGTTTCAAGGAGCGGCAGCGGATGGTGAATAAACCGTTCTTCGACGCGCAGGAAAAACGTTATACGAACGATACGGCTTGAGCCGCGGCCAAGACAGGGGAACGATCAGCGGCGATTTCGCATGCAGGAGGAATGAATGCCTCAACTCAGGATCGATCCGGCGCTCGCATCGGATTTCGCCGCGCTAACCGCCGATGCAGGCGTGCGCGAGGCGCTGGCGCATGTCGAACGCGACGCCGAGGCGACGTTGGCCGAACAGAAAACGCTGGCCACGATTCCGGCGCCGACCTTCGCCGAGTCCGAACGCGCGGCTTACCTTGCGGCGCGCTTTGCAGAACTCGGTTTCGCCGATCTGCGCCTCGACGCGGCGGGCAATGTCATCGCCTGCCGTCCCGGCTCCGGGGAGGGGCCGACGCTCGTCATTTCGGCGCATCTCGATACGGTCTATCCCGCAGGCACCGAGCTGAGTGTGCGCAGCTTGGCCAACGGTCGGCTGGAGGGGGCGGGCATCGCCGACGATGCCCGCGGTCTGGCCGAGATTCTTGGCATCGCCCGGGCATTGCAGGCGACGAAGCTCGCCACGGTGGGCGACCTGTGGTTCGTCGGCACCGTCGGCGAGGAGGGGCTGGGCGACCTGCGCGGGGTGCGTGCCTTATTTGCCGAGCATCGTGACGCGATCGATGGATTCATCTCGATCGACGGCGCCCTCGAGGCGCGCATCGCATTTGTCGCGGTCGCCAGCCGGCGCTACCGGGTGTGCTTCAGCGGGCCCGGCGGGCATAGCTTCACGGACTTCGGCCGCCCGTCGGCGATCCACGCGCTCGGGCGGGCGGTGGCGGCGCTGGCCGAGTTGCGTCCTCCGGAGCGTCAGGACGGCGCGGATACGGCCAAGACGACCTTTACCGTTGGCACGGTCAGCGGCGGCACCTCAGTCAACAGCATCGCGGCCGAGGCGAGCTTCGAACTTGACCTGCGTTCGACCGACATGGATGTGTTGCGTACCCTGGAGGCGCAGGCCTTGTCCGCCATCGATGCCGCAGTCGTGGCCGAGAACGCGCGATGGGGCGGCACGCGCCCCACACGCCCGATTGAACGGCACCTCGAAGCGATCGGTGACCGTCCCGGCGGCGCCCAGCCCGTCGATGCGCCGATCATCCAGGTGGCCTCGCTCGCCTTGCGTCATGTCGGTGTCGAGCCGATCCTCGGCATTCCGGCCAGCACCGACGCCAACGTGGCGATCAGCCTTGGCATTCCCGCGCTGACGCTGGGGCCGGGGGGCGCTTCGGGCGAGAACCACACCGTCCGGGAGTGGTATGACCCGACGCAGGCACACCGCGGCGTGCAGAAAAACCTGTTGGCCGTGCTGGCTCTGGTGGGGGTCGTGGGCGTGATGCCGCCGGTGTTGCGTCGCAGGGCCGTGGCGGCACACTGAGGCACGCCTAACGCACGCGGTCGGTATGGGGGCTTGCGGGGCTTGCTGGGGAAGGATCAGCGGTAGACGAGGACCGGAATCTTGCTGTGGGTGAGCACCTTGTGCGTTTCGCTGCCGAGCAGCAGGGCGCCCAAGCCGCTACGTCCGTGCGACGCCATGAAGATCAGGTCACAGCCTTGTTCATGGGCCGTGTCGATGATGGCTTCGAACGGGAAGTCGCTGGCCCCGGCAATGGCTGCGCATGCCACACCCGCGCTTTGACAGGCTTCGACGATGAAATCGAGTGCCCGTTTGGCCTCGGCCGCGTCGTGCTCGGCGGCCTTGGCCCACAGCATTTCGTCGATGCGCAGGCCCTCGGTGATGTAGGCGTGCGATTCGGGTTTGGCGTAGAAGCCGGTTATCCGGGCGCCGCACTCCTTGGCCAGTTGTACCGCCGCGCGGACCGCGTTTTGCGAGAGTACCGAACCGTCGGTCGGGACGAGGATGTGCTTGAACATTTTTTTTCTCCCTTCGGGTTGCCACACGTTCACTATAGGAAGCCCGAAGGGGAATGCTACGCGCACGCCGCGCGCGGGGGCGTCAGGCCTGATCGGAAGCTTCTTGCGGTGTTTCCTCCCAGTTCCGGGCGCGTTCGACGGCGCGTCGCCAGCCGCGGTAGAGCGCGTCGCGGCGCGCCGAGTCGAGGGCGGGTACAAAACGGCGGTCAACCTGCCAGGTCGCGGCAATGGCAGCGCGATCGGGCCAGAATCCGACGGCGAGGCCGGCAAGGAAGGCCGCGCCCATCGCCGTGGTTTCGGTGATCCGCGGCCGCTCGACCGGAACGCCGAGGATGTCGGCCTGGAACTGCATCAGGAAGTCGTTGGCGACGGCGCCGCCGTCGACCTTGAGCGACTTGAGGGTGATGCCGGAGTCGTCCTGCATGGCCTGCAGCACATCGCGCGTCTGGTAGGCGATGGCTTCGAGCGTGGCACGCACGAGGTGCGCGCGGTTGGCGCCGCGGGTCAGCCCGACGATGGTGCCGCGCGCGTACATGTCCCAGTACGGAGCCCCCAGTCCGACGAAAGCGGGCACCACATAGACGCCGTTGCTGTCGGGCACGCTGCGGGCCAGGGGTTCCGATTCGGCGGCGTGGTCGATCAGGCGAAGTTCGTCGCGTAGCCACTGCACGGCCGCGCCGGCAACGAAGATGCTGCCCTCAAGGGCGTATTCGACCTTGCCGTCGATGCCCCAGGCAATGGTGGTGAGCAGGCCGTTTTGCGAGGGCACGCGCTTTTCGCCGGTGTTCATGAGCATGAAGCAGCCGGTGCCGTAGGTATTCTTGGCCATTCCGTCGGACAGGCAGGCTTGGCCGAAGAGCGCGGCCTGCTGATCACCTGCAGTGCCGGCGATGGGGATTGCGGCACCGAGGGCCAGGGCATCGGCGTGGCCGAAGACGCTGCTCGACGGACGGACTTCGGGCAGCATGGCGGCGGGGATTTTAAGCTCGGCGAGGATGCGTTCGTCCCAGCGCAGCGTGCCGAGGTTGAAGAGCAGGGTGCGTGAGGCGTTGGAGTAGTCTGTGGCGTGCACCTTTCCCCCGCTCAGCTTCCAGATCAGCCAGGTGTCGATCGTGCCGAACAGCAGTTCGCCGCGTTCGGCCTTCTCACGCGCGCCAGGAACGTGATCGAGCAGCCACTTGAGCTTGGTGCCGGAGAAGTAGGCGTCAACCACGAGACCGGTGCTTTCGCGCAGGTAGGGTTCGAGGCCGCGTGCTTTGAGCTCATCGCATAAAGGCGCGGTGCGTCGGCACTGCCAGACGATGGCGTTGTGGATTGGGCGTCCGCTGGCCGTGTCCCAGTCTTCGGTGGTCTCGCGCGGGTTGGTGGTGCCGGTGGCGGCGATCTCCTCGGCGCGGATTCCCGTTTCGGAGAGGACTTGGCGCGCCACGCCGAGCTGGGTCTCCCAGATTTCCAACGCATCGTGCTCGACCCAACCGGGCTGGGGGTAATGCTGCGCGAACTCCTTCTGGGATACGCCGACGCTGCGCCCGGCGTGATCGAAGAGGATGGCGCGCGAACTGGTCGTGCCCTGGTCGAGGGCGAGGATGTACTTGGCAGTCATGGCGGCGGGCTGGGGTCAGGTGTCCTGCAAGAGGGCGAGTTCTTCGTTGGTGTGGCGCAGGCGGATCGAGAGCAGACGCGCGAGCTTGGTCATCAGCACCAGGGCGATGCGCTTGTGGTCCTCGGCGAGCAGGTTGTAGTTTTCGACCGAGAGGACGTACATGTCGCAGTCGCGCGTGGCGATCGCGTCGCTCGAGCGGATGCGGTTCTCAAGGAAGGCCTGGCCGCCAATGAAGTCACCGCGTCCGAGCGTGGCGATGTGCTTGATGGCACCGCTGCGCCCGACGGCGCCGACCAGCTTGACCTGGCCCTTGCGGATCAGCATCAGTTCGCTGCCGGTATCGCCGCTCTGGTAGATCGTTTCTCCGGCTTTCCAGGAGCGTTTTTCCAGGCAGGCCTCGAGGTCGACCAAGGTGTCGGGCTTGCTGCCCTTGAACAGCTCGATCTCGTGCAGTTCGAGCGGCGGCCGGTCATGCGTCTCGCCGTGGGTTTCGACGGATTCGACGTCGCCGAGCAGTTGGCTCTCGACCCATTCGATCGCGGCTTCCAACGAGGGCATGTACTGGACGTTGGGGCGCCCGGCGTCGAGGCCGGACAGCTCGAGGAATTCGCGCAGGTTACGGCCGTTGGGCAGGCGTTCGGAAACGTTGGCGAAGAGCAATGGCACTTTGCGTTCGGCAAGAACGTCGCCGACGACGTTGAGGGTGTGCGCGGCGGTGATGTCGACCGATTGCACGCGGCGCAGGTCGAGGATCAGGTAGTCGGCGCGCTGCAGCTCGGGTTCAAGGGCACGGTAAAGCTGCTGCGCGGTGCCGAAGAAGAGGCTGCCCTGCAGTTCGATGATGGGGGCGGAGCGGCCTTTTTCCTCAAGGATGCGCATCTCGCGCTCGGGGCGGTACCAGGCCGAGGAGCGTTCGCTGACCAGGCTCTTGCGCCGGATGACGGTACCGCCGACCTGTTCGCGCAGGAAGAGGAAGATCGAGAGGATGACGCCGACCGCCGAGGCGGCGATCAGACCGACGGTCAGCGAGACGCCGACCACCGCCAGGACGACGGTGAAGTCGAGGGCCGTCGAACGCGATTCGAGGAAGCGCAGCGGCGTCGTGTCGATCATGCGGAAGCCGACCACCAGCAACACGCCGCTCAACGTGGCGACCGGAATCCAGGCGACGAAGGACCCGAGCAGCAGGGCGGTGATGACGGTGAGCACGCCCTCGACGACCCCCGAAATGCGGGTACGGGCGCCGCTCGAATAGTTGACCATGCTGGCACCCATGGTGCCGGCGCCGGGCATGCCGCCGATCGTCGCCGCGGCGATGTTGCCAAGGCCCTGGGCGAGGAGTTCGCGGTTCGAGTCGTGCCGGGTGCGGGTGAGCTGGTCGAGCACGACACAGGTCTTGAGCGTGTCGATCGAGAGCAGCGCGGCGAGCGTCAGGGCGCTGCCGACCAGACCGCCGATCTGCGCGACCTTGAGCTCGCCGATGTCTTGCCAGCGGTCGGTGATCAGGTTGAGGTAGCCTTGGCCGGTGGTGCCGAGTTCGCCGATGACGAGGGTGTTGCCGTCGAGTTGGCGCAGCGATTCATCGGTGACCGCGATCGCGGCGTAGGCGAGGATGCCGGCGGCGATGCCCAGGATCGTCGCCGGGACGACCTTGGTGAAGCGGCCGCCGAGGGCCATGGTGATCGCGGTGACAAGGCCGATGGCGATGTCACGCCAGTCCCAGAGCTGTGGGGCGAGCAGCACTTGCAGCCAGGTCATCTCGAAATCGACGCCGGTCAGTTTTGGGATCTGGCTGCTGATGATGATCAGTCCCACACCCGAGAGGTAACCGCTGACCACCGGATAGGGAATGTAGCGGATCAGGCGGCCGATGTTGGTCAGGCCGAAGAGCACCTGGATGATTCCGGTGAGAATGCCGAGCACGGTGAGCATCAGCACGATGCTGCCGGGGGAGATGCCCTGGCGCACCATTTCAATGGCGAAAGCCGAGAGCACCGCAGCGGCCGGCGCGCAAGGGGCGCTGATCAGGCGGTCGGTGCCGCCCAGGGTCGGGGCGATGAGGCCCAAGGCCATGGCGCCGAGCACGCCGGCGAGGGCTCCGAAGGCGGCGTAGTGCGGAGCGACGGCGCCGTAGACCGAGACCCCGAAGGCGACCGAGGCCGGCAGCGCGACGAGCATGGCGGCGAAGCCGCCCCAGAAGTCGCCCGAATGGTGTTTCCAGGTGCCTGCCAGTTCCCGCATCGTTCCCCCGTCTGTATGGCGTCTGCCTTCGCGGGCAGACGTTATCGTCGTTTCAACGCGGCCTCATTCGGCGCGTTCGATCAGTATCTCCGCGCCTGCGTCGCCTGCGGCTTCCGCCTGCGGCAGGACGTCGTAACCGATGCTCGAAATCTGGGTGTTGATCCAGCGCAATTCGGAAATCAGGTCGAGGTGGGCCGAGCTGCTCTCCATGGCGTTGGAGACCCCTTCGCTCAGGCGGCGGATGTGCGCTTGCGCGCTCTCCTCGCACATGCCCTTGAAGTCGCGCTTGCGCTGCACCAGCACGCTGCCGGTGTCGGGGTGCCAGCTCATGATCACCTCCGCCGCCAGCTGAGCGTTGCCGGTCAGGTAATCGAACAGGCGGCCGAGCTCGTCCTGGCCGGCTTCGGAAAAGCTCTTGCGGTCCTTGCGCATGGTTTCGGGGATGGCGAGCATGGTCTTGCAGATCACGTCGCCGGCGTGTTCGAGACTGGCCGTGTAGCGCAACAGGGCGGTGACCTTGCGCTGCTCCTGTTCGTTCAGGCCCTTGCGCGTGAGGTCGACGGCGTAGGCGCGTACCGCCTTGAACAGGGCGTTGACCTTGTCTTCCATGCGATTGACGTCCTGCGCGTTTTCCGTCGCGCCGGAGACCAGCATGTCGCGCGTCTGGTCGAGCATGTTCTGGATGGTGCCGAGGATGCGCAGCACCTCGCGCGCCAGCGCGGTGACCGGGAGCAAGTCGGGGCGCGTCGTTTCCTCGCCGCGTCCGGGGATGTACTTGGGTCCGTGCTCGTCGGCGGTCTTGGGCGGATCGGGAATGAAGCGCTCGGCAATGCGCGTCGCCTGGTCGACGAGGCCGGTGAAGCCGAGGATCAGCGCGCTGTTGAAGAGGATGTGCAGGATCACGACACGGAAGCCAGGATCGCCGGGGATCAGGGTGTAGAGGCTGGCGACCAGACGCAGCAGCACCAGGCAGATGAAAATGCCGATGAGCTTGAAGGCACCGTGCGCGATGACGATGCGGCGCGCCGGTGCGGCCTGGTTCCAGGTCATCAGGATCGGCGGGATGGCGTTGCCGAGGTTGATGCCGAGGATGGCGGCAAGGATCAATGCCGGATCGGTGGTGATCCCAGCCTGGACCAGGGAGCCCCAGAAAAGCAGGATGGCGATCGACGAGTGGGCCAGCCAGGTGAGCACCGCGAAGAGCAGCAGGGCGATGAGCAATTCGCTGCCGAGCGAGGAGACGATGATGCGGATCAGTTCGCTCGAGGCGAGGGCGCTCGAGACCTGGCTCATGAAGGTGAGTGCGATGAGGATCATGGCGATCCCCAGCGCGATCCGGCCAAATTGCTTGAGCGGCGAATCGGTGTCGCTGTAGATCGAATGCAGCAGGTAGCCGACGAACATCAGGACTGGCCAGAGCGCCTTGAGGTTGAGCGAGAGCAAGGCGGCGATGAGGGCGCTGCCCACGTCTGCGCCGAGCATCAGGAGCAGGCCTTGGGCCACCGGGATGGCGCCGACCGCGGCGAGGCCGGAGGTGAACACGGCGACGGCGAGCGAGCTTTGCAGCACGGTTGCCGCACCGGCGCCGGTGATGAGGGCGATCGCGCGGCTGCGCAGGGCGCGCGGCAAGGCGCGGTGGATTTCCGGCCCGTACATGCGCATCACGCCGGTGCGCGCCATGCGCACGCCCCACAGCAGCAGGGTCGCCGCGCCGAGGATGAGGGTCAGTTCGTAGGTGCCCGATTCTTGCATGGCCAGACCTGTATTCGGGGCGCGGGGCTAGAAGCCGCCGAGATCGTCGAGGACGAGTGTCGGCTGGCGTTCGAGGCCGGCCAGATCGGCGCGCTGCGCTTCGCCGCTGAGCACCAGGATGAAGTCGATGCCGGCGTTTTCGGCGAGCTTCTTGTCGGTCGAGAGCCGGTCACCGACCATGACCATGGTCTCACGCGGAAAACGCTCGAGCAGCGGCGCCAGGACGCGCGGGTCGGGTTTGCCGAAGACGATTTCGGGCAGGCGCCCGGTGGCCGCTTCGTAGAGTTTGACGAAACTGCCGGTGTCGGGCAGCGGGCCGGCGGGCGAGGGGCAGACGAGGTCCGGATGGGTCGACAGGAAACGGACCTCGGGGCGCTGCAGCAACAGGCAGGATGCTGCCAGTTTGGCGTAGGTCAGCTCGGTGTCATAGGCCAGGACGACGGCCTGGCAATCCTCGCCAGCAGTGAATACGAGCTCCGGCAACTGCGCTTTGAGAAAGGCCTGAAAGCTGGCATTGCCGACCGGGTAGAGGCGGGTGATTGCTTCTTTGCGCAAATGGTCCAGCAGTGGCAGGAGCGGCGACAGGATGCGCTCGATCCCGACCTCGATGCCGAAGCCCGCCAGCTTGCGGGTGTATTCGGCGAGGTCTTTCGAGGTGTTGTTGGTGAGGAAGTAGATTTCGCGCTGGGCGAGGTTGCGGCGGATGAAATCGATCGTTCCGGGAATGGGCCGGTCGCCCAGGTAGACCGTGCCGTCGAGGTCGAAAACGAAACAGGTTTTGGTGTGCGGATTCATGCCGCCAGTATGCCACTCAAAGTGCCGCGCCGAGGCGTTCATCAGCGGTGGCGCGCTCTTTTTCGCAGCGCTCGCCATCCCATCCGAGTTCCTTGGCCATGACTTCGATGACGCGCGGCAGGGCGGCGCGCGCGGCGGCGAGGTCGACCAGAGCCAGCGGCAGGCGGCGTGCGAGCACGTCGATGGCGCGCTGCGCGTATTCATGGCGTGCGGCGTAGACGACCTCGGCTTCGATGTAGGGATGGCGTGCGTGCAAGCGCGCGGCATGCCCGGCGTGGGCCAGCGCAGCGACCTTCCCCGCTTGGTCGCCGAAGCTTTGGTGCAGGTGCTCGGCGATGTCGCTTGGCAGGCCGAATTCGCCGCCCAGGTCTTCGCGTTCGGCCGGTGCGTAGTGCTCGGCGCCGACGATGGGCAGATTGGCCGTACGGCAGGCGGAGAGTCCGCTGAAGCCGAAGGTGTGGATCGCCTCGTCGACGGCCTCCTCGGCCATCTTGCGGTAGGACGTCCACTTGCCGCCGGCCATCGAGATCAGCCCGGACGGGCTCGTGAGGAGCAGGTGTTCGCGTACCAGCTGCGCGGTGTTGGCCGCGCCGTCGGCCTGGATCAACGGGCGCAATCCGCTCCAGACCGAGGCAACGTCGGCCCGGGTGGCCTTCATGTCGAAGTACTGGTTGACGTGGCGCAGGACGTAGGCGATCTCGTCTTCGCGGGCCTGCGGGTGTTCGACGATCTCGGCGGGGCTGTCGGTGGTGCCGACCAGGGCGTGGCCCTGCCAGGGCAGGATGAAGAGCACTCGGCCGTCTTCGGTCTTGGGAATCAGCAGGCCGGTGTCGGGCGGGGCGAAGCGGGCGTCGAGGACGATGTGGATGCCCGAGGCTGCCTTGAGGATGGGGGCGGCCTGCGGTTCGTCCATCTGGCGGATGCGGTCGACGAAGGGGCCGGCGGCGTTGATCACGCCGCGGGTCCTGAGTTCGAATTCCTCGCCGCTGAGGACGTCGCGAACCCGTGCGGCGCATATTTTCCCGTCCTGCTTTTCGAGTCCGACGACTTCGACGTGCGGGGCAATCGTCGCGCCGTGCTGTTCGGCGGTGAGCGCCAGGCTGACGGCCATGCGGGCGTCGTTGAACTGGCCGTCGTAATAGACGACGCCGGCCTTGAGGCCGTCGGCCTTGAGCATGGGGAAACGGCGCAGCGCTTCTTCGCGGCCGATGAGTTTGCTGCGGCCGAGCCCGAGGTGACCGGCGAGCAGGTCGTACATGACGAGGCCGGCGTAGACGTAAGGGACTTCGAACCAGTTGTAGATCGGCGTGATCAGCGGCAGACGGTGTGCCAGGTGCGGGGCGTTCTTGAGGAAAATGCCACGTTCATGCAGGGCTTCCTTGACCAGATGATACTGGGCGCGGTCGAGGTTCTTGACCGCCGCCTCAAGGTAACGCACGCCGCCATGCACGAGCTTGGTGCTCTTGCTGCTGGTGCCTTCCGCGAGGTCGTTCTTTTCCAGCAAGGCGACCTTCAAGCCTCGGCTGGCGGCATCGAGGGCGATGCCGCAACCGGTTGCGCCACCGCCGATGATCAACAGGTCGTAGAGGGGCGTTGTGCGCAAGGCGGTGCTGGGCGGTGAGGTCGACATGGCGGTTGTTCGTTTGGGGTTGTTGCGAAAATGGCATGCTCTTAAAGCAACATTATATATTCGAAAACGAAAGTCAGTGATCACGCTTTGATCGCTTGCTAAGCGGCTTGAGTCGGTTTTTGCGTAGTGCTTGCCGAAAAAACACGGTTTTGGTTCGTTTTTGAATTTTCTTCCCCTGTAAAGGTGTGGCTGGCGACACAAGGGTAAATTGCATGCATGTCAGGAACGCGCTAGCGTGTCCTTGGAGTCCCTCGGCGGCACTGGCGAAATGTTCGCGCCGCGCGGAGGGACTGGACCAACGATCGACCACGAACATCGGAGGGCTTTGGATGCAGGCAGCGACGAGCGGGCGGGGGCTTGGTAGCCGGTTTTCCAGTCGGTTTTTCGGCGTAGGGTTCGCAGCTTTGGTTTGCGTCTTCGTTTCGATGCGAGTGTTGGCCGAAACGCCGCTGTCGTCCGAACTCCAGCGCAGCGAAACGCTCATCGTCCTGACCGAAGAATGGCCTCCGGTCAGTTTTTCAGGTAACGGCGAGGCGACCGGGATGGCGGTCGATGTGGTGCGCGAAATACTGCGCCGGACGGGGTACAAGGCCGAAATCGAGGTCGTGCCGTGGGCGCGTGGGTTCAAGCAGGTCAGCGAGCATCCGAACGTTTTGTTGTTTTCGGTGGCGCGGACCCCGGAACGGGAAGCCGTGATGACCCTGATCGGCCCCTTGCTGACGGCGCGCACCGAGATGTATCAGAGACGCGGCAACGTCTGGAAGGATCGGACCGGCGACGAGTTGCGCCAAGGCGTGGTCGGTACCTATCGGGCCTCGGTGTTCGAGAAGATCGCGCGCGACAACGGATTTTCCCGCCTCGAATTGACCGTAACGGCGGACCGCTCGGCGCGTATGCTGTTAACGGGGCGCATCGACCTGTGGATCGACAGCAGCGTCAGCGCGCCTGCGATCACGCTGGTGTCCGGGGGGAGTGTTGCGGATCTGGAGACCGTGCTGACACTGGATGTCACCGAGTTGATGCTCGGGGTCTCGCGCGGTACGCCGGCCAAAGTGGTTTATGAGCTCGAGAACGCGCTGCATGCGATGAAGGCCGATGGCAGCTACCAGCGCATTTTCCGGCGCTGGTTTCCGAGCGAGACGCCGCCGCGTCATGTCGTCCGAGTTGGAGTCCAGCCTCACTAATCTGCGGCCCACGCTCGGCGCCTGTCCTCGGGCGCGTCGATCGCAAAGCCCTGATGATCCGGAGCATGCAAGGCCGGGTTCGTTCCGCGCGGATGCCGTCCTGTGCCGTTGAGCTTGCACGGTCTTCCACTCTTGAGTGTGTGGTACCGAGCGTAGGCCAATGAGGGCGTTGTCTTTCCTTTTCGCAGTGTTGATGCGCGTTCGCGCCTCGGGATGAGGGCTTCTTTTTTTCGTTCGCGCCGAGTGTTGGCGCGTAATCGAACGCAGTCCCTTTTTCGTCCGCCAATGCTGGCTGCACGCAGGGGCTTGGCATAGAATCCAGACGGTTGTCCGCCCTTCCCGCAGCCCCCTTCGACGGGTTCCAAAGACATGCCGGGCAAAGGGGGCGCCCCTCATCAACCTACGTCAAGGAGCATGCGCCGAACGGCAGGACGCACGCGGGAAAACACCGAACGGGTGACGAAAAAAGAGCGCTCGAAGCGCCACCTCGAGGACGAACAAAGGAGACTTGCATGTTTACGGTGGAACTGGAACGTCCGGGCCCGGATGCGGGCCGAAACGCGGCACAGGAAGAGCTCGATCTCAGCGTTCTGCGCGCCTGGGTGGGGCGCACCAAACAGGATGAAGACACCTTGACGCTGCGTCAGGCACGCTTGATGGCGGCGACGATCGATTACCCGCAATCGGCCCAACTGTGCGATGGTGCGCCGCTGCCTCCCCTCTGGCACTGGATTTATTTCCTCGAAGCCTTGCCCGAACGCGAGCTTGGCCGCGACGGGCACCCCGAGCGCGGCAGTTTCCTGCCGCCGGTGCCGCTGCCCAACCGCATGCGTGCCGGCGGGCGCATCGAATTTCTGGCGCCCTTGCCGATTGGTGCGCGCGTGCGCCGCATCTCGCGCATCCAATCGGTCGAGCACAAGCGTGGCCGCACCGGCGACCTGGTGTTCGTGACCGTGGAGAATGTGATCGAGAGCCTGGCCGGCGAACGCCTGCTGCGCGAGGAAAACGACATCGTCTATCGCTCCGCCGGGCGTTTATCTTCCCCCGCACGCCAGGATGGCGACGGGGCGCCGCCGGGGGCGCTGACCCACACCCTCAAACCGAGCAGCACGACCCTCTTTCGTTACTCGGCGCTGACCTTCAACGGCCATCGCATTCACTACGACGCCGACTATTGCCGCCAGGTCGAGGGCTATTCCGCGCAGGTCATCCACGGGCCGCTCAATGCCACGCTGATGGCTGGCTTGGCCGCCTCCTGCGCGGTCAGCTTGGGGCGTTCGCTGCGCGATTTCGCTTACCGGGGCTTGGCACCGGCGCTGCTCGGCGATACCATGCGTTATGCCGCGTGGCCGCAGGACGACAGCATCTGCGTCGAAGCCCGACTGGCGAGCGGCGCGCTGTGCATGCGAGGCGAGGCGAAAATGGCCTGAGCGCCTGCGGCTCGGCGGTAAGGAAGGCGGCCAAGAACAATAAAATCGGCCGCCTGGACGGGAGGCTCCGCTTCTCGTTCGCAAGCGTGGATGCGGACGCCAGGAGGCAGTTCCGCCTTGACGCGGGAGTGCAGGGGAGTTGGAAGCTGGCTGTGTGACGGCGCAAGCCGGTCGCACGGTGCTTGTTACTCGAGTCTTATGTATGAGCCCGGATACGACCCTGATCTCTGGTTCCATGGCTTACCCGGAAGGCGAAACTGCGTTCTGCCTCGGCGTTTCCTGCGCCCTTTTCCTGTTCATCCTGATCGTGGTCCTGGCGTACGCGCGCTCGGTGCTGCGCCGTCCGGCGGAGCTGGCGTATGACGCCGGTGTGCGTCGTTACAGCGCCGACCGGCGGCGGACTACACACGGACAGGGCTGGGGGGCCGTGCGTCGGTGGTGCACCCCGTCCGCCGATCACTGCTTCCGTTCGGCGCGGCGTAGCGCGGAAACCCTGTTCCAGTACCGCGCCTGGCGGCGCGGAACAGACTGAATGCGCGCTTAGCTTTCTCTCTGAACCTGCTCCGTTAAGGTAGAGCAGGGGGGGGCGGGCTCCTCTCATGCAGGCCGTCCCGCATACGACGGGTGACTCGGCCGGCGGGGGCAGCGCCAGCGTGGGGCTCACGGCGTGCTCGTTTCCGGAGGGCGCGAAGGGGCGCGCGAAACGGGTTCCGCAGCGTCTTGGCCTGCGGCTAGAATCGAAGCCTCGGCGATTTGCCTTCGCTTCGTCTTCGATTCCATTCCTCCCTTCGCCCCGTCCGCGCATGTCTTCAATCCCCAGCACCGCTTCCAGTCCCGCCCCGCGTCGTGATGCGGCGACCATCGCCCTGGTCGGGTACGCCCACGCCGTCTCGCACTTTTTCCATCTCCTGATCCCGGTGCTGTTTCCCTGGCTGATGCCGGCGTTAGGCCTTTCCTACACCGAGGTCGGCGCGGTGATGACCCTGTTTTTCGTCCTCTCGGGCGTCGGTCAGGCGCTGGCGGGGCTGGTCGTCGACCGCGCCGGCCCGGTGCCAGTGTTGCTGGGCGGTGTGCTGTGCCTGGCCGTCGCGGGTTTCCTGCTTGCGGCCGCGCAGAGCTACGCAATGCTCTTCGTGGTGGCGGCTGTCGCCGGACTCGGCAACTGCGTTTTCCACCCCGCCGATTACACCCTGCTCAACCGGCGTGTCGCCAAGGCGCGTCTGGGGCATGCTTTCTCGGTCCACGGCTTGTCCGGCAACCTCGGCTGGGGCGCCGCCCCCATTGTTCTTACGCCGCTCGCCGCGAGCAGCGGCTGGCGCTTTGCCGCCGTCGTTGCCGGCGGGTTGGCGCTCTTGTCGCTCGTCTTTTTCTTCTTCTGGCGCAAAGCTTTGACTGATCACGCGGCTGGCGCGGACAAGTGGACGGGCACCACCTCGGTAGCCGCCTCGGTGAGCACCGGCGCGGTGCTGCGCTCGCCGGCGGTGCTCCTGTGTTTCGCTTTTTTCTTCCTCGCCACGGTGGCGTTCGGTGCCATCCAGAACTATTCGCCGGCGCTCTTTCACGCCATGTACGGCCTGTCGCTCGGCGTCGCCGCGATGGCGCTGACGACCTACCAGGTCGGCGCCGCGGTCGGAACCGCCGTTGGCGGTTTCATCGCTCAGGGGCGTTTGCTCGAACGCACGGTGGCGCTGTGCATGGCTTTTGCCGCCGGCCTCAGCCTGACCCTGGCCTGCGGTGTCCTGCCGGCGTGGGCGATCCTGCCCGCGATGGCGTTGATGGGTGCCGGGGTCGGGATCGCAGCACCATCGCGCGACCTCCTGATCCGCCAGGCGACGACCCGCGGATTGGGCGAGGCTTCGTTCGGCCGCGTCTATGGCTTCGTCTATTCGGGCCTCGATGCCGGTCTCGCCACGGCGCCCTTGCTCTTTGGCGCGCTCATGGACGGCGCACACTACCCGGCCTTGTGGCTCGGGGTGGCCATCTTTCAGGCGCTGGCG
>RRZU012395897.1_pt1 | contig 15623 bp, 14 predicted proteins | sample 2165561 | NCBI WGS metagenome assembly RRZU01 (sample SAMN10456909, study PRJNA506462) | wastewater metagenome | isolation source: wastewater sludge | place: USA: Moscow, Idaho
AGTGGTGGACATGTGGGCGGATGGCAAGCTGGATACCACACCGGTGATGCTCGTGCGCCACGCGCGCGCCGTCAAGCGATCGAATTGGAAGAAGGGCAAAGGTCGAGAGGATACGCGCCCGCTCACCGAGCGCGGTGGACGGCAGGCTGAGGTTATTGCTCGCCAACTCGATGCTTATGGGGCGCGGCTTCTCACGTCGTCGCCGTGGGAGCGGTGCATGGCAACACTGCGCCCGTATGCCAAGGCATCGGGCTTGCGCATCGTGGAGCGTCCCGAGCTGACTGAGACTGCGTACGAGGCCCGCAAGAAGCCGGTGTACAAGACCATCACCGAGTTGCTGCGAAATCCGAGCGAGACGGTGGCGATTTCCCTGCACCGGCCCACTCTTCCGAGCGTGTTCAAAGCGGTTGCGGATCGCCTGCCCAATGGCCTGAAGAAGAAGCTGCCGGCTGCGGATCCGTACCTCAAAGTGGGAGAGATCCTCGTTGCCCATGTGGTGCGCCCGCGAGGCAAGGCAGCGCAGGTGGTGGCGCTCGAGCAGTATCGTCCCACCACGCAATAGGCGTTGAACGGGAGTACGAGGTGACCCCTGGCCAGAGATCGACCTCAGTAGGTCCGGGATCTTCTGCTAGGGGTCACGTTCGTTTGCGGCGCGCCCGTGGAGCGAAGGCTCTTACCGCTTCACCCGGCGCGCCCTCACGATCTGCCCGATCCAGTCCGCGCTCATCGTGACGAGCGCCAGCCAAATGATCGCCGTTCCGATCCAGCGAGCGGGCTCCATGGTCTCGTGAAACACGAGGATGCCGATGATGAGCTGCAGGCACGGCCCGATGTATTGGCTGAGTCCCATGACGCCCAGCGGCAGTCCGCGCGATGCCCGCGCAAAGAGCAGCAGCGGAATGACGGTGAGAACGCCCGCCCCGACGAGAAGCAGCAGGTGCCAGAGCCATGCGTTCGGGCCCGCGCTAGGATCAGCCGCCAATACATGGAACGACGTGGCACCAGTCGCGGCGAGGTACCCGTAGTAGGCCAGCAGTGGCGGGGCGACGGCCGCCGTTTCCACCACCATGCCCTCCAGCGGCGGCACCCGGTCCGCCACGCGCTTCTTCACCAGCCCGTAGAACCCGAAGGAGAAGGCGAGAACGAGGGAGACCCAGGGGAGTCGGCCCAATCCGATGACGAGGACGACGACGGCGCACGCTCCCAGCCCGACCGCCACCTTCTGTGCCAGCGACAGCCGTTCCTTGAGAACGAATCTGGCGAGAGCCACGGTGACCAGTGGGTTGATGAAGTAGCCCAAAGCGGCGTCCACGGTGTGTCCGGACTGTACGGCAAACACGTAAGTGGTCCAGTTGATGACGATGAGGACGCCCGCGAGGGAGAGGCGCCACGCCACCTCGCGGTCGGCAATGACGGCGCGGAGCCGGTTCCAGCGCCCGAAAAGGGCGACCATCACCAGGCATGACACCAATCCCCAGATGGCGCGATGAGCGATAACCTCGAAAGAGTTAGCGGGTGCTAGGGAATGAAAGTAGAGCGGGAAGAATCCCCACATGATGTAAACGGCGATCCCGATGAGTAAGGACCGAGGATCAATCTGGGATCCGGAAAGGCTGGACTGCGGGAGGCCCTCAGCCTGCGTCGTCGCCACTGAAGACGTGGTGTCCTCGGATGGGTTTGAGCGGGAAGATCGCGGAATACTCACCAATCGAGGATACTCCCGGCAGCAAAGTTGTCGCCAGTGAGGGACACGTGCGCCGCTCGCGGACGCTAGGGCGAGCTGCCAGACGGCGAACGTTCATCACGCGTTAACCGCCCGTAGCCGAGAAGGTCAACCATGGCTCTTAACGTTGACGATGAGCGCACAGCGCGCTCCTTGCGACATCAAAGGATGTACAACGTGAAGATTGCTTGCTCTAAGTCGACGGCTCTCGCAGCTCTTGCGGGTGCTCTCGCCCTGACACTCTCCGCTTGCCAGTCCGGCCCTCAAGGTGAGGGTGCGAACGGCGGCGCAACGGAGGGTTCCACCTCATCACAGAACGCAGGTAGCGGACTTTCCGGCACCATCAACGGATCTGGCGCTTCATCGCAGGCCAATGCACAGCAGGCGTGGCGCGACAACTTCCGTGCGCTTGAAGGCGGCGTCACCGTGAACTACGAGGCCACGGGCTCCGGCACTGGTCGTCAGCAGTTCGTGGGCGGACAGGTGGCTTTCGCCGGTTCGGACGCCGAGCTCACCGATGACGAGCGCGCCGCCGCAGCCGAGCGCTGCGGCGAAGTGCTCGAACTGCCCGTCTACATTTCACCGATTGCTGTGGCATACAACCTGCCGGGCGTTGAGGAACTCAACCTCACCGCTGAAAACATTGCGGATATCTTCTCCGGCAACATCACGAAGTGGGACGATCCCGCGATCGCTGCGAACAATAAGGACGCTAAGCTGCCATCGCTCGATGTGATTCCCGTGAATCGCGCCGATAAGTCCGGCACCACCGAGAACTTCACCGCTTACCTCAACGCAGCTGCCCCCAAGGCGTGGGCCGATGAGCCAGCGGAGACCTGGCCGATTGAGGGCACCCAGTCCGCGGAGAAGACCTCCGGCGTGGTGCAGCTTGCCCAGTCCGTCGAGGGTGCTATCACCTACGCTGACGCTTCGCAGATCGGTTCGCTCGCGGCGGCTCACGTTGACGTCAACGGCAAATTCCTCGCCTACTCACCCGAGGCTGCCGCGGCTCTCGTGGATGGCTCCCCAGTCTCCGAGCACGCCACCGAGACCGTCCTGACGCTCGACCTGCTGCGTGATGGTTCCCTCAAGGACGCCTACCCAATTGTCATGGTCTCCTACCTCATCGGTTGCCAGAGCTATGACGACTCCGCCACCGCCGCCAACGTCCAGGCCTACTTCACCTACATCGCCTCAGCTGAGGGCCAGCAGGTTGCCACCGAGGCTGGCGCGGGTAATGCTCCCATCTCCGATGAGCTGCGCACGAAGGTGCAGGCCGCCATCGACACCATCGGCACCACCAACTAATGCGTGGTGACGTGGTAGCTGACAGCAAAACTCGCGACGCTGCCGGATCCGGTATCTCAATGCGTCGCGCGGACGCTGTGTTCGCCGGAGTTGCCAAGGGCGCTGGCATCGTCATCATCGCGCTGCTGGGCGCGGTGACGTTCTTCCTCGTCTCCCAGTCCTACCCGGCGTTCCTCGCCTCCAACGCAACAGTTCAGGCCCAGGTGGGCTTCACCCGAGGGTTGAGCTTCTGGTCGTTCGCGGCCGCAGCGTTGTTCGGCACGGTTCTTTCGGCAGTGATCGCCCTTGCCATCGCCACCCCGCTCGCAATCGGCATCGCGCTCTTCATCTCGCATTACGCACCCCGGCGCTTCGCCAGCGGTATCGGTTACATCATTGACCTCCTTGCGGCCATCCCTTCCGTGGTGTTTGGACTCTGGGGTATGTACACGCTCGAACCGATCATCCGCCCGATCTTCGCTTGGATCTCCGGTGTGCTGACGCCGCTCTTGGAGTGGTGGGTCGCCTACGTGCCTGGGATGGGGTGGTTGGCGGAGAACGTCTCGTGGTGGCCGCTCACCCCTGAGCTTGTTCACTTCGTTCCGCCCGCCCGCAACATCCTCATGGGTGGCCTCATTCTGGCCATCATGATCCTGCCGATTATCACGGCACTGTGCCGCGAGGTCTTCGTCCAGACGCCGCGCCTCCAGGAGGAAGCGGCCCTTGGATTGGGTGCCACTCGCTGGGAGATGATCCGCATGACGGTGCTGCCCATCGGCCGCTCGGGCATCGTCTCGGCGGCGATGCTCGGCCTCGGGCGCGCCTTGGGGGAGACGATGGCCCTGCTCATGGTGCTCTCGGCTGGGCTGAAGGTCAACTTCTTCCTCATGTCTCCCGGCCAGCACTCCACCATCGCCTCGCAGATCGCCCTCAACTGGCCCGAGGCCCAGGCGGGCCTGGAACGCCAGTTCCTCATCGGGCTCGGCCTCCTCCTCTTCATCCTCACCTTCCTCGTCAACTTTGCCGCGCGTCGCGTGGTGGCCCGGTACGCCGAGTTTTCAGGAGCGAACGCATGAGTCTGTTTTCTTCCGGATCCGATCAGGATCGATTTTCCGACGACGTCGACACCCGCTTGCGTGAGTCACGAAACGCCCGGACCGGCGCCGTCGTCGACCTGAGCGAGTCCGATTCAGAACGTGGTGAGGCGGCGGGAAATATCTTTGACCGGGGAGCCCGTCACCTGCCCCTATGGGCGCCGTGGGTGGTCGGTGTGGCGAGCGCCGTCATCATCGTGGGGTTCTTCTCGCTCCGTGGCGATGGCGGTAGTTCCCTTGTGGCGATGGCTGGGCTCACGTTCGTCCTCTATCTCGGTGCCATGTATGCGATCGGCAGATATTACGAAGGTAGGCGCCCGAGCGCCGACCGCATGGCCACTACGCTGATCTCCGGATCCTTCGTGTTGGCCGTCGTGCCGCTCATCTCGCTGCTCTACAGCGTGCTAGTGCGGGGCTTCGAGAAGATGACGCCGACCTTCTTCAGCAATACCACGGAAGGCATGACACTCGCCGGCGCCCTCCCGGGCGCGGGGCACGCCATCATGGGAACGTTGGAAATCACCATCTCCACCGCGCTCACCGCCATTCCGCTGGGCAGCTTCACCGCCATCTACCTGGTGGAATACCGCGGCGGCTGGCTCGCCCGCGTCATTACGTTCCTGGTGGATATCATGACGGGAATCCCCTCGATCGTGGCCGGACTCTTTGCCGCAGCCATGCTCCCGGTGCTGGTGGGCGAACCGGGTTATCGCTCGGGATTTATGGGTTCTCTCGCCCTGGTAGTTCTCATGACCCCGATCGTCATCCGCAACACTGAAGAGATGCTGCGCCTCGTGTCCAACGAGCTGCGTGAGGCCGCCTACGCCCTGGGAGTCTCGAAATCCCGCACAATCGTCAAAGTTGTGCTGCGCACCGCGCTCCCGGGAATAGTCTCCGGCTGTGTGATCGCCGTGGCACGCATCATCGGCGAGTCCGCACCGCTACTCATCACGGCGGGATCCACGGACTATTACAACTTCTCGCTCTTTAATGATCGCGTCATGACGCTGCCGGTGTTCGTTTACAACCAGTACGTGGCCGGAAACTTCCCGCTCGCGTGGGCCGGAGCGCTCGTCCTGGTCCTCATCGTGCTGATCCTCAACCTTCTCGCGCGAGTCATTGCCAAGATCTTTGCGGCTAAGGGATGAGGCCAGCGTGACGACTCCAGCAATTCTTTTCACATCAGGGTCTACTGACTCCAGGCAATCAGCTGCGGACGCGCTCCGTGGCCGAAAGGAACCGACTGTGTCCCAAGGAATCGACGTCTCCCACGAGAACATCTACTACGGCTCCATGCTGGCCGTTGAGGATGTCAACGTGCACATCAACCCGCGTTCGGTCACCGCGCTGATTGGGCCTTCCGGCTGCGGCAAGTCCACCTTCCTGCGCTCCCTCAACAGGATGCACGAAGTGATCCCGGGTGCCCGGGTCGAGGGGGAGGTGCTCATCGACGGGCAGAACATCTACGCGCCCGGCATCGACCCGGTGGACGTCCGTGGGCACGTGGGCATGGTGTTCCAACGTCCCAACCCATTCCCGACAATGTCCATCGGCGATAACGTTCTCGCCGGCATGCGCCTCAACAATAGGAAGCTCAAGAAGGCGGACGCGGACATCATCGTCGAGCGCGCATTGCGCGGCGCGAATCTGTGGGAAGAGGTCAAGGATCGTCTCGACCGCCCGGGCTCATCGCTGTCCGGTGGCCAGCAGCAGCGCCTGTGCATCGCCAGGGCTACCGCCGTGCAGCCCGAAGTGCTCCTCATGGACGAGCCCTGCTCGGCACTGGACCCGATCTCCACACTGGCGATCGAAGACCTCATGAACGAGCTCAAGTCCACCTATACGATCGTCATCGTCACCCACAATATGCAGCAGGCTGCCCGGGAGTCGCCGATGACCGGCTTCTTCAACATCGAAGGCACCGGTAAGCCCGGACACCTCGTTGAATTTAACGACACCGAGACGATCTTCTCCAACCCGAAAGAGAAAACCACCGAGGATTACGTCTCCGGCCGCTTTGGGTGAGGTAGGAAGCATCTGGGTGAGGTAGGAAGCACGTGTGGGCCCCACAGAACTGATCTGTGGGGCCCACATTCGTGTCATGGGATGAGAGGCGGGCTGGGACTCGGTTCGGCTACTCGATCTGGTGGTGCGGGGCGGCGTCGTCGTCGCTGAAACGGACACAACGGACAGCTGACGGGGCGCTCCTGGTGAGAATCGCCCCGCAGGTTTACATCGGAACCATGAGCAACAGAAGCCAGGTAGCCAACGCCGAAACGCAAGCAGCCGCGGGTAGTGTGAGAACCCAGGCGGTCACGATGTTCCCAGCCATAGCCCAGCGCACGGCTGAGCGGCGCTTGGTGGCGCCGACGCCCATGATCGCGCAGGTGATGGTGTGCGTCGTGGAAATCGGGGCATGCCAGAAGAAAGCCGTTATGTAGAGTACCGAAGCTCCGGTGATCTCGGCCACGAAGCCGCGAGCGGGATCCAGATCGATGATCTTCTGCCCCATCGTCTTCATGATGCGGCCGCCTCCAGCGTAGGTGCCGAGAGAGATGGCAAAAGCGGCGCCGAGCTTCACCCACGTGGGGATGTCGCTGGGATCATCATGGAAGCCGCCGGCGATCAGGGCGATCACCACCACACCCATCGTCTTTTGGGCGTCCTGGAGTCCGTGACCAAGCGCGAGCGCTGCCGACGAGACAACCTGCGCGAGCCGGAACCTGCGCATATTGGACTTGTAAGCGGCGTTCTGAAGCGCCCAGAGGACGATCTTCATAATGCCAAAGGCGAGGCAGAAGCCAACAAGTGGGGAGAGAATCATCGGCACAATGACCTTGTCGAGGATGACCCCCCAGTGAACTGCGATGGAACCAACCAGGCCAGCTCCGGCCAGGCCGCCAATCAGCGCATGAGAGGACGACGACGGCAGTCCGAACCACCACGTAATCATGTTCCAAGCGATGGCGCCCATGAGGGCGCCAAGCACAATAACTAGGCCCACATAGTTTGTTCCGTCGGGTTGGACGGCGTCACTGATGTGTACGATGCCGCCGCCGATGGTAGTGGCAACGCCGGTTCCAATCATTGCGCCGACGAAGTTCATGGCTGCTGCCATCGTCAACGCCGCACGTGGCGTGAGTGCTCGTGTGGCCACCGAGGTGGCAATCGCGTTAGCCGCGTCATGGAAACCATTGGTGAAATCGAAGATGAAAGCGATACCAATGATGAAGATGACGAGCATGAGGGTTTCGCTCAAGGTTACGACTCCTTGATGGCGATCGATTCAATTCGCCTGGAGAGCTCCTCGAAACCATCGATGGCGTTCTCGACTGCGTCAAGAACGAGTTTTACCTTCATGACCTCGAGCGCGTCAGAGCCGTTCTCGAACAGGTCGCTCACCATCTTGCGATAGAGACGATCGCCCTGGTTTTCGAGCTGGTTGATCTCGATCCAGTAATCGCGCGTCGACTCGTCGATCACGGCGAGGCGGCCCATGATTTCATGGGTGAGCTTCGAGCACGAAACGAGAAGCTCTACCTGGCTAATGAACTCATCGGGGAGCTTGCCTGGCTTGTACAACACGATGTTGTCACCAGCCTCATCCATGTAATCGACGCAATCGTCGATACCTGAGGCTACTTCGAACAGATCCTCCCGGTCGAAGGGAAGAACAAAAGATTGATTCACTTTGCGGAGTGTTGCATGGCAAGCCTCATCGGCTGTGTGCTCCACTTTGTGCAACTCATCGTTGAGTGCAACGCGGCTTTGCGGATCCGCGCTGATGAGCTGAATGAGAATATCTGCCGACTGGACCAAATGGAATGACTGATTGGCCAAGAGTACAAACAGAGACTCGGACTTAGAAGTTTTCCTGAGTGCCACGCGATCTCCTGATCTGAGCAAAAGGTTGCCGCAATATGAACGACATTCGACTTAGCAGAATATGCAATGAAAGCCGCTGTTCAGACCTCGTCGTTGTGATTTGTGTCTAAGGAATTGGGGCCAGGATGTTACGAGACTGTGATGAGGTGACAGGAGTGAGGCCAAGGTCCCCCATCAGAAGCTAGGATTTCCGCGGGATTCTGGGCTAAAAGGCATGTTGTGCAGGCCTTTAATCGCTACCACGGTGCGCAGATTGTGGGATGATCCACCATATTTACGCCCGGTATTCCGCGCGTTTACGCTATGTTCACTTTGCTTTCGAATGAGCCCCGAGCGGTGGAAAATGTGGGTACGTTTTCGATCCAAAATATGAGCAGTTTAATCTCATTTCTTGGGACTTTGGGGAGATTTTTTGAGACGGTGCCATCCGTTCGGCTGTGGCGGCTGTGGCGGCTGTGGAGGCTGCGGAGGCTGTGGCCTTGCCGTTGCCGTGGCCTTGGCTTGGCTTGGCGCGCGAAGATGACCGCCACGCCGACAAACCGCCCTTACGGCGCTGTCTTTTCCGTGGTTTGTCGCGGGCTCGGTGGTTTCTTCAAACTGAGACGGACCCCGAGGAAGGCCTATAACCCAGGAAGGAGGGCAACCGCCCCCGAGGCGAGCAAAAGGCTAGAGCCGCATCGCAGATGCGGCTCTAGCCTAGATGACACCGAACCCGAGAGCGCCTGTCGGCGCGAAAGCCGCTCGAAGCGGCAGAAGTTGGAGCCCGGGGCTTCCGTGATCCGGTGTCGTATAAACAGCATAACAGCACTTTTCAGGTCTGTCTCGCGAGATTCAAAATGAAATTTTCCTGACTTTTCTGCAAAGAATCCCCAGCATTCAAGATGAAAATGACACGGTTCTTTACATGACGGCGGTAGCACGGCCACTGCACAACCAACACCACACAACCGCTGACGCAATGCGGTACCCGACGTTGGGATGAGCGACAAGGAGAAGGAAGCTCGGCCCGGCCCGCCGCCGTCAGATGTCGAAGCGGTACCCGACGTTGCGAACGGTACTGATCATTGACTCGTGGGATGGACCCAGCTTGGCGCGCAGCCGGCGGATGTGGACGTCGACGGTGCGGGACCCGCCGAAGTAGTCGTACCCCCAGACTTCTTGGAGCAGCGTGTCACGTGAGATGACCCGCCCCGGATGTGCGGCGAGGTAGTGCAGTAGCTCGAATTCCTTGTAGGTCAAGGTGAGTTGCTCGGTGCCGATCTGAGCGATGAACGAGGTGGTATCGATACGTAGCGGCCCAACGCTCACTACGGAATCCTCGACGCCCGAGGCACTTTCGGCCTTGGCGCGGTCACGCATCATCCGCAGCCGTGCCTGGATTTCGGCAGGCGGTGCGTTGTAGAGAATGGTATCGGTGGCGCCCCACGATACTGCCACCACGGCAAAGCCGCCCTCTTCGAGAACCAGCAGAATGGGCGGAGCTTCCATGGCGCCCGTGGCTGCCCTGCACATAGAACGCGCGGATACTAGGTCACGCCGACCATCGAGAATGATGGTGTCTGCTTCGAGATTCATGGCCAGTGCCGATGCGGTGAGAGGGGCAGTTTCGACGTCGAGGGTCAGGAGCGCTAAGCCAGGTAACACAGCTGCCGGGTCGGAGCCTTCGGAGGTAAGTAGGATGGTCCCAGCCATATCGTTTCCCCCTTCACGGACACTTTATGTTCGCCATCTTAGTTGCGTCTGCGCATAGAGCGGCGGAAGCCGGGACGATGTGAGACGGTATCAATGAAGATAATTGCCTCTCAACACCGTGATCTCCCCCACGTGGCGAGCGCGTCCGTGAGAAGATTCGGGGGTGTCAATGCATCATTCACTTCCTGATCGTCCACCAAACGAGGTCCGAAAGAACCGGCTGATTTACGTTGCGACGGTGTTGCCGGCTGCCGTCGCCATAGGTGGTGCCATGGCTGTGGGGCTCGTTCCGCTGGTCGCTCTGGCTCTCGCCGTCGTCCTGTGTGCGGTGTACTGGGGGTGGCCTCGCCTGACGGCCCTACCCAACGCCTCGGTTGGGCGGGCCGTAGCCTCGATCAGTGGTGGCGCGGCCCTGGTAGCAGCGGCTGTCGGTTCGACCGCCGCTGTTGCTTATGTCGCGGCGGTGGGCGTCCTTGTTGTTTACCTTGGTGAGATGGTGCGTAGGGATGGGCGAGTTCGTCTTCTTTCCCAGGTCATCGGCAGCTACGCCGGTGGGGTTCTTGGCATAAGTGCTGCATTGTGGCTCTCGCTCGCCAACCTGGTGAGTGGTGTCGAGTTGGGCGTTGTCTGGATGGCGGGGATGGCCGTCGCAGGTGGGGCGAGCGCGTTTGTGCGGGGCCCGCTCGTGGGAGCGGCAGCCGGAATTGGCGCTCTTCTTGGGTCGGGTGTGACACTTTTTGCTTTCCCGGACATTCCCCGGTGGCCCGTCATTCCTTTCGCTGTGATTTTGGGGATACTGGCTTGGGGTCTAGAGAAGATGACCCAGAGCATGTTGGCTCAAAATAATGTGTCTGCACTTGTGTCCTTTGCGCTGCTGCCATTGTGTGCGATGGGAGTCGTGGGGTATACCTTGGCACTGGTCATGTTTTAACCTTGGGGAATGGTTTTCCAAATTCCCGAAAACATCGCGCCCGAGTGCTATCCGATGGCGTGGCTTCTCGATACTTGGTATGGCGCTGGCATCCTCGAGTACGAGGCGATTGAGGCCGCGGCTTACCTTCATGAACTTGTCATCGATAATGACGATCATGGCCCTTACCTGCGCATTCGCTCCAACATTTGGCTCGCGCAGGAACCGGCGGGAGCGGTGGATAAGGAAGTTCCGGGCGTGGAGCAGTACAACCGGCTGACGAAGGGTGACCTGTGGAGTTCCTTGGTGGGCTACCTGCGGGCCACTCCGGGTGTTGACCAGCAGAATGGAGCCACGCTGCTGGAGGGGATGACGGCATCCCCGGCTGGCTCGGCGAGCACTTGGGCGGGCGTCATTAAGGGGCCTCAGGTTCAGCTCGTGTCGGACGCGATCGCGTCAACGCCGACGGGCCCCCATATCGACGAACTGCGCCTCATGGGCGGCTTGGTTGAGCAGGACCTCTTCTATGCTTATGACATGGCGGCCTTTGGTAGTGAACTTCGCAATTACATGTCGGGCCGTCTCTCTCGAGTTGAGGCTGAGTAATTGATGAACGACGACGAACGGCAGCGCATCTCCGCAACCGGCGACCATGCATCCGCAGATTCCGGCTATTCCAGTCCACTGCTGGGGCTGCCGGGGGCGGTGAATAGCGAGGGCGTGGACGCCGGCGTCGCCCTGCATTACGGCGGTCCGTTCCCTGAGCAGCGCGCGTTGGAGGACGGCCGGGCGTTCACGGACCTCTCGAATGCGGACGTCGTCGTCGTCACCGGGGCGGACCGGCTGAAACTCCTCAACCTGCTCTCCACCCAACTGGTCGAGGGCTTGCGCGCGGGCCAATCCACCGAGCTGATGATGCTGAGCCCCACCGGGCATATTGAGAATGCCGTCGGTTTGTTCGACGACGGCGAGGTGGCGTGGGTTTTCGCCGACGTCGGGTTTGGTCAACCACTCGTTGATTTCCTGCTGTCGATGCGTTTTATGATGCGTGTCGAGGCCCAGGTTCGTGATGATCTCGCGATGCTTGGCGGGTACGGCGCAGCTGGTTCTGCGCTAGCCTCCGTGGCACTGCGGGGGGCGAGCGAACTGCCTGTGGTGTGGGAGGATCCGTGGCCGAGGACGGCCGCGACGAGCGCCACATACGGTCCTGTTGATTCCGAGCATCCGGCCTTTGATCAGCAGCGTTACCTCGCTGTGGTGGTGAAGGAGCAGCTGGCAGAGACCGCACAATTATTGTCCGAGGCCGGGTTGCAGGTGGCCGGAATGGCCGCGTGGGAAGCTGCTCGCGTGGGTCTCTGGCGGCCGCGTCCGGCGGGGGAAGTGGTGGATCGGGCGGTGCCGCACGAGCTGGACTGGCTGCGCACCGCTGTGCACCTGCACAAGGGGTGCTACCGCGGGCAAGAGACCGTTGCCAAGCTTATTAATCTGGGGCGCCCGCCGCGCCGTTTGGTGCTGCTCTACTTGGAGGGACCCATCGACGAATTGCCCGCACACGGGGATGCTGTGAAGCTGGGCGAACGTGCCGTGGGAGTCGTCACGTCTGCGGTGCGGCATTTCGAGGAGGGGCCACTGGCACTGGCACTGCTGCGTCGTAACGTGGCTCCGGGCGCCGTGCTGAGCATCGGCAACTTCCAGGCAAGTCAGCAGGAGATCGTCACGCCGGAAGGGAAGTCGAGCGTGTCACCTGCCGAGAGGCCCGGCCAGGAGTTCCGTGGGCATCATGTGGGCGCGGGGGAGAGGTAGTAGGGATGTCTGTGAATCTATTGTCGGGATGGATCTATTTCGTCATTGACGTCGCCGTCATGGGACTTGTGCTGTGGGCACTCATTTCTGCGGCAACTCGGCCCGCCCAGGATTTTGCATACGCGCAGAAAAAGAAGGGCTTCTGGGTGGGAATCTTGGTGGCTGCACTGCTCGTGACGGGCAATGGCTGGCTGTACTACATTCCGCTGCCGTTTAGTGGGATGTTTTCACTGGCGGCAGTTTTTGCTGCGGTCTACTTTCTTGGGCCTGAGAATCAGCGTATGGGGCCTCGTCGCCGCGGTGGCGGCTCCCGTGGTGGCTCCGGTGGGCGAAGTTCCGGCCCGCGGGGTGGCTGGTAATGACGTCACTGATCGGTCATTGAAGTACTGATCAGTAGCGATAGTCAACGAATCAATCATCGAGCAGAGAGTAAGGAGCGTTCATGCGCGCGGTTGTGCAGCGGGTGAAGCGTGCCCAGGTGAGTGTTGAGAATGTCGTTGTTGGCGCCATCGGCACTGGCCTATGTGTGCTGGTGGGCGTGACCCACGGTGATGGCCCCGAACAGGTAGCGACGATTGCGCGCAAGATTGCCCAGCAACGTATTCTGCGCAACACCGAAGGGGCAGATGACCCAAATCTGCGCGTCAGTGCCGAGGAATCCGGGGCTCCCATTCTTCTTATCTCGCAGTTCACGCTGTATGCCGATGTGCGCAAGGGCCGCCGCCCGGGCTGGTCGCATGCTGCTCCCGGCCCGGTCGCCGAGCCGATCGTCGCGGATGTCGCGGCGGCGTTACGCACCTCGTACGGGCTCCACGTGGAAGAGGGGGAGTTCGGCGCGATGATGGACGTGGAAATCGTCAATGACGGCCCCTTCACTATCCTGCTAGAAGCCTAACCTCGGACCCGGCGTAAGATCCCGGGCCGCAAGCCTTGACAGTGCGGGAACTGGCGTGCTCACGCCGCTGGCGAACAGTTGGCATATTATTCGCGTCGCGTCGTTACAGTTGAGTGAACTCGCTACAAGGCGAGCTATGCCATCCAAGGAGAGCTAATGTTCGAACGGTTTACCGACCGAGCCCGCCGGGTCATCGTGCTTGCACAGGAAGAGGCCCGTAACCTCAAGCACAATTACCTCGGTACCGAACACATCCTGCTCGGTCTCATCCGCGAAGGCGAAGGTGTGGCCGCCAAGGCCCTCGAGGCACTTGGTATCACGCTCGAGGATGTCAGGGATCAGGTCATCGACATCATCGGCGAGGGTCAGGAACCCCCGTCAGGACACATTCCATTCACTCCTCGAGCCAAGAAGGTCATCGAGTACGCCATGCGCGAGGGTCTCCAGCTGGGCCACTCCTACATTGGCACCGAGCATCTGCTCCTCGGTCTGACCCGCGAGCCCGACGGCGTGGCCGCTCAGGTCCTCATCAAGCTCGGCGCCGATCTGCCGCGCGTGCGCAACCAGGTCAATCAGCTCATCTCCGGTTTCCAGGGCAAGGAGCCCGTGGGCGTTGGAGGCGGAGCACGCGAGGGCCAGAAGGCTGGCTCCACGGTTCTGGACCAGTTCGGCCGCAACCTCACGCAGTCGGCCCGCGAGCACAAGCTCGACCCCGTCATTGGCCGGCACATCGAGACCGAGCGCGTCATGCAGGTCCTCTCACGCCGTACCAAGAACAACCCCGTGCTCATTGGTGAACCCGGAGTGGGCAAGACCGCCGTCGTCGAAGGACTCGCGCAGGCGATCGCCGCCGGTGACGTACCCGAGACCCTCAAGGACAAGCAGCTCTACTCGCTGGACATGGGATCCCTGGTGGCGGGATCTCGCTACCGTGGTGATTTCGAGGAGCGGATGAAGAAGATCCTCAAGGAGATCAACACCCGTGGGGACATCATCCTGTTCATTGACGAGATCCACACCCTCGTGGGTGCGGGTGCAGCCGAAGGTGCGTTGGATGCCGCCTCGCTGCTCAAGCCTATGATGGCCCGTGGCGAGCTGCAGATCATCGGCGCCACCACGCTGGACGAATACCGCAAGCACATCGAGAAGGACGCCGCTCTGGAGCGCCGTTTCCAGCCGATCCAGGTGGATCAGCCGACGGTTGCCCAGACGATCGACATCCTCAAGGGCCTGCGCGATCGCTACGAGTCCTTCCACCGCGTCACCATCACGGATGATGCCTTGGAGGCCGCTGCGGCGCTCTCGGATCGCTACATCAACGATCGATTCCTTCCGGACAAGGCCATCGATCTCATCGATGAGGCGGGTGCCCGCCTCGCTATTCGCAAGATGACGGCACCGCCGGAGCTGCGCGAATTGGATGAGAAGATCGCCAGCGTGCGCCGGGACAAGGAGGCTGCCATTGACGGGCAGGACTTCGAGAAGGCGGCTTCCCTGCGTGACGAGGAGCAGCGCCTTTCCTCCCAGCGCGGCGAGCGCGAACAGGCGTGGAAGGATGGGGACATGGATGTGGTTTCCGTCGTGGACGAGGATCTCATCAACGAAGTCCTCTCCATGGCCACCGGAATCCCGGTCTTCAAGCTCACGGAGGCGGAATCTGCCAAGCTGCTGCGCATGGAGGAGGAGCTGCACAAGCGCGTCATCGGGCAGAACGAAGCCGTCGTCGCCCTGTCGCAGGCGATTCGCCGCACCCGTGCGGGCCTGAAGGATCCCAACCGCCCGGGCGGCTCGTTCATCTTCGCCGGACCAACCGGCGTGGGAAAGACGGAGCTGGCCAAGGCGCTCGCGGAGTTCCTGTTCGGCGACGAATCGGCTCTCATCACTCTGGACATGTCCGAATACTCGGAGAAGCACACCGTCTCTCGGCTCTTCGGCGCCCCTCCCGGGTACGTCGGATACGAGGAGGGCGGCCAGCTCACGGAGAAGGTGCGTCGCAAGCCGTTCTCGGTGGTGTTGTTCGACGAGATCGAGAAGGCTCACGCCGATCTGTTCAACTCCTTGCTCCAGATTCTGGAGGAGGGCCGCTTGACTGATTCGCTGCGCCGCATGGTGGACTTCAAGAACACCATCATCATCATGACCACGAACCTTGGCACCAAGGACATCGCCAAGGGAGTGTCCACCGGCTTCCAGTTCGATCAGGACACGACCACCTCCTACGAGCGCATGAAGCGGCGCGTGGGTGAGGCGCTCAAGGAGCACTTCCGCCCCGAGTTCCTCAACCGGGTGGACGACATGATCGTCTTCCCGCAGCTCCAGCGCGATGAGATCCTG
>RRZU012207654.1_pt1 | contig 15619 bp, 16 predicted proteins | sample 2165561 | NCBI WGS metagenome assembly RRZU01 (sample SAMN10456909, study PRJNA506462) | wastewater metagenome | isolation source: wastewater sludge | place: USA: Moscow, Idaho
CTGGGCGTGCTGGTGTGCTGGGACCAGTGGTATCCCGAAGCGGCGCGGCTGATGGCGCTGGCCGGCGCGGAACTGCTGCTGTATCCGACCGCCATCGGCTGGAACCCCGGCGACGACGAGGAAGAGCGCCAGCGGCAATGGGAAGCCTGGATCATCATCCAGCGGGCGCACGCCGTCGCCAACGGCCTTCCGGTGGTGGCCTGCAACCGGGTCGGCTTCGAGCCCGATCCGTCCGGCCAGACCGCCGGCATCCAGTTCTGGGGGACCAGTTTCGTCGTCGGCCCGCAAGGCGAATGGTTCGCCACCACCCCGACCGACGAGCCGGCCACGCTGGCGGTGGAGCTGGACTTGAGCCGCTCCGAGCAGGTGCGGCGGAACTGGCCCTATCTGCGCGACCGCCGGATCGACGCCTATGGCGGCTTGCTGAAACGCTATCTGGACCGCTGAGAGAACACGCCATGCCGACTCCCGCCGACCGATTGCGCGCCCTGCTCGCCCGCCCCGGCTTGCTGCTGATGCCCGGCTGCCACGACGCCCTCTCCGCCAAGCTGGTGGAACAGGCCGGATTTCCCACCGCGTTCATGAGCGGCTTCGCCGTCGCCGCCACCCGCCTCGGCCTGCCCGACACCGGCCTGATTTCCTACGGGGAACTGGTGGAGCAAGGCCGCAACATCTGCGGCGCGGTGTCCATCCCGCTGTTCGGCGATGGCGACACCGGCTTCGGCAACCCGCTCAACGTGAAGCGCACCGTCGAAGGCTACGCCCGCGCCGGCTTCGGCTGCATCATGTTAGAAGACCAAGTGATGCCCAAAAGATGCGGCCACACGCGCGGCAAAGCGGTGGTTCCCCGCGAGGAGGCGCTGTTGCGACTGCAAGCGGCGGTGGACGCCCGCGACGAAGGCGCCGACATCTTGATCATGGCCCGCACCGACGCCCGCGCCACCGACGGGCTGGACGAGGCCATCGCCCGCTGCCGGGCGTTCGCCGACCTCGGCGCGGACATCACCTTTCTGGAAGCGCCGCTGAGCGAAGCGGAGATGCGCCGTTATTGCGGCGAAGTCCCCGGCCCCAAAATGGTCAACCTGATCGAGTCCGGCAAAACGCCCCTGCTGCCGCTGGCGCGGCTGGAAGCCATCGGCTACAAGATCGCCGTCTATCCGCTGACCCTGTTAAACGTGTCGATCAAGGCCATGCGGGCGGCGCTGGAATGCATCGAGCGCGGCGAAACGGCGGACGTGCTGGATTTTCAGGATTTGCAGGCGGCGGTCGGCTTCCCGGAATACTACGCGAGCGAGGAGCGCTACAGCCTGCCGCGAGAAAGTTGAGCGGCGGTCAACTCTCTCCATCGGGCATGGTCACGCCGAACCGCGCCGGGATCTGGGCGTAAAACACCCGGATGTGCTCGGATCGGACGAGATCGAGCAAGAGCTGGGCCTCGTCGTCGGTGACGATGAACTCGACTTCCACCGCCAGCGTGCCGGCCAACTCGAAAAAATGGTCTTCGTGCAACTGGTGGTGCCGGCCGAAACCGGCCATCGCCCGGAACGCCGAGCCGCCGCGAACGCCCATCCGGTTGCCCTGTTCGAGCAGCCACTCCCACAATAGCTTGCCGTGATGGCGCTTGTTTTCGCGGATGTAGAACCTCAGAAACGAACCGTCCATCGCCGATCCTCTCGTCAATCGCGCATGAGCGACAGCGCGGGCGATTCGACACCGCGCCGGTCCACGGAGTTTTCAAGGCGCTTCGGGCTTCTCTCAAGATCGAAGCGAGAGCAAGCCGACCGTCAGCATGCCCAGCGCGGTCAACGCCAGCGACCCGAGCAAATGCAAGCCCGCCGTCGCGACCGCCCAGCCGAACTGGCCGCGCGCCAGCAGCGTGACCACCTCGGCGGAAAAGGTGGAGAACGTCGTCAGCCCGCCCATGAAGCCGGTGATCACCAGCAGGCGGAGTTCGGGAGGCAAGCTGGTGTTGACGGAAAAATAGCCGATCGCCACCCCCACCAGATAGCCGCCGAGCATATTGGCCGCCAGCGTTCCGAGCGGCACGGTCGGGAATACCGGATTGAGGGCGATGCCCAACCACCAGCGCAAGCAGGCTCCCAAGCCCGCGCCGCCGAACACGGCGAAAAAGGAATAAACGCCCACCCGGCCTCCATCAATAGGCTGTCTGACCCAAAGACAATAGCCGGTAAATGGCGAGCTGTCCCGAAACCGGGAGCGCCGTCAGCCCTTGAACTCCTCATACGCGCGCAAGGCTTCGGCCGCGTACATCAGCGACGGCCCGCCGCCCATGTACACGGCGACGGCCAGCGTCTCGTTGATCTGCTCGCGGGTCGCGCCCAAGCGGACCAAGGCTTTGGTGTGAAACCCGATGCAACCGTCGCAGCGCATCGCGACTCCGATGGCGAGAGCGATCAGCTCTTTCTGCAATTCCGACAGCGTGCCGGGGGCCATCGCCGCTTGCGCCATCGCCCCGAAACCGGCCATGGTTCCCGCCGCTTCCTTGCGGAAGCCCACCAGCGCCTGATTGATGTCCTGGGTGATTTGCTTGAACGACTTGCCGCTCATGATCCTTTACCCGATTGATCCCTTTGGCGAAGACCCGGTTTTGCAGGTGTTGATGCCCAGCAAGGGGTAAGCCGGGCAGAACCGGAAGATCCCAGTCAGCAGCAGAACGACGCCGATCCAGCCCCACCAGCCCACGGTGCCGGTGGCGGCCAAGAGCATCAGCGCCAGCCCGACAACGATCCGGGCGATCCGATCAGGCGTTCCAACATTGATTTGCATGGTGATACCTCTTACAAACGATCAGTGGATGGTCGGCGAATCAGGGCAGCGCCGGCGTTAATTAAGTATATTATAAATAACTAATATTACAAGCCGCCCCGCAGATTTTCCGGCAACGCGACGAGCGTATTGCGCGAGGGGCCGTGAGCCGCTCGCGCCTTGTTCCAACATTACTTGCCGGTCTTCCGCCGTCCGCCGATCTTGGGCCGTTTCGGTCGGCCCCCGGCGGGCTGGAAGGGATTTTCCCCGCCCCGGAATTCGATGCGGATCGGCGTGCCCCACAGATTCAGCCGCTTCCGATAGACGCCGGCCAAGTAGCGCCGATAAGAATCCGGGACGTGGCCGATCCGGTTGCCGTGAATGACGATCATGGGGGGGTTCTGACCGCCTTGATGGGCGTAGCGCAGCTTGATGCTGTGGCCCTGGACCAGCGGCGGCTGGTGGGCGGCCAAGGCATCTTCCAGGATGCGGGTCAGTTCCGGCGTGGACAGCTTGCGGGTGGCGGCGGCGTAAGCCTCTCGGACCGAGCCGAGCAGTTCGCCGACGCCGGTGCCGTGCAGGGCGGAAATGAAGTGGATTTTGGCGAAGTCGAGAAAGCCCAGCCGGCGGTCGAGATCGCTTTTCACCTGGGCGCGGGTGTCGGGGTCGAGGTGATCCCATTTGTTGACCGTTATCGCCAGCGCCCGGCCGCTGTCCAGAACCAGGCCCAGCAGACTGGCGTCCTGGTCGCTGATGCCTTGGCGGGCATCCAGCACCAGCACCGCGACATGGGATTGCTCGATGGCTTGCAGCGCTTTGATGACGCTGAATTTCTCCACCGCTTCGCTGACCCGCGCGCGGCGGCGCACCCCGGCGGTGTCGATCAGGACGTAACGCTGACCGTCGCGCTCGAACGGCGCGGCCACGCTGTCGCGGGTGGTGCCGGGCATATCGCAAGCCAGCATCCGCTCCTCGCCCAGCAGACGGTTGACCAGGGTGGATTTGCCGACGTTGGGCCGGCCGACCACCGCCAGTTTGATGACGCTCTCCGGCTCCTCCGAACCCGTCGCCTCGCCCTCTCGATCCTCTGCGCCCGTGGCCGGCAGCGCGGCGAAAACTTCCTCCATCAAGGTTTCGACGCCCTGGTTGTGAGCGGCGGCGATGACGTGCAGATGATCCAGCCCGAGGGCGTGAAAATCGGCGCTGAGCACATCCGGGTCGCGGTGTTCGGCCTTGTTGATGACCAGATGGATCGGTCGGCCGGCGCGGCGCAACTGGCCGGCGATTTCCTCGTCCGCCGCCGTCAGCCCGCCACGGCCATCCACCAGCAGTAGCACGGCGTCGGCTTCTTCAATCGCCCGCCACGCCTGCTGCTGGATCATCCCGGCCAAACCCTCGTCTTCGTTGGTCAAGCCGCCGGTATCGACCACGACATAGGGGCTCGGACCGCGCTGGCCGATGCCGTACTGGCGGTCGCGGGTCAGACCGGGCAGGTCCGCCACCAGCGCGTTACGGGTGCGGGTCAGAGAATTGAACAGGGTGGATTTGCCGACGTTGGGCCGGCCGACCAAGGCGATGACGGGGAGCATGGGGAACGTGTGGTGATTCGAAAGGATAAGGTGGTGAATTATGCCTGAAAGCCCGTCCCGGACGGCAGAAGTTCGGATGCCGCAATGTCGGATACTGTAATAAATGCACCAAAAGAGCTCAAATTTTGCGCCATCACTATCTCTACCAACCCGCCGAATTTCTGGTAGTCTTCGCTCTTCGCTGGCCGTCCCCGCCCCCTCGCACCCGCTCCATGACCCCGATTTTCCGCACCCGCGTCAAGATTTGCGGCATCACCCGTCCCGAGGACGGCGCGATGGCGGCCAGCCTGGGCGCGGACGCCATCGGACTGGTGTTTCACCGGCCCAGCCCCCGCTGCGTGGATGCGGACACCGCGCGGCGGATCGTCGCGGCGCTGCCGCCGTTGGTCGCCACGGTCGGCTTGTTCATGGACGCCGAATCGGCGGCGGTGCGGGCCGTCTTATCCAGTATTCCGCTGAGCCTGCTGCAATTTCATGGCGACGAAGAACCGGACTATTGCGCCGCCTTCGCCCTGCCTTACCTCAAGGCCGTGCCGATGGGCGCCGGCGCCGATCTGCGGGAATACGAGCGACGGTTCGCCACGGCGGCCGGGCTCTTGCTAGATAGCCACGGCGGCAACAAAATGGGCGGCACCGGCCAGGGTTTCGACTGGAGCCGGATTCCCGCCGACCGCCGCAAGCCGCTGATCCTGGCCGGCGGCCTGCACCCCGGCAACGTCGCCGCCGCCATCCGGCAGGTCCGCCCCTACGCGGTGGATGTCAGCAGCGGGGTGGAAACGGCCAAGGGCATCAAGGATGCCGAACTGATGCGCGCATTTCTGCGAGGTGTGTACGACCGTGAAAGCCCTGCGCAATAAGGTGGATTACAGCCAGTTCCCCGACGCCGCCGGCCATTTCGGCCGCTACGGCGGGCGGTTCGTCGCCGAAACGCTGATGGAAGCGTTGCACGAGCTGAACGACGCTTGGCGGAGCTATCGCAGCGACCCCGAATTCCTGGCGGAACTGGACGCCGACCTGGCCCGCTACGTCGGCCGCCCCACCCCGCTCTATCACGCCGAACGCTGGAGCCGGCAGCTCGGCGGCGCGCAAATCTACCTCAAGCGCGAGGACCTCAACCACACCGGCGCGCACAAGATCAACAACACCGTCGGCCAAGCCCTGCTCGCCGCGCGGATGGGCAAAACCCGGCTGATCGCCGAGACCGGCGCCGGCCAGCACGGCGTGGCCTCCGCCACCGTCGCCGCCCGCCTCGGCATGGAATGCGTGGTCTACATGGGCACGGAGGACATCAAGCGCCAGGCGCTGAACGTCTACCGGATGCGGCTGCTGGGCGCGACCGTCCAGCCGGTCAGCTCCGGCTCCCGCACCCTCAAGGACGCGCTCAACGAGGCGCTGCGCGACTGGGTCACCAACGTCGATGACACCTTTTACATGATCGGCACGGTGGCCGGCCCCCATCCCTATCCGCTGATGGTGCGCGAGTTCCAGGCGGTCATCGGCCGCGAAGCGCGGGAACAGATGCTGGCCGAGCAAGGCTGTCTGCCGGATGCGCTGGTCGCCTGCGTGGGCGGCGGCTCGAACGCCATCGGCCTGTTCCATCCGTTCCTGAACGATAGCGATGTCGCCATCTACGGCGTCGAAGCCGCCGGTGCGGGCATCGAAACCGGCCGCCACGCCGCCACCCTCTGCGCCGGCCAGCCCGGCGTGCTGCACGGCAACCGCACCTACCTGCTCAACGACAAGAACGGCCAGATCGTGGAAACCCACTCGGTTTCCGCCGGTCTCGACTACCCCGGCGTCGGCCCGGAGCACGCCTGGCTCAAAGACATCGGGCGGGTGCAGTACGTCGCCGTCACCGACGATGAAGCCCTGCGGGGCTTTCACGACCTGACCCGCACCGAAGGCATCATCCCGGCGCTGGAAAGCAGCCACGCCCTGGCCTACGTCACCCAGCTCGCGCCGACCTTGCGCCCCGACCAGCGGATCGTGATCAACCTGTCGGGACGCGGCGACAAGGACATTTTCACCGTCGCCGCGCTGGAAGGCATCCAGCTATGAACCCCCGCTCCCCGACCCCTCGCCCGACGGGCGAGGGGTCTCCTCGGCACCCAGCATTCAAGAGTTGCGCCGCATGAACCGCATCGCCCGCCGTTTCCAAACCTTGCGCCGCGCCGGTCGCAAGGCCCTGATTCCCTATATCACCGCCGGCGATCCCCGCCCGGACGTCACCGTGCCCATGCTGCACGCGCTGGTTGCGGCCGGCGCCGACCTCATCGAACTGGGCGTGCCGTTTTCCGACCCGATGGCCGACGGCCCGGTCATCCAGAAAGCCTGCGAGCGAGCGTTGGCGCAAGGCATGTCGCTGCGCGGCGTGCTGGAACTGGTGCGCGAGTTCCGCCGCGCCGACGGCGAAACGCCGCTGGTGCTGATGGGTTATCTCAACCCCATCGAGCGGATGGGCCACGCCGATTTTGTCGCCGCCGCCCGCGACGCGGGAGTGGACGGAGTGCTGACCGTGGATTTGCCGCCGGAAGAAGCCGTCGATCTGGCCGAGCGGTTCGAGGCGGCCGGCATCGCCCCGATTTTCCTGCTGGCCCCCACCAGTTCCGAGGAGCGCATCCGGCAAACCGCCCGGCTGGCGCGCGGCTATCTCTATTACGTCTCGCTGAAAGGCGTGACCGGCTCGGCGGCGCTCGATGTCGCCGAGGTGACGGACAAGCTGGCGGTCATTCGCGCCTGCACCGATCTGCCGCTGGGCGTCGGTTTCGGCATCAAGGCCCCGCCCACCGCCGCCGCCATCGCCGAAGTCGCCGACGCCGTGGTGGTCGGCAGCGCGCTGGTCGCCAAAATGGGCGAGCTGGCCGACGATCCCGACCGGATGCGCCGGGAAGTCGCCGCGCTGGTCGCCGCCATGCGCCAGGCGATGGATCGGGCCTGCGCGCCCGCCGTCCTCGCCGACTGAGCCGCGCCGCGCCCATTACCCCGCTCCGCCGCTTCGAGCGGCTCGATTGGGACCGCCCGCCCGCTGAAATCCGGAATTTGTCATGAGCTGGTACGAAAAACTGGTTCCCTCGCGGATTCGCACCGACGGCCGCAACAAGCATCAGATGCCGGAAGGGCTGTGGAGCAAGTGCGAGGAATGCGGGGCGGTGCTGTACGGCGCCGAGCTGGAGCGAAATCTTCAGGTTTGCCCCAAGTGCGGCCACCACATGTATCTCGGCGCCCGCAAGCGCCTGCTGAGCTTTCTCGACGAGGACGAGCCCACCGAAATCGGCGACGACATCGAGCCGACCGATTTTTTGAAGTTCAAGGACGGCAAGAAATACCGGGACCGGCTGCTTCAGGCGCAAAAGACCAGCAACGAAAAAGACGCCCTGATCGCTCTGCGCGGCCGGCTCAAAGGGATGCCGGTGGTCGCCGTGGCGTTCGAGTTCGAGTTCATGGGCGGTTCGATGGGCTCGGTGGTCGGCGAGCGCTTCGTCCGGGCGGCCCGACCCGCCCTCCACGAACACATCCCGTTCATCTGCTTCGCCGCCAGCGGCGGGGCGCGGATGCAGGAAGCGCTGGTGTCGCTGATGCAAATGGCCAAGACCAGCGCGGTGTTGAGCCGGCTGGCCGAGCACGGCATCCCCTATCTCTCGGTGTTGACCAACCCCACCACCGGCGGCGTATCCGCCAGCCTGGCGATGCTGGGCGACATCAACATCGCCGAACCGAAGGCGCTGATCGGGTTCGCCGGGCCGCGGGTGATCGAGCAGACCGTGCGGGAAAAGCTGCCGGAAGGTTTCCAGCGCAGCGAGTTCCTGGTGGAGCACGGCGCCATCGACATGATCGTTGACCGGCGCGAGCTGCGCGACCGGCTGGCCGCGCTGCTGGCGATGCTGACCGGCCGCGACGCGCTGGCCGCCTCCAGTCCGGCGGGCTGAGAGCGTATCGAAATGTCCGCCCCCCGGTTCGCGACCCTCGACGACTGGCTGAACTGGCAGGAAACCCTGCATCCCCGCGCCGTCGAACTGGGATTGGAGCGGGTGCGGGCGGTGCAGCGCCGGCTGCGACCGGAACCGCCGCCGCATATCGTCATCACGGTCGGCGGCACCAACGGTAAGGGCTCCTGCGTCGCGCTGCTGGAGGCGATCCTGCACGCCGCCGGCTATCGGGTCGGCGCCTATACCTCTCCGCACCTGCTGCGCTACAACGAGCGCATCCGGGTGAACGGCGCGGACGCGGACGATGCGGCGATTTGCCGGGCGTTCGCCCGCATCGACGCCGCTCGCGGCGACCGCTCGCTGACCTATTTCGAGTTCGGCACGCTGGCGGCGCTGGAACTGTTCCGGGACGCCGGCGTGGAGGTCGCGGTGCTGGAAGTCGGGCTCGGCGGCCGGCTGGACGCGGTCAACAGCGTGGATGCGGACGCCGCGCTGGTCGTCAGCGTCGGCATCGATCACGTCGATTGGCTGGGAGCGGATCGCGATGGCATCGGTCACGAGAAAGCCGGCATTTATCGGCCCGGCCGGCCGGCCCTCTGCGCCGACCCCGATCCGCCGCCCCGGCTGCTCGACCACGCCCGAAACCTGGGCGCCCGCTTCCAGCGGGTCGGGCGCGATTACGGGTTCGCCCGCACCGGCCCGACGTGGCGCTGGTGGGCGGGCGACTCGCGGCTCGACGAGCTGCCGCCGCCGGCCTTGGCGGGCGAACACCAACTCGGCAACGCCGCCGCCGCGCTCGCGACCTTGGCCAGCCTGCGCGACCGGCTGCCCGTCCACCCCGACGCCATCCGGGCCGGCCTTTTGGCGGTGCGGTTGCCGGGACGGTTTCAGGTTTTTCCTGGACCGGTTGAGTGGATTCTCGACGTTGCGCATAATCCTCATGCCGCGAAGGTGTTGGCGGACAATTTGCGGGATCGGAACTGCTCCGGCAAAACCTTGGCCATCGTCGGGCTGCTGGCCGACAAGGACGCTGGCGGCGTGATCCGAGCCTTGGCCGGCAGCGTGGCCGACTGGTATCCGGTGACGCTCGACGGGCCGCGCGCGCGCGCGGGCGCCGAACTGGCCGCCTTGCTGTCGGACGCGGGCGCGCGAGCGGTTGCCCGCGACGACTTGATCGATGCCTGCCGAACCGCTCGAATCGCCGCCCGCCCCGGCGATCGTATCGTCGTGTTCGGTTCCTTTCATACGGTCGCGCCGGTACTGGCCGCGCAACCGTGGCTTTCCAATTTTTCCCTTCCGCATTCAAGGGAGGCATGACCATGGATAATCGTTTAGCTCAACGCCTGGTCGGCGCCGCCGTCATCGGGGCGCTGGCTGTCATCTTCGTGCCCGAAATGCTGGAGAAGCCGGACAAGCCTGCGGTCGTCGCTCCAACCAACAACCCGCCACCCCCGCTCCAACCCCGGCCGACGCCTACGCCGACCCTGACGTTCTCTCAACCGCAGCCGGCGGCGCCAAGCGCGGAGGCCAAACCCCCGCCGGTCGCCGAACCGGCTCGGCCAGCGCCAACGGCCCCTGCCGCCCCCCCGGCAATCGCCGGAACCGCGCCGGCCACGCCGACAGCCCCGATCCCCAGCGCGCCCGCCGCACCCGCCGCGCCCACCGCGCCCGCCGCCAGCACGCCTCCTCCCGCGCCCGTCGCCAGCGCGCCCGTCGCGCCTAAGCCGACCGCGCCCGTCGCTAACGCCCCCACCCAAACGCCCCCGCGAAGCCCGCAACCCCAACCGCCACGGCTCGCTCCGGCGGCGCCGACCGAATCCCTCAAGGCTGAGGCCGACAAGGCTGCGCGGGAAGAAGCCGCGCGGCGCAAAGCCGCTCAGGAAGCCGCGGCGAAAGTCCGGGTCAAGGCCGAAGCCGAGCGCATCGCCGCCGCCAAGGCGCAAGCCGAAGCCGCCCGTCAAGCCGCGCAAGCCGAAGCCGCCCGCATCAGGGCCAAGGCCGAAGCCGAGCGGAGCGCTGCGGCCAGAGCGGAGGCCGCCCGCATCGAAGCCACGCAGAGCGCGGTCAACCCTTCCCAGTCCTCGCCGGCGGAAACGCTGGCGGCGCAAGCGGAAGCCGCTCGCGCCGCCCAAGCGGCTCGGCGGGAAGCGGCTCGCGCCGAGGCCGCCGGCAAATCCGCCCAAGCGGAAGCCGCCCAAAAAGCGGCTCAGGCCGAGGTTGCCCGCGCCGAGGCCGCCCGCGCCGAGGCCGCGCGGCGCAAGGCGCAAACCGAGGCCGCATCCGCCCGCGAAGCCGGCGGTGCCCGTGGCGCGACGCCTCCAACCGCCAGCGCCAGAACCAAACCGCCCGCCGCCTTGCCCAAAATCGAGCTGCTGGCCAAATCGGAGGCCCCGACCGCCACCCCGCGCCCCGCGCCTCCCGCCGCCGCGCCCGCTCCCACCCCCTCCCAGCAGCCGGCCTCGGCCGGCGGCGGCACCGTGGCGGGCAGCTACGCCCTGCAAGAGAACGCCAACGCCTTGCGGGACTATTACCGCAGCCAAAACGTCCGCGCCGCAGTCGAACGAATCAACGCCAACGGCCGGCCGATGTATCAGGTCAGGATTTGGCGCTGATGATCGGGCAGCAAGGCATGGTGCCGTTTCGGCCAGCGCTCGATTTTGTTAGAATGTTTCTTTTTGCGGGGCGAACCCCAGAGCGCGCCAGCGAGCGCCAACCCTACGAGGCGGGAACCGGCAACACATGAACTGGGCGGATTACCTCATCGTCATCATCGTCGCCCTCTCCATGCTGATCGGACTGTGGCGCGGTTTGCTGCGCGAGGTCATATCGCTGGCCACCTGGATCGCGGCTTTCGCCATCGCCTTTCTGTTCGCCGAGAACGGCGCCGCTCATCTCGCTCCCTATATCGACGTGCCCTCGTTCCGGGTCGCGGCCGCATTCGGCGGCCTGTTCCTCGCCACGCTGCTGTTGGGCGGGCTGTTGGGTATCCTCGCCTCCCATCTGGTCGATTACACCGGACTCACCGGCACCGACCGGATGCTGGGCATGGTTTTTGGCTTCGCTCGTGGCAGCGCCGTCATCGTCTTGCTGGTGCTGGCGGCCGGAGTCACCCCTCTCCCGAGGGATCCCTGGTGGCAGCAATCCCAACTGCTGGATCACTTTCAACCCGTCGCTCTTTGGCTGCGGGATTTGATGCCGCCGGAGCTGGCCCAGTACTTTCGTTTCTCCTGAGCGATTCTCCAATGACGGCGACGCCGTCCATTGCGGAGGGTAGTGGCAGATGTGCGGAATCATCGGTATCGCGGGGCGTGGTCCGGTCAACCAGAGCCTGTTCGACGGCCTGACGGTGTTGCAGCACCGGGGCCAGGACGCGGCGGGCATCGTGACCTGCGACGATGGCCGTCTGTTTCTGCGCAAGGATAACGGTCTGGTCCGCGATGTCGTCCGCACCCGCCACATGCGCAACCTGTACGGCAATATCGGCATCGGCCACGTTCGCTACCCGACGGCCGGCAGTTCCGACTCCGCCGAGGCGCAACCGTTCTACGTCAATTCCCCGTTCGGCATCACCCTGGCCCACAACGGCAACCTGACCAACTCGACCCAACTCAAGGACGAGCTGTTCCGCTCCGACCTGCGCCACATCAACACCAACTCCGATTCCGAAATTCTGCTCAACGTGTTCGCCCACGAGCTGCAACAGCGCAGCAAGCTATCGGTGGACCCCGAGGACATTTTCGCCGCCGTGGCGGCGGTGCATCGGCGGGTGCGCGGCGCCTACGCCGCCGTGGCGCTGATCGTCGGTTTCGGGCTGGTGGCCTTCCGCGACCCGAACGGCATCCGGCCGCTGGTGTTCGGCCGGCGCGAAACCGAGAGCGGCATGGAGTACATGGTCGCCTCCGAAAGCGTGGCGCTGGACGTGCTGGATTTCCGGCGGGTCCGCGACGTGGCGCCGGGCGAGGTGGTGCTGTTCGATCTGGACGGCCGGATGCACGCCCGCCAGTGCGCGGAACAGCCGAACCACTCGCCCTGCATTTTCGAGTTCGTCTATCTGGCCCGGCCCGATTCGATCATCGACCAGGTTTCGGTGCACAAGGCACGCTTGCGCATGGGGGAGCATCTGGCCGAAAAAATCCTGCGGGTTTGGCCTGAGCAAGACATCGACGTGGTGATCCCGATCCCCGACACCAGCCGCACCGCCGCCCTGCAAATGGCCTCGATTCTCGGCATCAAATACCGGGAAGGCTTCATCAAAAACCGCTACATCGCCCGCACCTTCATCATGCCCGGCCAGAAGATCCGCAAGAAATCGGTGCGCCAGAAACTGAATCCCATCGATCTGGAGTTTCGCGGCAAGAACGTGCTGCTGGTGGACGATTCCATCGTGCGCGGCACCACCTCCGAGCAGATCATCCAGATGGCCCGCGAAGCCGGCGCTCGCCGGGTCTATTTCGCCTCGGCCGCGCCGCCGGTGCGCTATCCCAACGTCTACGGCATCGACATGCCGGCCGCCCGCGAGCTGATCGCCCACGGCCGTTCCGAAGAAGAAGTGGCGCGGGCCATCGGCGCCGACTATTTGATTTTCCAGGACTTGCCCGATCTGGAAGAAGCGGTGCGACGCGGCAACCCCCGCTTGCAGCGCTTCGACGCCTCTTGCTTCACCGGCGAGTACGTCACCGGCGACATCGACCGGGATTACCTGGAATGCTTGGCCCGCGAGCGCTCCGATGCCGCCAAGATCGGCCACGCCAGCGCCGACAACGCCATCATCGACCTGCACAACAGCGCCTGAGCGTGGCTCCAGGCTTTTGACAGGGACCTTGCAAGCTTCTAAGCTTGCCGTAGCGCCGATTTGAGTTCTCAGCTTGCGGGCGCTTAACAAATTTCGCTAAAGCGGGTCAAGCCTGCCTTTGGCGCCCCATCGAGCGGGTTTTTTCATGCCCGCCCTGCCGGCGCCTTCGGGCGTCCCGCGAAGACATTGCCACCTTATTCCCTCGCGGAGCGACCCGAACATGTCTTTCTCCCCCGAAACCCCAGAACTCGGCTTCGCCAGCCGGGCGGTGCGCGCCGGCCACGTTCGCACCCAGGAAGGCGAACACGCCGAGCCGATTTTCCTCACCTCCAGCTTCGTGTTCGCCGACGCCGCCGAAGCCGCCGCCCGCTTCAGCACCGCCACCGGCAACATCTATTCCCGCTTCACCAATCCGACCGTGCGGGTTTTTCAGGAGCGGCTGGCGGCGCTGGAAGGCGGCGAAAGCTGCATCGCCACCGGCTCCGGCATGGCGGCGATTCTGGCGACCTGCATGGCCTTGCTGAAAAGCGGCGACCACATCGTCTCGGCCAACGCGGTGTTCGGCACCACCGTCTCATTGTTCAACCAATATCTGAGCAAGTTCGGCGTCGCCACCACTTACGTGCCGCTGAGCGACCTCGCCGCGTGGGAAGCGGCCATCCGCCCGGAAACCCGGCTGTTTTTCCTCGAAACCCCGTCCAATCCCTTGATGGAGCTGGCCGATATCCGGGCGCTGGCCGATCTCGCTCACGCTCGCGATATTCTGCTGGTGGTGGACAACTGCTTTTGCACGCCCGCCCTGCAACTACCGTTCAAGCTGGGCGCGGATCTGGTGATTCACTCGGGCACCAAATACTTGGACGGTCAGGGCCGCTGCGTGGGCGGCGCGGTGATCGGCGACCGGCAACGGGTCGGCACCGACATCTTCGGCTTTCTCCGCACCGCCGGCCCCACCCTGAGCCCGTTCAACGCCTGGGTGTTTCTCAAAGGCCTGGAAACCCTCAAGCTGCGGATGCGCGCCCACAGCGAGGCGGCGCTGCACCTGGCGCGCTGGCTGGAAACCCAACCGGTGATCGAGCGGGTTTACTATCCCGGTCTGCCCTCCCATCCGCAACACGAACTGGCGAAACGGCAGCAGAGCGGCTTCGGCGGCATCGTTTCCTTCGATCTGCGCGGCGGCCGGGAAGCGGCCTGGACCCTGATCGACGCCACCCGGCTGATTTCGATCACGGCCAATCTGGGCGACGCCAAGAGCACCATCACCCATCCCGCCACCACCACCCACGGGCGTCTGACACCCCAAGAACGCGCGGTCGCCGGCATCGGCGATGGATTGGTGCGGATTTCGGTGGGATTGGAGGAGGTGGCGGACATTCGAACCGATCTGGAGCGCGGCTTCCGCCTGTTGGGCTGAGCCGATGATCAAAGCCATCACCTTCGATCTGGACGACACGCTGTGGGACGTGTGGCCGGTGGTGGAGCGCGCCGAGCGACTCTTGCACGACTGGCTGGGGTCGCGCTACCCCCGTATCCCGGAGCGGTTCACGCCACTGGAGCTGCGGGATTTATCCGCCGAGATTGCCGCCGCGCGACCGGAAATCGCCCATGATCGCACTCGATTGCGCAAGGACGCGCTGCAACTGGCGGCAACGCGGGCCGGTTATCGGGAATTTGACGTGGAAGCGGCGTTCGCGGTGTTCTACCTCGCCCGCAACGCCGTGGAACTGTTCGCGGAAGTGCGGCCGGCGCTGGAGCGGTTGGCCCGGCGCTACACGCTGGCGTCGCTGTCGAACGGCAACGCCGACGTGCGTCTGATCGGCCTGGACGACATGTTCAGCTTTTCGCTCAACGCCATCGAGGCGGGTGCGGCCAAGCCCGAACCGCCGATGTTCGAGCTGGCTTGCCGCCGGTTGGGAGCGCGGCCCGAGCAAATCGTCCATGTCGGCGACGACCCCGAGCACGACGTGCGAGGCGCGGCGAACGCCGGCTTCCGAACCGTGTGGCTGAACCGCTCCGGCCGGAATTGGCCCGGCGGTCGGAGGGCGGACGCGGAAATCGGCGACTTGGCGGAACTGGAGGCGGTGCTGGCGGCTTGGGAAAATTTTTCCACCTAAACCGCCCGGCGCCTTTCACCAGGGAATCGGCTGGCCGTCGCGGAAAAACCCGCCGCTCGGACCATCGTCCGGTAACGTGGCGGCCCAGACGATGCCCGCCGTGCCCTGCTCCACCGTCCGCTCGGCGTTGGGACCGCCCATGTCGGTGCGCACCCAACCGGGACACACCGAGTTGACCAGGATATTGAAGCCGCGCGTTTCCGCCGCCAGGATGCGGGTCAGGGCGTTCAGGGCGGTCTTGGAAATCCGGTAGGTCGGCGATTTGCCTTCCATCTCGCTCAACTGGCCCATGCCGCTGGAGACGTTGACGATCCGGCCGTAGTGCTGTTGTTTCATCAGCGGCACCAGCTCCTGGGCCAGCAGCAAAGGACCGTACAGATTGGTTTTCAGCGTCGCCGACAAGGTTTCCAAGCTGGCGTTGAACACGCTGGC
>RRZU013081035.1_pt1 | contig 15618 bp, 12 predicted proteins | sample 2165561 | NCBI WGS metagenome assembly RRZU01 (sample SAMN10456909, study PRJNA506462) | wastewater metagenome | isolation source: wastewater sludge | place: USA: Moscow, Idaho
CTGCGTCATAAAATAATTTTGCCATTTTTTTAATTTCCTCCTTGAAATGTTTTAATAATTTAATTTTCTAATTATATAAATTCACTTGATGTGACCATTATATACTCACGTAAGTTGTGTAAATCGTACCGACCAATTGTTAATCTGTTGTTTGCTGCAGAATCGGACAGCCTACGGCGTGTCCGCTCTGATGCAAACAACATGATGTAACAATTGTCGGTACTTACTTTTTGTTTGTTTAATCTTCTTAACCGCATAGCTTTATAAACTAAAAAAATCCGCCTCTGTATAACAACAGAGGCGGATATAAGTATCCACGGTACCACTCTAAATTCGAAATAGTTTTACAACTATTTCCTCTTCTGGTCTGAACGCAAGGCGCACCTAACCATAGTCATTTAACGTTGACGTCCCGGATGGGATCACGGCCTTCCCTACTAATTGGGTAAATTTTCAGGTTGGCAGCTCGCAAGTGAGTATTACATACCATTGTATTATTGGAATTACACCATCCTCCAACTCTCTTAAATACAATTTTTGGTATCTTTCTCTTGGTCATAGCAGTTATTTTATTTGGTTATTTTTCAATCACAACTTTTGTATTTGAGTCATTATATCTATTTATTTTACCTTTGTCAATCACAAAATAGCAAAGAAATGATGATATCGGTTTCTAGATTGAACCATCGTAAAGGGTCCTCTTAAACCTCGGTAATTTCGTATTCCTTATTGCCCAGACCCAGCTTGACGGCGTGATCAACACAGACCTTCCAGTTTGTCTCCGGATGAACCAGGGTAAAGACATCCAGTTCTGACAGATCCTTTTCTTCATTTTCAATAATCCGTTCCTCCGCACAGCTGCCCCGAAGAATCCGGGCCTTGTTGCAGGCATCCGCGCAGGCCATATCCAGAGCCACCGGATCGAGGGAGGCAAAAATGCCGACATCCTGGATGATTGGCAGATCGTTTTCGACATGACAATCGCAGTTAGGGGACACATCGATAACAAAGCTGATGTGGAAATGGGGCCGTCCATCCAATACCGCCTTGGTATATTCGGCAATTTTTTTGTTGAGCACATCATTGCTTTCATCGTATTTGGGCGAGATGGCATCAAAGGGACAAACGCCAATACAGCGGCCGCAGCCGACGCAGAGATCATCTTTAATCCGGGCCTTGCCATCCTCAACCCGATAAGAAATAGCTCCAAAGGCGCAGATCTTGCCACACATCTTGCAGCTGCGGCATTTCTTTTCCTTGACAAAGGGTTTACTGTTGGAATGCATTTCCATCTTGCCCCGGCGCGAACCACAGCCCATACCGATGTTTTTCAGGACGCCGCCGAAGCCGGTATTTTCGTGGCCTTTAAAATGAGTCATTGAGATAAAGACATCGGCATCCATAATCGCCCGACCGATTTTAGCTGAGGTGACACATTCACCGCCGTTTAACGGCACCTCAATGTCATCGGTTCCTTTAAGGCCATCGCCGATAATCACATGACAGCCAGTTGTGAAGGGGTTATAGCCATTTTCGTAGGCAGCATCGAGGTGCTCCAGGGCATCCTTGCGCCGTCCCACATAGAGGGTATTGCAATCGGTCAGAAAGGGTTTCCCGCCTTTTTCCTTAACCATATCGACGATCACCTTGGAGTAATTGGGTCTTAGATAGGCCAGATTTCCCGGTTCACCGAGATGGATTTTGATCGCTGCAAATTTGTTTTCGAAATCGATCTCGGTCATCCCGGCGGCCGTAACCAGTTTTTCCAGCTTTTTTAAAATATTGTTGGCTCCAGTGGTTCGCAAGGTTGTAAAATAAACCTTTGATTTGTTACTCATCTTTATTTCTCCTTTTCTCAAAAAAATCTTTCAATAACGCTTCACATTCTTGTTCGCAGATTCCGGCATAGATCACCATCTGTTTGGATAGCATCGGGTGCTGATCCAGCCGTGCCGTGGATTCAACCCCACCAAATTTTTTTTCAGCGACACCATAGACCAGCAGGGGGATCCGGGCCTGGATAATGGCCCCCATGCACATCACACAGGGTTCGGCGGTGACATAGAGCTGGCAGTCATCGAGTCGCCAGCGGCCCAGTTTTTGGGCCCCGGCGCGAATCACCAGCATTTCGGCATGGGCGGTGGGATCGGCCAGGCTTTCTTTTTGATTGTGAGCCCGGGCCAGGATCTCGCCGTCACAGACCAGCACCGCCCCGATCGGAACCTCACCTTTTTCGGCTCCGGTTTTAGCCGTTTCGATGGCCAGGGCCATGATCGTCTGTAAGCTGTTATTTTTTTTTATGCGGTTTTCCTCCTTTAGCTGCATATTGGTGTTTACTTATTAACGGTATTGATCGTTAAACAGCCGCGTTTGCAGGCAGTTGATAACCGCCCCTACTAACTGCAATCGGCCTTGTCAGAAGTTAAAGACTGATCGAAACATCAAGCTCCAAGGCCACAGACCGTAGCCGGTGCGGGGATTATTGGTCGACTGCTTTTGGGCCGGCTGAACCGGCTGGGGCGCTGTTCCGGCGGTCACGTTGGGGGTATTTATGGCCGCCATAAAACGTTCGTTGCCGGCGGTCTGCAGATAGCTGATAAAGGCTTCGTCACAGGCCGAATACTCATTAATGACGGCCGCCGCCTGTAAGCCCGGGTAGTCACTGCTGGTCGCCAGATAATTGTTACAGGCAATGGTGTAGAGTCGGTTGGGATCCAGATCGGCCGCTCCGACCTTTGCAGAATAGACCCGTTGCCCGGCCGGTTTAGTTAAATCATAGGCGGCGGTAATACCGCTCCACTGCAGATAACTGCCGCTGTTACCAGGCCAGGAGTTATCATTTTTATTATTGGCAATCTGGTTATTGATGCCGATTTCGATACTGGTTTCGAGCATTTTTTTGATATCCGCACCAGAAACCGCCTTGGTTACCAGATAATTTCCAAAGGGCAACACGTCGATGACCTGACCCTTGCTGATCTGACCAGCGGGAATTTGCGCCCGGATTCCGCCGGCATTTTCTGCGGCAATATCCGCGCCGGTAGCAAAGCGATAACTGTCGGACAGGGCCCGGCCCAGATTCAGTTCACCCAAGCGCACATCCTGCCAGATATTGTCGGTAGGACCACCCAGTTTTACCGGCGTATTACCGACTACCTGTTGCCTGATCGGCTCTTCCCGGGCTTCGATGGCTGCGGTCAGGGCGGCCACCGTCGGATCCGCCGGAATGAGATCATCGCTGGCCGCGGCCACGGTTGTCAGACTGGCGGTTTTGCTGACAACCATATAGGAAGCTTCCGCCACTGCCGCCACCACGCCTGCTTCTTCAGCCGGTATTTGTGATTTAATCACTTCTGCTGTTATTAATTCGTCCGCTGCTGTTACTGTCTGACTAGTTTCAACTTCCGGCATTTCAATTCGGGCCGCCGTTACAACTGCTTTTTCCAGGGTGAGCTCAACCTCTCCCACGGCGCTGGAATAAGAGCCGGTCTGGACAATCAGGGTGCCATTAACTTCGCGGTTTTCGACATCATGGGTATGGCCGTCGACGATCACATCGATACCTGCTGCGCCCTGGGCAATGGCATCGCTTCGCATTAAGGTACCATTGTCGGAATCACCGATATGAGTCAGAGCGACGATCACATCACAGCCCTGAGCCTCCAGATCAGCGACTGCTTGCTGGGCTGTCGCTATAACAGACGCTTGACTACCGAAGCTCAGTCCGGCCACATTGACCGGGGCCGTATCGCCATAAATATCTGGGCTGATCAAGCCAAAAACACCGATTTTGATGACCTCACCAGCGACCACAATTTCTTTGATCAGGTAGTCATCATTAAAAAAAGGATTGCCGGAGTCGCTATAAGTCACATTATTGCCGAGGATTTTAGTGTTAGCGATCGTCCCCAGTTCCAGCAACCGGTCGCTGCCATAATTAAAATCATGATTACCAGGGGCCATCGCATCAAAACCGACCGCCGCCATCAATTCAGCAATCGAAGCGCCCTTTTCAATGGTGGCAAAAGACTGGCCATGAAAGATATCGCCGGCATCGACGACCAGATCAGGGCTTTCCTGATTGATTATGGTTTTGAGCTTGGCATAGCCGATGGTGTTATTTTTGACACTGTAACTATAACGGGAATGGGTGTCGTTGGTGTGAATGATTTTAAGGGTAACGGTCTGATCATCATTGACGGTTGCCGCCAGAACCATCGAGCCCCAGCCTCCCGTTATCATCAGCATGATCAGCAGTAGACCAAAAACTTTTTTTATGGTATTCATCATAACTCCTTCTTTTCAAAGCTTCTGTTATTTTATCTTCATTATATATTCTTTTAAGCGGATCGCCTAGTCATAAAATCAATTTGCATAATAAAAATTTCAAAATATTCGATAAAAAAAACTGCTTCGGAATGTAAACCCGAAACAGTTTATAGCAATTTTTAAAATTAGTCTCGCCGCTTATTGCAACGCCGGTTTGCCGGTATAGCGCAACAGGGCCTTGCAGACAGCGGTGGTCAGAATCCCCGCCACAATCGCTTCCGGCAGGCCGTTGATGGCAATGACTGACAAAATAACGCCATACAATGTGGAAACAGCCACATTTTTGGCCTCCGCATAGCTTTGTCCGAAAAACAGATAAATGAAATTCATGACCAGCAGAGTATTGGTTAAAGAACCGGCCACGCCGGCAAAACCCAGTGCTAAAACGTCGTTATTTTTTATCTTTTTGATGCCTTTGTAGACATAGTGGGGCACCACGCCGACCAGAATTCGGGGAACAAAACAAATCACCAGACTCCAGAAATTACCTGAATAGGTTCCCAGCGAATAAAATGGGGTGAAAACAAATGATGTCACCGTGGGATTAAAGGTATTATTGATTAAGCTGGTCAGTCCAAAAACAAAGCCCAGAAAAGCACCATAGAATGGTCCCAAAATAATACTGCCGATGATAACCGGAATATGAATAATGGTGGCCCGGGTGAATCCCAAGGGGATATAGCCAAGAAACGGTGTAACTGCCAACAAGACGATAATCGCCACAAAAAAGGATAGTTTGACCAAATCATTGGTCTTGATGTTTTTCATTTTTTACCTCCCGCTATCGTTCCAGTCATGCCGGATACAATGCATCTATATAATAACGCCTTTTTTATTAAATTTCAATAAAAAAATTCAATAAGAAAATTCGATAAAACATATATTTACTCCTGGGCCCCGGGTTTGGTATAATGATTATGAAAATTAATGAAAAAAACGGAAAAGGAAAGCCGATGAAAAATCTATTAAAAAACAAAACCGTTGTGCTGGGCATTACCGGCAGCATCGCTGCCTATAAAATGGCCAATGTTGCCAGCAGTCTGGCCAAAATGGGCTGTAATGTTCAGGTTATTATGACTAAAAACGCCCAGGAGTTTATAGCTCCCCTGGTCTTTGAGAGTTTAACCGGCAATAAGTGCATTGTTGACACCTTTGATCGCAATATCTCTTATGATGTGGCCCACATCAGCCTGGCCAAACGAGCCGATCTTTTTATGGTGGCGCCAGCTTCGGCCAATGTTATCGGCAAAATCAATGCCGGCATTGCCGACGATATGCTGACCACTACGATCATGGCCTGTCACTGTCCCAAACTGATTGCGCCAGCGATGAATACCGCGATGTACGAAAACCCGATTGTCCAGAACAATCTTAAAAGTCTGAAAAAACTGGGCTACCAGATCATCGATCCGGCAGTGGGGATGCTGGCCTGTAAGGATGTTGGCGCCGGCAAGCTTCCTGATGAGAGCTTACTGGTCAATTACATTCTTCGCGAAATTGCCTTTTTCCATGATCTCAAGGGTAAGAAGATCATGATTACTGCCGGTCCCACCTGTGAGGCGATCGACCCGGTCCGTTACATCACCAATCATTCCAGCGGCAAAATGGGTTACGCCCTGGCCCAGGCGGCAATGCTCCGGGGTGCCGATGTCACCCTGATCAGTGGCAAAACAGCCTTGACCCCACCAGCCTTCGTCAACTTTGTTCCGGTTGTTTCGGCCAGTGAAATGTGCTCCCAGGTAATGGATCATTTTGAAGCGACCGATATTGTCATCAAGGCGGCCGCGGTGGCTGATTTTAAACCAACCGCAGTAGCTACTGAGAAAATAAAAAAACGTGATGGCCAACCGGTCATCAACCTGACCCCGACCATTGATATTTTAAAAACGATTGGCGAGAAGAAGCGGTCCAACCAGTTTGTCTGCGGTTTTTCGATGGAAACTGAAAACATGATCGAAAACACCAAAGAGAAGCTTTATTTTAAAAATGTCAATATGATGGTGGCCAACAATTTAAAAGAAAAAGGCGCCGGTTTTAACACCACCACTAACCGGGTGACGATTATTACCCTGGAAAAAACTGAAGCCCTGCCGCTTTTGTCGAAAGACGCCGTGGCCCACAGGGTTCTTGATGCGATCCAGGACGAACTGTAATGACAATTGCCCAACTCAGTCATGTGGCCATGGAAATGGGGGTCATTCTGCTTTCCAACGGTGCCGAAACCTATCGGGTCGAAGAATCAATGCATCGGATCTGTATTGCTCTGGGAGCTGAAGAAGCCGAAATTTTCGTTGTTCCGACCACGATCATCATCTCGGTCACACTGAAAGGTGAGCTTCCGCTGACCCGAACCCGACGAATTCATAGCCGCAAAATTGACTTACATAAGGTTCACGATGTCAATCAGTTGTCTCGTAATATCTGCTATGAGCCAATCAATTATAAAGAACTGTTGGCCGAAATCCAACGCATCGATAGTATCCCTTCTTACGCTTATTATCTTCAGGTTTTAGCATTTGCCTTTGTTGCGCAGATGTTTACGCTGTTTTTTGGCGGCAGTCTGGTTGACAGTTGTGTCGGCTTTTTGATCGGGCTTGGGATCAAACTGCAGATGGATATCATGAGTCGTTTTGAAACTAATGTTTTCTTTCTCAATATTGTTGGTGGCATCATTGCCTCCACTGTTTCGGTTACTGCTGCGGGACTGGGGCTGACCACCAATATGGATACCATCATTATCGGCTCAATCATGACCCTGGTGCCCGGGCTGGCGATCACCAATTCGATCCGGGACATTATCGCCGGGGATTATCTGGCTGGCTTGACCAAGGCCATTGAAGCATTATTGATTGGCGCTGCGATTGCTGCCGGGGTAGCCGTACCGCTGAGCCTGCTAAGACCATTCTGGGGAGGTTGACAATGAATTACATCACACCCTGTTTATACGCTTTTGGTGCTTCCCTGGCTTTTGCCATTGTTTTTAATATTCCCCGCAACAAACTGCTCCTTTCAGCCCTGGGTGGGATGCTGGGGCAGCTGGTTTATGCTATTTTTCAACTGGTGCTTGCTAATGATGTCATTCTCTATCTATTGGCGACGATTGCGATCTCGCTTTATGCCGAGGTGATGGCCCGGTTAACCAAAGCGCCGACCACCATTTATCTGGCAGTGGCCCTGATCCCGCTGGTTCCCGGTGGTGGTATCTACTATACGATGCTTTATCTTATCAACGGCGAGATTGATCTGGGGATCGCCACCGGAATTCACACCCTGCTGATCTCGGGAGCCCTGGCGGTGGGCATTATTATGGTCTCTTCGACTGTTAATCTGGTCCGTAAAGTGATGCTGAAAAGCCGGCGAAAGATAAGAAAGAAGTTAAACGATGGTAAAAAAGCTTAAATTATTGATGCTGATAATCTTACTGCTGCTCTTGATTGCTGCTCTTAGCGGCTGTTTTATATCCCCATCGGAGGATCATGCTGAGATGGCCGATTATACGCCCCTTAAAGCGACGCCCTTATTACCGGTCCGCCCGCTTTCTGCCGAAACCCGCAATTGCTTTACCTTTATCTCAGAGCAGCTGTCCTCTCCCGCTGGCGGCATCTATACCAATTATCAGAATAGCAGCGAAACCGGTGAGCTGTCTGCTGGTCATGAAGTGCTATCTGAATCGATGGGATTATTGTTGGAATATGCCCGCTTAACCGGGGATCAACAACTTTTTCATGAAACCACTGACTATATCCAGGATCATCTGATTGTTGACGATATTTTGCTATGGCGGATCGTTGAGCAACAGCAACCAATTACCGACGTTTCGGCCACCATCGATGACCTGCGAATCTATCAGACCCTATCACTGTCCGAGGAGCAATGGCAACTCAATGATTCCGGCCACGAAATCTTGGCGATGCTGGAAAGCCAATTGCCCGCAAAGGGCTTTTCGGCTGATTATCTGGTCAATTACTACAGTGCCACCAGTCCCACCCAGGATAAAACTGTCGAAGTCGCCTATCTCAACCTTGTCGCGATTCAGACCCTGGCCACAGCAAAACCTGAATTGGCCGCAGCCGCGGCAACCAGTCAGCGCGTCCTGTTGGGCAGCTTTATCTGCGAAACTCTGCCCTTGTACCATAAAAGTTATGATCCGGATAAGGGAACCTATAGCGACGCTGATGGCCGGATCAATATTCTCGATAGCCTGATGGTGATCCAGAATCTGGCTCAGGCCGGTATCTATTCCCCCCAATCAATCGACTGGCTGGCAGAAAAAACCGCCAGTGGTACCCTCTATTCCTATTACGATCCCCGCACCGGCGCCGCCCTCGATAGCCAGGAGTCTTCTGCCGCCTACGGCATGGTTGCTCAAATTGGTGCCGCGCTGGGTAATGAGTTTTTAACCGGCAACGCCCTGACCCAACTAAAAAAACATCAGAATGCCGATTCTCAGAGTCCTTTCTACGGTGGTTTCGGCTATAACAACAATGCCTATTCCTACGATAACCTGCAAGCCCTGCTGGGCCTGGTTTATAACAAATAATCGCTCGCACCAGGATTCCTTAATGGATCCGTACCGACCAATTGTTAATCTGTTGTTCGCCGCGGAATCGGACAGGCTTTGCCATGTCCGCTCCGATGCGTACAACATGATATAACAATTGTCGGTACTGCTTTAGCTTTTTTTATATCTCAGCGACTCCCACTCGCTCGCTAAAAATCGATATGTTAGAACTGGAAGAAAGTGAGTAACCATGAAAAAAATCAAAATCATGATTCTTTTTGGAACCCGGCCGGAGGCCATCAAAATGGCGCCGCTGGTCATTGCTTTAAAACAAGATCCCCGTTTCCAGACGCTGGTAACCCTGACCGCCCAACACCGGGAAATGCTGGATCAGGTGCTGGCACTTTTTGCAATTACTGCCGATTATGATCTCAATCTGATGAAGCCCGGGCAAACCCTGTCCTATCTCACTGCCAGCATTCTCAATGAACTGAAACCGATCCTGACCACCGAGTCCCCGGATATGATTCTGGTTCATGGCGATACCACCACGGCCTTTGCCGCCGCCCTGTCGGCTTTTTATGAACAGATTCCGATTGGCCATGTCGAAGCCGGTCTGCGGACTAAAAATAAGTATTCTCCCTACCCGGAGGAAATGAACCGGACCCTGATCGGCCAGTTGGCTGATCTGCATTTTTGCCCCACCATCGGCAATCGCGATAATCTGGTTCGTGAAGCGATTGCTGAAACTCAGCTTGTTATTACCGGTAATACCGTCATTGATGCCTTACTGATGACGGTAAGGGAAGATTACCATTTTGAGAATCCCATTCTCAACGCCATTGACTATAGCAATAAACGGGTGATTTTGTTGACCTGCCACCGCCGCGAAAATATCGGCGCGCCGATGACACAGATCTTTGCCGCGATCCGGGCAATGGTTCTGGCCAATCCCGATGTGGAAGTGGTCTTTCCGATGCACCCCAATCCCCTGATTGCCGAAGCAGCCCTGCCGTTACTTGGTGATCTTGAACGGGTTCATATTCTGGCACCTCTGGACTATGGTGAACTGTCCAACCTGATGGGCCGCGCCTTTCTGGTTCTGACTGATTCCGGCGGCATTCAGGAGGAAGCCCCGGCCCTGGGCAAACCGGTGGTGGTGCTGCGCCGTGAAACCGAGCGACCCGAGGCCGTCGCGGCTGGCACCGTGGTGATGGGCGGTGTCGATCAAGCCAACATTCTCCGGATAACCCAGCAGCTGCTGGATGACCGCCAGGCTTACCAGCAGATGGCCCATGCCGTCAACCCTTATGGTGACGGTCAGGCCGCAAGACGGATTTGCTCAGCTATCGCTGATTATTTCAAATGATCAACTAAACTTAAAAAGAGCGGTCTGAATGTGTTTTGACACAGTCAGACCGCTCTTTTATCTGTCCGGCTCTGATCATTCCCGCCTTAGCCGACGTCGTATTCCATTTCTTTTCGGGCTTTTTCAATAAATTCCAATGGCGAAACCATGCTGCCATCTTTGCAGTCGTCACAATGGAAAACGCCCACCTTCAAATCGATTTCGACCTCGTAAGGCGCTGTGATAGTATAAAATTCTTCGCTTTTCATATGACTTCTAATCCGGTTTTCGACAATTTTGGTGCCGGCGGTATCGGTGATTAAGAATAAGCCAAAGGTGATATCATCTTTTTCAATCAGATAGAGAGTATCTTCGGCCCGCAGACTGCGGTGCATTACCTCGGTCATCTGGCGGATAAACAGGGGTAAGCGTTCCTCGCCCAGAATTCGTTTGATTTCTTTATAATGTCGGAACTTGATCAGCATCAGGGATAGTTCAATCTGTCCCCGTTTTGCCATACCAATAAAAATTTTAGCATCGCTGATCAGGGTTCGCAAATTCCGTAGCCCGGTATCCGGATCAACGGTCGACAAACTGACATTTTCATTTTCCAGCTCTTTGACCCGCTTCTGCAGCGCCAGATTTCTCCCGGTCATCAAACTGACCACATAGGTGAACAGCGGCAGCAGCACAATCCAGAAATATGAGGAGGCTGTCAGTGGTTCACCATTGACCAGTACCAGAAAAATCGTGTAGGAGATATAGAAAAAAATCACCAGACCATTAGTGACCAGTCCCAAGGTTATATTACTGAAATAAGTAATCAATATCACCAGAAAGGTAACGTTCAACATCACTAAATTCTGAATATAGTGGGCCGCATCCTGAGCGGTAAAGGTAATCGTGACGAAGGTTAAGACCAGAAAAAATACAATCCCCAGATCGGATAAAACCTGATCGCGATTTTTCATTTTCGCCATCCTCCCTTCCTGATTTCAATCCCATTTTTGCGCACCACCATAACCAATCCCACCGCCAGCAAAATCAGCACCATAATGCTGACGACCAGAAAAATCTGAGCATCCTGGCTCACGGCAATTTGTTGTGCCACTGCAATGGTAGGATTTTTCGGTTCTTTAAAACGATAGTTCAGGACATTGCCCTGAGCATCGGCCAAGGTCGCATCTCCGGATAGCCGACTGCGGTTTTTTAGTTCACCAAGATTATTGCCGATCGCCACCAGACCGATATGGTCGGGTGCTGTAACCACCAATGCAGCCCGGCCCGGCTTGCTGTATAAAGAGTTTAAGAGCTGGGCTGAACCGAGGGTTTTTCCATAATCCGGATCGATGACCAGCTTTTCATTGGACTGGAAGCTGGTACCAGTTTCATTAAACTGGAAATACAACTTATTGTTATTACTTTTAATCAAGCTGTTATTATCAGCGGTTCCCACCGCAATGATATTGGAGAAAAGCGCCGTCTCATTCATTTCCTCAGGATGAATAACGGCAAGTTCACCGCTGTTTCCTTTCGTATAACGACCCATCACCCGAAACATTTTGGCCAGCAGGTTAGCTGTTTCTTTATCCAACTGATTCGGCACTACCAGGCTGACCGCATTGTAACGATAATCAGTCACAAAGGGGGCGGGATAATTTTCAAAAATCAGATCCTGATTGGCTACGGAGTTGATTTTTAACATCGTATTGGGGCTGAGATAGGCCCAGGGCATATCCCCCTGCCGTAAACTGCACCAGAGATCCTTTATTTCCAGATCAAAGGTGACCTTGACCTGAAAGGTACCACCGATATCAATATCGGTGGGAATCGGAATGGTGGCCTCATCGCCCCCGGCCATATGTTGTGAGAGCTTTCTGCTGCCGACGGGAATATCATTGATATAAACCGTCATCAGCGACCGGTCAAAGTCGAGATTTTCTGAATAGCGGTAGTTCAGATAGAATTCACTGGCATTGGACAAGCTTCGATTTGCCGGATAGTTGATGGTAAACTCCTTGACCTGATGAAAAGGCCCCTTATAATAGGCTCCCTGGTCACCGGCAAAACTGATATAGGTCTCGGCTTCGTAGACGGTCGTTTTGATGTCTTCAGTTTTTCCCAACAGCTTCACTGGAGACTTTAATTGATTCATCAATATCGGGTTCCCCAACATCCGCCCGGCATTGATCAGAGCCACATCGTTTTTGGCAGTAATGATCAGGGTATTCGTTCCGCTTCCTTCGTTGATCAGAATCAATAAGGCATCCTCATCATTGAGTCCATTCTGATCTGCCTGACTGCGGTAGTTTTCGGGGAGCTGATCGTACCTGGTGATAACGATTCTGTTCGGTGACAGATTTGCGGCTGGATCACTGAATGTCAGAATCGGAAAATACCCATCGGGATAAATAGTCTGATTAGATACGCCAGAGATTCCCAACAGCGCGGCATTCAACTCCGCCGGATTTTCAGCATCTGAAATAATAAACGCCGATTCCCCATATCTCAGGGCATCCACTTCAAAAAAACGCGTATAGAAAGATTCAATACTGGTAGTAAAGGCGTTTTTATCATACCTGACTGTAATATTTGACTCTTTAAAAATATCCAACCAGTTGGCCTCACTGACATCATCGACACAGGGCAGGGCATTCTGAGTCCGCATGTAGCCGTCGATTCTGATATTGTTGTAGCCCTGCTTGAGTGACTCAAGTGGCACATAGATATCGATGCCATGACGGTTGCCGGAGTTGTCGGCCGGTCGCAGTGAATAAAAATAAGTATCATTAATCGCCACCGTCAGACTGGACAGCTGCGTGTCGGCCAATTGTGTGGCCCGGTATTCCAGATGCAGCAACACCATTTCCACGTCCCAATCTCTGGCAATCCAGAAGGTTTGTTCGGTGGTTGAAAACAGCCCCTTCATGGCATGATCAGAAAAATTAGTAACAAAGGTCTGTGGCGCCGTCCGTGCATCCGACTGCGGTACCCCACCATAATTAGCGGCGCTGACCGGCTGAATCAAGATCAGCAGCAGCGAACTCAGGAAAATCATCGCGATCACTATTCGTTTCATTTTCTCCTCCTCTTTCGGTCATTCAGCCCTGGAAGCGCTCGGTTTTGTACCACTTGCTATCCTGCTTTTTAATGCGGTCTTTAAGATACTGAAAAACTCCGTATACCGTTACGATGATCCACATTTGGCAATAGGTGAAATACATCAGGGCGATGATAAAAAAATTGCTAACGGTCATCTCCCCTTTTTCGGTGGTCAGGGCAATAAAGACGCCCAAAATAAACATCACGAAGGCGGTGAACCAGAGCAGATTGCTGAAACCCTGGATGGTCGTGGACACCAACCCGGCCATGTTCATAAAGAAAATAACATCGGATACCACCAGTGCCGTTAAAAGCAAAAAATACGTCGATAAAAAATAAAAAATATCAAAGCGGATTTTCCTGGCGTCTTTATCAACCAGATAACCGATATTTTTAATCAGTACATAAACATTGCCCTTGACCCAGCGGGTTCGCTGTCTGAACCAGACCCCCAGGGTTTGCGGTTCCTGTTCCCAGGTTACTGCCTTCGGCTGGAATTTAATTTTATAGCCCATCAGATAGATCCGAAAACTGATTTCGGTATCTTCGGCCACCGCCTTTTCATCCCACCCGCCAATGGCTTCGATGATCGTTCGGCGCAGAATAAAGTTGGTGCCCGGAATGGTGCACAGCTTCATCAGCTGCCACCGCCCAGCCTGGGCCATCCACTGAAACGACAGGGTTTCAATGTTGATAAACTGAGTCAGCAGATTAACTTCCTTGTTGCGTGTCCGGAATTTTCCGATCACAGCACCCAGCGAATCATCAGCCTTCAGTTCAGCAGCCAGATATCTCAGGGCCTTATGTTCGGGGGTGTTATCGGCATCGTAGATGGCAATAAATTCGCCCTGGGCCTGCTGATAGCCAATATTAAGTGCATTGGATTTGCCCTTGCCGCCAGTTATACTATCAGTATTGATGACCGTCAGGTTACGGCCGGGGTTATTGTCCTGGATTTCTTTGAGCAGCGCAGCACTGTTATCTGATGAGTTATCATTGATCACGATAATTTCGTAGCGATCCCAGGGATAGTCAAAAGCCAGCAGCGCCGCCACTGTTTTAACAATAACCACCCCTTCGTTATGGGCCGGGACCATGATCGAAACAAAAGGATGTTCACCAGTAATTTCCGGTGGTGGCTCTTTTTCGACCTTCAGATAATAAACATATCCAGCCACAATCAGGGCAATGTTCACAAATAAGAGGCTCCAGATTAAAAAGATGTTGATCAGCATTAAATAATCAAATACGTTCATGGGCTGTTGTCCTCCTGGTTCTGGTGATTTTTAGCCATTTCTTTTTTATCATCATTGATCACTTTTCTGAACTTGTTCAGGTAAACCCGGCGGCTGAAAACCACGATCACAATAAAGACCACAATGACGATCCCCACCACCGTCAACAGAAAGGCGTTGCCGGCCGTAAAGATTTTTTCCAGACTGTATTCCGGTGGTTTTTGATAGCGATAATCGGCTTCAACCGGTTCTTCGTCATAGCTCAGCGAAACCGGAAGGCCATTGACCAGAATTCCCGAAGCACTGCTGGCGATGGTATTCTGGCCGATGGTCCAGGTATGATCAAGTTGCTTATAATCCGTCAACGAAAGCCACTTATCGTTTATGATCGTTAGCTGGGCCGCCAGCGCCGCTTCATTTTCCGGCAGCGGCATAATAATGGTAGTGCTAATGGGATAATTGCCAAAGTTGCGATTCTGGCTGCTGGTGCCGTTAACCGTCTCCAGACTGATACCCAGGCTGGCTGAATTAAGCGCCCAGGTTTTTTTGCTGTTTGTCGCTGTGATCACAAAATCCGGCAGAATAATCCCCGATGAAAAAATATTTAAAGGATTTACGCTGCTGATTTCGTCAAAAAAGAGACTTTCTCCGGTTGCCAGACCCAGAGGATAAACACCGTTTTCGACCATTTTGGTGATGACAGCATACATTTTTTCGGATAACACCGTATTGCCATCACTGACGGTAGCGGGACTGGGGCGGTGGACAATGATCGTTCCATTTCTTGACTGAACATAACGCAGTACCTGATAAAACCGGGCCATCGCCGGAAAATCGATATTATCATCGATGGGAACTACCCCTAAAGCAAAGGGAATGCCATTGGCGTAAAATGCATCACTGGTTTCAATGACCATATTCAAATCCGAAAAGGGATAAATATCCGGGATCAACAGCGTCATTTCAGACGATGCTGCCAGCCCAAACCAGTCTTTCAAAATTCCCCCCAGGCCCAGGGTAAACTCCGGATTACCAATCAAGATCGGTACATAAGTCAGTTGATCGATGGTTTTTGCAAACGGATAGACCGCTGCCCCAACCAC
>RRZU012274785.1_pt1 | contig 15617 bp, 12 predicted proteins | sample 2165561 | NCBI WGS metagenome assembly RRZU01 (sample SAMN10456909, study PRJNA506462) | wastewater metagenome | isolation source: wastewater sludge | place: USA: Moscow, Idaho
ATTTCTTCAATTCTTGCTGGGTGTATTCTACCGTCAATTATAAGTTTTTCTAAAGCAATTCTAGCCACTTCTCTTCTTATTGGGTCAAATCCTGATAACACTACAGCTTCTGGAGTATCATCAATTATAAGATCTATACCTGTTAGAGTTTCAAGAGTTCTTATATTTCTACCTTCTCTACCTATAATTCTTCCTTTCATTTCATCATTTGGTAAAGATACTACTGTAACTGTTGTTTCTGCAACATGATCTGCTGCACATCTTTGGATTGCTCCTGTGATTATCTCTCTTGCTTTCTTATCAGCTTCTTGCTTTGTTTGATTTTCCATTTCTTTAATCAAAACAGCTGATTCATGAGCGATATCTTTTTTAATATTACCTAAAAGTACCTCTTTAGCTTCTTCGGTAGTAAAACCAGAAATTTCTTCTAGTTTTTCATTTTGCTCTTCCAATAGAACAGTTACTGATGCTTCTTTTTCTTCAACTTTCTTTACTTTCTTTAATAAAGTATCTTCTTTTTTCTCTAAAGATTCAGATCTTCTATCTAAAGCTTCCTCTTTATTAATTAAGCGTTTTTCAGATTTTTGAATTTCAATTCTACTCTCTCTATTCTCTTTTTCTTGTTCAAGTCTACTGCGGTGTATTTCATCTTTAGCTTCAAGTAAATATTCTTTTTTAAGATTTTCTGCTTCTTTTTTTGCATCTTCTTGAATTGTTTCAGCAAGCATTTCTGCATTTTTTATTTTACCTTCCGCTATGAACTTTCTAATTAAAAATCCAACTACTACACCTATTAGTCCAATTATTGCGTAAATTTTGACGCACCTCCTATCATATTTAGTTGTCAAGTTTCAATTTAATTTCATATTAAAATATTATTAAATATATAAACTATATACTGATACAATTTAATTTTATATCTATTAAACTTTAAAGTCAAGTTATTCAGTTAAGCCTTTTTCAATGATACTGCGATTGTTTTCTTTGATTATTTTATACACATTTTGTGCTATGGAAGCAAGATGTGTATTATGCGTTACCATTATAATTTGCCTATTGAACATCTCTGAACTTCTTTTTATAAAATCACCTACATTGTATATATAGTCTTCTGAAACATGTTTAGCAGGTTCGTCTAATACTAATGGACCATTAATTAATGGTTTATAAAGTTGTAAGAATGAAATCCTAAGGGCTAATGATATAATGTCAATTAATCCACCACCTCTAGATTCTACAGGCTTCGTTTTTATCTCTACATTTTCCTCCTGGTCAATTATATAAAAATCGGCACTTGCCTTACTATATAGTTCGTCAATTTCTACAATAAATTTACTCTGATTTTCAAAAATAAATTGAATACAATTTGTTGTTAATTCTTCTATTTGATTTTTTGACTGTTCTCTGGCAAAATTAGAGGTTTTTTGTAAGAGTATATTAACCGATTCTAATAATTCAATTTCATCTGTTATTTTAATTTTTTCTACAATCTTATTTTGCAATCTTTCCTCTACAGATTTCTTTAAACTTTCTTTTTCTATTATTTTTCTCTCTATTTTTTTAATTTCTTCTTTTAAATTTGCAAGCATTATCTCACCTTAATCTAATATATCTTTTGGTAGTAATTCATTAGCTTCATTAAATAGCTTTTCTATTTCTAATTTTAGTGATTCTATTTCAGTTTCTAAATCTTCTGGTTTTATATTTAATTTATTTAATTCTTCAACTAATTCTTTTTCTTGATTATTTAATTGTTCTAGTTTTGCTTCTGCTTTGTATTTTAAGTTTGTAGCCTTGTCTAAATCTTTTTTTAATTCATTTAATTTTTTTTCAAATTCCATAATCCACCTCTATTTATTTAAATTTTCAACTATATTCTCTATTTTTTCTTCATCTATTTCACTAAAACAAGTTGGGCATATTTTATTTTCCAGTAATATATTAGAATATTCATCTGTATATTTCTTTCTTAGTCCATTTGCATATTCTAACTCTTTGTTTATCATAGATTTATCCATTGAATTTTTATTTAATAAAGTATTGATTTTATTAAGCTTTCCATATGTGACTGACTTTTCTTCAATGCATTTATATTTTTCCATAATTATTTCATTATGCTTGAAATTACTGACATATTCTAAACCAATGATTTGTCTTTTTTTAATATCCTTATATAAACTATTTATATTTTCTAATCCACTATATCTATTATTTAATTTAACTGTTTTGTTTAATACTTCTCTTAATTCATCTAATTGAGAATACTTCTTAGTTATATTTTTGCTATTGTTAATTGACTCTAACAAAACAATTCTTTTATTGTTCTTTAATTCTAAATCATTATATTTTATTACCAATATAGATAAGCTATTATATAACTTTAATATTTCTTCATTATATTTAAACTTCTCTAAAAGTATATTACTTTCATTTATTCCATTTAATATTTCTTTATATTTCTTTAATAGATTATTAAATTTATTATATAAACTGTTTTTTTCGTATAGATTTAAATAGATATTTTTAATATTGTCTAAATCCTTTAATTTTTCTAAAATGCTATTAGTTATTTTCTTTTCTTCATTATTTCTTTTCAATATTCCATTAAGTTCATTTAGTTTAACTATTAGTTTTTCATTGTTTTCAATTAAGCTATATATTTTATTTAATTTTTCTAGCTTAAATTTTAGATCATCTAAATCATCAAACTCTCTTAGTGATTCATTTAATTTATCTATATCTTCATTATATTCTTTTTCTTTAATATTTAAATTTCTAAGTTCTTTTAATAAATCTCTTATAGATTCATCAACTATATCTACACCAGCTAATCCACCTATTACAAATGCTTTAACCGAGTTCTTTTCAGATAATAAAAAAGGTCCTTCTAACTGATCTGAAATATTGACAATCCTTGAACTATCTTGTTCAAAGGGAATTTTAGATATACCAGTGATATCCTCTATTTCCTTAGGTACTCTTTTACCAAATCCAGTTAATATTAATTCTTCACCATCTGGATAGATAATTTCATAGGCGTTTTTACTAGTACTTCTATATCTAGTTATCTCAGAATTATCATTAAATATAAGTGTAACTGAGCATTCCTTTTCACCTTCCCTTATAAAATAATCTCCTGAGGGTTCATTAAATAATACCCATCTTATCCCTCTAATAATTGATGTTTTACCACTATCAGAAGGCCCCACTATTACATTTAAATTTGAATCAAACTCTAATTCTGAATATATATGGGATTGAAAGTTTTTAAGTATTATTTTCTTAATGAATTTCATTATCTACACCTGCTTTCTTTATCTGTGACAATGTAATTCTTCTAAGCGCCTCTTCTTTAACATTTTCATCAATATTTTCAGTAAATGCTATCTCAACTAAAATATCATTTACATCTAGTTTTTTAAAATTAACCGAGGATTCTATTGACTGTTTAAACTCATACATCTTTTCTTCCCTATATTTATTTAATTCAACTTTTTCTCTATCTAAAATATCTTCTCCATTTTTAGCAGATTTCAAGTATATTTCTTCTATATCTAAATTTTCCTTATTGATATCTAATAATATTACTTTTGGCTTTCTCTTTATTTCTAAGTTAGAATTTGTCAATCTCACTAAGCTGCCTGGATTTATAAAATATTTATTTTCATATTCAACGGTTTTAAAACCTAGATGATAGTGTCCAGCAAAGGTTATATCTGCTTTTGTTTCTTTTATATCATCTATTAATGTATAGGGGATTCCTTCTATAAATGGTTTCTCTAATAATAGTCCATGTACTAAATGTATAGCATAATCAATATCATCTGGCTTTTCTTTTAGCATATATTTATCTATATTATATTTTTGATCTATATCATAAATATAAGGCTGTCCAGTTACTTGAATCTTTAAATTATTCTCATTTAATATTAATTTTTCACCTTCATCAATTAAATGAACTATACCTATGGAATTTAATAATCCAAGCATGGTTCTGTTTATAGTTTTAGGATTATGACCAAAAATATCGTGATTACCTGCAATTATATAAATAGGTTTATTAAAACTAGTTAAGATATTGGCAAATTTTCCTACTGTTGATATAGCTACATCAGGCCTATCAAATAAATCTCCACCATGTATTATATAATCAATATCTCTTTTATTTATAATATCAATAATCTCATTGAATTTATCCTCTAAACTCAATACAAAATCATCTTTTCTATTTTTAGGATTTGATCCTCTAATATGTGTATCTGTAAAGTATAAAATCTTCATATTATCTCCTTAAGAAAATACCTCCTTATTAGGAGGTATAATTACTTATCTTTCTTTTCAACTTCTTCTTTATTTTCTTCTTTAATTTTTTCTTTATCTTTATTTATTCCTATATTTTCCCTTACTTTTGTTTCAATTTCTAATAATATATCTGGATTTTCTATTAGGAAATCTTTTGCATTCTCTCTACCTTGTCCCAGTTTATGTTCATTATAACTATACCAAGAACCAGATTTATTTACTATATCCAATTTAACTCCTACATCAAGAATATTTCCTTCTTTGGAAATTCCCTTTCCATACATTATATCAAATTCTGCTTGTTTAAAAGGTGGAGCAACTTTATTTTTAACAACTTTAACTCTTGTTCTATTACCTATCATTTCGTCACCTTGTTTTAATGTTTCGATTCTTCTTACATCGAGACGAACGCTTGAATAGAACTTTAATGCTCTACCACCAGTAGTAGTTTCAGGGCTACCAAACATAACACCAACTTTTTCTCTAAGTTGGTTAATAAATATTACCGTTGTATTTGATTTATTTATAGCACCAGTTAATTTTCTAAGAGCTTGTGACATAAGTCTTGCTTGAAGTCCAACATGTGTATCTCCCATCTCGCCTTCAATCTCTGCTCTTGGTACTAAAGCTGCTACAGAATCAACTGTTACTATGTCTACAGCACCACTTCTTACCAATGCTTCTGCAATTTCCAATGCTTGCTCACCAGTATCTGGTTGTGAAACTATTAGATTATCTATATCTACACCTAAGTTTTTAGCATATACAGGGTCTAATGCATGTTCCGCATCTATAAAAGCAGCTATTCCATTTAATTTTTGTGCTTCTGCAATTGCATGTAATGCAACTGTTGTCTTACCTGAAGATTCTGGACCATATATCTCTACAATTCTTCCTCTTGGAAGTCCACCAATCCCCAGTGCTATATCAAGTTCTAGAGAACCTGTAGGAATTGTATCAATTTCATTTATATTTGTATCCCCTAAAAGCATTATTGAACCTTTACCAAATTGTTTCTCTATATTGGAAATAGCAATATCCAATACCTTTTTTTTATCATTCATATTATCCATATTATTCCTTAAAAAAGGATTCACCACCTTTTATTATTTATAAAAATTCTCTTAAAGAACATTTGTTCATTTCTATTATATTCTATAAAAAAAATTAGTCAACTTTAATGTTCTTTAATATCTCAACAAAAGCTTGAGAGCTTGCTAGATGTTTTATTATTTTTCTTTTCCCTGTGAAATTAAATTCTCTATAATAATCATTATCTATAGTTGATATTCCTATATATACAAGACCTTCATCTTTATTTTCAGATTTTCCCGGTCCTGCCACTCCTGTTACAGATACTCCTATATCCACATTAGATTTTATTCTAACTCCTCTAGCCATCTCTAATGCAACTTGACTACTTACTGCACCATATTCCCTTAAACTTTCTCTACTAACTCCAAGTTCATCTTCTTTTGCATCATAAGTATATACAACTAAGCTACGGTTTAATACCTCTGATGAACCAGGAATATCCGTCAATCTACTAGATAATAATCCACCAGTACAAGATTCTGCAAATGCGACTTTTAAATTATTTTTCAATAGTTTATTTAATACCATTTCTTCTAATGATTTATTATTATATCCATATACCTTATCAACCAATTTATCTTCAATAGATTTAATTAGATTATCTATTATAGCACTATCTAAATCACTTTTATATTTTATCTGTATATCAACTCTATTGTCCTTTGGATAAGTTACTATTTCAATACCTTCTTGTCTTTCAATTTCATCTAATAATAGCTCTAATTTGGACTCACCTATATCAAGAGTATTTATAGTAAGCACAGTATTAGATATATTATTTACATGTAGATATTCAACGGAAGAATCAAACATTGGTATTAACTCTCTAGGTGGTCCAGGAAATAAAAATATTTTTTTATTATCAATATTTATATAAATACCAGGAGCAGTACCATGATTATTATATAAAACTGTAGCTCCATTTGGTACATAGGCTTGTTTAATATTATTTTCAGGCATTTCCATATTTCTCTTTTTATATCTTTCTCTTAATCCACTTATAATATTGTCCTCAAGTATTAGTTCTAGACCTGTGATTTCTGAAACTATTTCCTTTGTAAAATCATCTTTTGTTGGTCCTAACCCACCTATTATATATATTAAATCTGATCTATCAAAACTTTCTTTAAATACTTTAATCATCTTATCTTTATTATCGGATACTGATAAGGCTAAGTCTACTTCTATACCAAGATTATAAAGTTTTTTCATTATATAATTACTATTTGTATCAACTATAGTTCCATTCATTATTTCTGAACCAGTTGAAATTATCTCACATCTCATTATTCTACCTCACTCATTAATACATTTTTATTTTTATAAATATAGTCAAATCCAGATAATAATGTGAAGAATAATGCTATATAAAGAGTTATTTGATCCATAGGAATATTATAATTTTTGAAGAATGGATTATTAAGTAGCAATAGTATTATAGAAACCATTTGTGTAATTGTCTTTATCTTTCCAAGTGGGGATGCTGCTATGGTCTTACCATTTGATACAGCGATAGTTCTAAATCCTGTTATAGCAAATTCTCTAGCTAGTATAAGACTAACTATCCATGATGAAACATTTCCAAGTTCTACCAAGGAAATAAACGCAGTTGAAACTAGTATTTTATCTGCTAGTGGATCCATAAATTTACCAAAAGTGGTTATTTGATTTGTCTTTCTTGCAATATGTCCATCAATACCATCTGTAGCTGCTGCTAATGCAAAGATTATAGTACCTATCAATCTTGCATATTTAAAATCTGAAAATAGAACTACTACAAATACTGGTATCATTGCCATCCTTGTTAATGTTATTTTATTTGGTAAATTCATTATAATTCTCCTTTAATAATATTTTCTAAATCATCATTGTCAATTAAAACTTTTCTTGGTTTATTGCCTTCTTGTTCTCCGACAAATCCATTTTCATACATTATATCTATAATATTTGCTGCTCTATTGTAGCCAATTTTTAATTTTCTTTGAAGCATAGATATGGAAGCTTCTTTTTGATTTACTATAATTTCTAATGCTTTATCGAATAATTCATCTTTTACATCAAGACTATCTGATGTTATTTTTTCTTTAATATCATTGATTATTTCTTCGTCATATTCTACACTATGATTTTCTTTTACAAAATTAACAACTCTGTATACTTCTTCATCCGTTATAAAAGCACCCTGAATCCTCTTAGGTTTAGGTAAATCCGATGGATAAAACAACATATCACCTTTACCTAATAGTTTTTCTGCACCACCCATATCCAATATTGTTCTTGAATCAATTTGAGAGGATACAGCGAAAGATATTCTCGAAGGTATATTAGCCTTTATCGTTCCAGTTATAACATCAACAGAAGGCCTCTGTGTTGCTATAATCAAATATATACCTGCTGCTCTTGCCATCTGTGCAAGTCTACAAATATATTCTTCTATTTCCTGTGCTGCTACCATCATTAAATCTGCTAACTCATCTATTATAATGACAATTTTTGAGAATTTCTCTCTCTCTAATTTATTATATGAGCCAATATCTCTAACATTATTTTCTGCAAAGGTTTTATATCTTTTTTCCATTTCATCTACAGCCCATTTAAGTGCAAATCTTGCATCTTTTGGACTTGTTACAACTGGTAATAATAGATGTGGTATATCATTATATATACTTAACTCTACGACTTTAGGGTCTATTAAAAGTAATTTTACATCATCAGGAGTTGATTTATAAAGAAGACTTATTATAATTGTATTAATACATACAGATTTACCAGAGCCTGTTGCACCAGCTATTAATAAATGGGGCATTTTATCTATTGATGATATCATTGGCATACCGGATATATCTTTTCCTAATACAAGTGGTAAATTGCTTTCAAAATTTACAAATTTATCATTTTCTAAAATTTCTCTTAAAAAGACATTGTCATTTACAGCATTTGGAACTTCTATCCCAATTGCTGATTTCCCTGGTATTGGCGCCTCTATTCTTATATCAGATGTTGCTAAAGCTAAAGATAGATTGTCAGCTAATCCCAATATTCGACTTATTTTTACACCAGGTGCAGGTTCCAGTTCATAACAAGTAATAGTAGGCCCTCTATTTATCTGTGTAACCTTAGCATCTATATTGAAATCTTTCATAGTTTTTTCAATTTGTTTTGCCTGTGCTAAATTATGTCTATTATCAATATTCTTATTAATTTTTATTTGATTTAATAGTTCAGTCTTAGGATAAATATAAATATTTTCTATTTTTTCTTCTATGATTTTATCTTCTAAACTATTTATATCTGTTGTTACATTTTCATTTACAATGTCTTCTACATATTCTATGTTATTATTTTGATTATAATCAGTTATTATAATATCATCATTAATACAATCATCTGATATGTACACTTCTTCAATAAGTTCACTATCTAAGATACTATTATTATTATCATCATGATCATCATGGATTTCTTTTTCCTTTTTAAATTTACTAATAAACTTTTTAAAATCAAATTTTTCTTTTGTAGAATTTTTATTTTTTAATTTATAATCCTTAATCATAGTTTTTATTCTATTTTTTAACTTTACAAATAATGTTCTTATATCTATCTTTGTAAAATGAAGAGTCGTTATAAAAGCTGCTAATATAATAATTAAATAAGTCCCTACAGTTCCAAAAAACTTTAAGAATATAAATCCAAAAGATGCTCCTATAATTCCTGAACCAATACCTTCACTACTAAGTTCAATATTTTCCTTAATTCTCAATGAAAATATTTCAGAAGAACCATTATTGTAAATATCTATTGCAATTAAAAAACTTATAAATAATATTGTTATATAAATAATATCCTTTAAATCATAGGACTTCTTAATAGCTGCAGATATTATAATAAATAATATTATAAAAGGTATAAAATATGCTCCAAATCCAAAACCAGAAAATAGTATTTTTCTTATTATCTCGCCTACTATTCCAGTTTTATGACTTATTAAAGATATAAAGAACAATAATGATAATGATATAAATCCAAAAATAACTAGAAAAGAATTACTGCTTTTCTTCTCAGTTTTACTCAATACAATCACCTCATTAATCAATTTTCAACTGATATAATTATATCATATATTAATTTTCTTAACTATAATCTATTCCCCTAATTCGAAACCATCATGCAATGCAATTATTGATTTCTCTAATTCTTCTTCCTTTATTAAACACCAAATAGTATTATATGAGTCTGATGTCTGTAATATATCAATATCATTATTTGATAATGTTCCGTAAATCTTTGCCATGACTCCTGGAACACCTCTCATTTTATTACCAATACATGCTAACTTACAGCAGTTTTCAACTATATAGTATTTTAAATTATATTTTTCTAATAATACTACAACTTTATTTTTGTCAGAACTGTCTATAGTAAATACTTTATGATCTGTAAAGAAGTTTATTAAATCCAAGCTTATACCTTCGATTATAAAATCAGCTAATAATGCATTTATTATATTCTTATCTTTATTAAATAACTCAATCTGCGTTCTATCTTTCTTATAAGTAATTGCAGAAATTACTTTTCTATTATTATTTAACGAATCCTTTAATCTATTTCTATTTATCTCTTCTATAAAAGTACCTTCACTATTTGAATTTGTATTTTTTATAGAAACAGGGATATCAAACTTTTGTGCTATTTCAATAGCTTTAGGATGCAAAACTTTTGCTCCATCTTCAGCTAATTGATAAACTTCAGAGTAGGTCATTTTATCTATTAATTTTGCATCTTTTACTATCCTTGGGTCAGCAGTCATTATACCATCAACATCTGTATATATTTCTACATACTTTGCTGATAAATAACCACCTAAAATAGTTGCTGTAATATCACTTCCACCTCTACCTAATGTGGTTATATCTCCATCAATAGTTGCCCCTTGAAATCCAGGAATTACTACAATATCCTTATCTATTAAGGATTCTTCAATTTTACTTGAATTGAAATCGATTATTTCAGCATCACCAAAATTATCATCAGTTATTATACCAATATCTTTTCCTGTTAATACTCCAACTTTATATCCTCTTTGTGTTATTTCATTTGCAAGAGTCATTGAAGATATTATCTCGCCAAAGGACATTAATAAATCTAAATATTTATCATCAAGTAAATCTGTATCTACCATATCTAATAATGTATCAGTAGCATATGGATCTCCAAGTCTTCCCATTGCAGATACAACTACGATAATTTTATTCTCACTATCATTTTCTTTTTTTCTAATTATTTTTTCTATTACCTTTATTCTATTTTCCTTAGTTGATACTGATGTTCCACCAAATTTTTGTACTATTAAATTCATTTTATCCCTCTTTTCTTAATATCAGTTATGATAAGATTTCATTTGATATACTATTTGATTTTATATAATTTCTCATTTCCTTATTAATATTACCAACATATATTTCATTATATTCAAATTTATTAAAAATAGATTTTCTAAACTTATTTAAACTATCAATGGAAACATCTTTTATCTTTGATATTTCAATCTCTAAATCAAATACACTATTATCAAATAATAATTTCTCACCATTTATTATCATTTCTTCAAAAGGATCTTCTAAGTTTAATTTATATTCTGATACAATTTGATTCTTTGCTATTTCAAGTTCATCTTCTTTAATATCATTGTTTTTCAATTTATTTAAAACCTCAGCAATGGATTTTCTTAAGTTTATTAAATTATCAACATTTGTAGTAAAACTAATATTTAAACTTCCTTCCCTTTCATTGGCTATTATAAATGATTCAATATTATAACTTAGCCCAAGTTCTTCCCTAATATATTGAAACAATCTAGAACTTACTGAGCTCCCTAATATTGAATCTAGCAATATTGTTTCATATTTAAATTTTTTATAGTCAATCTTATTAAAAAGATTGATATAACCTGTTAATTGTTCAAATTCTTTATTGATATATTTTTTTATATCAACTTTATTATCCATAACTATTTTATTTATCACAGTTTTTTCATTTGATACTTTAATTGAATAATCATTGTAGTTATTAAAATAATTATATAATTCTTCCTCATCAAAATTACCAACAACAGATATTACAATATTAGAACTAGTATATTTTTCAGATTTGTATTTAAATAAATCATATATGTCCATGTTTTCAAGATTTTCTTTTGTTCCTAGTATAGAATATCTATAGGAATCATTTCCATATAGAATTTTATATAACTCGTTTGTAGCCAATTCTTCGGGATCATCTTCATATCCTATGATTTCATCAAATATAACTTGTTTTTCACTCTCTAATTCATCTATATTAAAATCAAAATTATTTAACATATCTAATACAATATTAAGTCCATCATAGATATAATTATTTAATATTCTAAGAGATAGACATGTATAGTCAAAACTAGTGTAGGCATTTAAATCTCCACCTAATCTATCCATTTCTAAACCAATTTCTTTAGCATTTCTATTTCCAGTTCCCTTAAATAGCATATGTTCAAGTAGATGTGATATGCCATTTATTTCTCTGTCTTCTAAAAGCGGACCTGCCTTTATAAAAATTCCTACATTTATAGATTCCACATAATCAATTTTTTTACTTATTAATCTTATTTCATTATTTAATTTTTTTACTTTTTTCATATTCTCTCCATTAATAAAATAAACACCATTTAATATAATCTAAATGGTGTTTATAAAATTTTAATTTAATAACCATAATCTATTATGGTGCAGGACACGAGATTTGAACTCGTATAGTCTTTGACCACTACCCCCTCAAGATAGCGCGTATTCCATTCCGCCAGTCCTGCTATTAAATGCTGTCTTTTATAAATTTTTTTATATTATTTATTATTGATAATATATTATTCTCTTTATTCTCAGGATTTTCTTTATTAGAAAATGCATCACTGTGTACATCAAGATATTCATTTTTTCTATTTAAAACTTTCTCTACATATTCTCTAGTTTCTTTAAAAGGAATATGCTCCAATGTCTTTCCATCATTAGAATAATTTATATCACCTAACCATTTTGTTACATTTCCAATTCCACCATTATAGGCTGCTAATACCAATTCTATATTATTATCGAATTCTTTAAATAAAGTATTCAAATACCATGTCCCTATTTTTATGTTAATTTCAGGGATAAATAATTTATCTATATTAAAATCCTCTAATCCCATCTTATTTGATGCCCATTCTGCTGTTTCAGGCATTATCTGCATAAGTCCTCTTGCTCCAGCTGAGGAAATCGCATCCTTATCATAACCACTTTCAATACATATCATAGCGGCTACTAAGAATGGATCTAATCCATATTCTTCGGAATACTTTTTTATTGTATCTTCATAAGATATTGGATATCTTGCACTGAAATAGAATGATTTAATAAAACTTCCTATTAATACTAAAATTAGAATAAAAACAAATAATTTACCTAATTTTTTTAACAAATTTAGCCCTCCATTAATTAAGCTCACTTATTATATCTATAATATTTTTTCTTAGTTCATCTAAACTACCATTATTATATATAATTTTATTAGCAAATGCTTTCTTTTTATCTAAGTTCATTTGTGTGTTTATTTTTTTTATGGCAAATTCTCTATCTATATTATCTCTTTCCATTAATCTTTCTATCTGTATATTTTCGTCAGAATATACAAGCCATATTTCATCAAAGATTATTCCATTATCAACTAGATTATCTAAACCTTCAATTAATAATGGTATATCAAGAAATAAATAATTTTCATGTATTTTTTTTTCAATTAAATCTTTCATTTCAGAAATAATAATTGGATGTAATATACTATTTACCTTCTCTCTTTCTTTCTTTGAGTTAAATATTATATTTGCTAATTTTCCCCTATCAATTTGGTTATTGTCATCTAGTATCTCACTACCATAAGTCCTTACTAAACTATTATAACCTTTCATATTTACTTCCACAATATCTTTAGCAATTTTATCTGCATCTATAACTGTATATTCTTCACCAATTATTTTAGATACTGTGGATTTACCTGTTGCTATACCTCCAGTTAAACCAATTATCTTACATTGTGTCATACCAGTTATCACCTACTACTATATCTACAGTTAGGGGTATCTTAAGTTCAATTGCATTTTCCATTATATCTTTCATAATATATTTAACTTTTTCTAACTCTTCTTCATGAGTTTCTATTATTAACTCATCATGAACTTGAAGAATTAATTTTGACTTTAATCCTTCTTCTTTTAATTTATCAAATACTTTAACCATTGAAAGTTTTATAATATCTGCAGCACTACCTTGTATAGGCGTGTTTAATGCAACCCTTTCACCAAATGATCTAATATTAAAGTTTTTTGATTGTAGTTCAGGGATATATCTTCTTCTATTCAATATAGTTTCAACATAGCCTTGCTCCTTACCAACTTTTACTATTTCTTTCATATATTTCTCTACATCTTTAAAATTAGTAAGATAGTTATCAATATATTCTTTTGCTTCTTCTCTTGAAATATTTAAATCTCTGGAAAGTCCATAGTCGCTAATACCATATATTATACCAAAATTTACTGCCTTAGCTCTATCTCTTAACAATGGTGTTACTTCATCTTCATCTATATGAAATACCTGTGAAGCAGTTCTCTTATGAATATCTTCATCCTTAACAAATGCATCAACAAGTTTTTCATCGTTAGTTATATGAGCTAGTATTCTTAATTCTATTTGAGAATAGTCACCATCAACTAATTTATAATTTTTATTTTTAGCAATAAATGCCTTTCTAATCAATCTTCCTTCTTCAGTTCTTATAGGAATATTTTGAAGATTTGGCTCTGTACTACTTATCCTACCTGTTGTAGTAACGGTTTGATTAAATGTAGAATGTATCTTACCTGTTTTATTATCTATGACTGCCTTCAAACCTTCTATATAAGTTGAATTTAGTTTTACTATACTCCTATACTCAAGTATATAATCAATAATCTCATGTTGCCCTTTTAATTTCTCTAATACTTCTACGTTTGTGGAATAGCCTGTTTTGGTTTTTTTAATTACTGGAAGCATTAGTTTATCAAATAATATTTCACCTAATTGTTTTGGAGAATTTATATTAAATTCTACTCCAGAAAGATTATAAATTTTTTCTGTTAATAATTCTATTTTATCTTTAAAAGTTTCTCCTAATTCTTCTAATACGGCTATATCAACTGCAAAGCCTTCAAATTCCATGTTTGCCAATACTTTAGTTAATGGAAGTTCAATTTCATAATATAATCTATCCATACCTTGATCATGAATTGATTTATTCATCTCATTATATAATTTGTCAACTATCTCTAGATGTTCTACTATATATTTTTCTTTAATATTATTTTCTATTTCGCTAAAACTCTTTTTCTTTACACCTTTACCAAGAATACTTTCTTCTGTATCTAAATTTAGATTTAAATATTCTTTAGCCAAATCAGATATATTATAATTATTTTGTGATGGATTTATTATATATTGAGCTAAATGTGAATCAAAAACAATACCATTAATATCAATTTTTAATTTTAATAATCCATACACATCTTCTTTAATCATATGAGATTTTTTCAGAATTTTATCATTTTCAAAAATATCTTTAAAATCGTTTACAAATAAATCTATTTTATTTTGATTAAAATCAATATAATAGTTCTTTTCAGAAACTCTAATTCCAATTCCTAAAATATTTGCATTTATATAATGTTCAATATCAAACAAGAATTTAAAAATCATTTCTTTATCTTTTTTTATCTCATTTAATAATTCTCTATAATTGTTATTTTCTATATTTATATAGTTTATTTCTAGTTCTTCTAAATTTTCTTGCCCTATTTCTCCTGGGATTTTTGATAATAATGAATTGAAGTTCATTAATGTATATAATCTTAATAATTCATCATAATTTGGTTCTTCTACCTTCATATCATCAATTGTAATATCAACTGGTACATCTAGTTTTATTCTACCTAAATCTTTACTTAATCTTGCTAAATCTTCGTTATTAACAAGATTTTCAACTCTTTTCTTGCCAGTTATTTTTTCGATATTATTATAAACTCCATCTATATCACCAAAATCTTTTATTAATGTTAATGCAGTTTTCTCTCCTATACCTGGAACTCCTGGTATATTATCTGAAGTATCTCCCATAAGCCC
>RRZU013106666.1_pt1 | contig 15616 bp, 8 predicted proteins | sample 2165561 | NCBI WGS metagenome assembly RRZU01 (sample SAMN10456909, study PRJNA506462) | wastewater metagenome | isolation source: wastewater sludge | place: USA: Moscow, Idaho
AAAAGATGATCAATTGAAGTTACAAAAGTGGGGGCAAAACCTACTTACTTATTTTTTGCAGCCTGAAGATTCTGTTTTCAAAACTAAAAATTCAGATACTGTCTTCGTTTATCGTAATGGTACTGAATATATTTTTATTAATAGATATGATAATTCCAATAATGCTCAATAGTAACTTAACTCGTCTTTCGTTATATACTATCCCGAAGTGATTAATACAAGGCTTTCCAATCCACTACAAAAGCCAACCCCGCCAGTTTTTGCTGTGCGGGATTGGTTATATTACCACCGCCCATTTCAACAGAATCCCAGCTATTCGACCAGCATGTCGGATCAACTGTCAATCCGACAGCGCTGTAATAGCTATTACACATCATCCTCTTTTTGATTTTCTGTAATCTGTAGGAGACATTCCGTATTGCTTAGCAAATTCTCTGTAAAAATATGATTTATTGGCGAATCCTGATCGGTACATAATTTCTGATACAGTCAATTTGGTTGTAATAAGAAGTTTTGATGCATGTTCTAACCTTATTTTCCTTACATATTCGCTTGGGGTATTGTCTGTCAACTCTTTCAACTTTCTATACATAGTCGCTTTGCTGACTCCAATAAAGTCGGATATCGAATTCGGATTCAGAGACTCGTCTTCTAAATTCTTTTCAATGTACGAAATGATTTCCTCTAAGAATAATTCATCTTCCAGATGTAATTCTATGCCATCCTTAATGATCTTCGAAGATCGGCTAGAGTTGTAATATTCTTTCATTATTAGTTTTCGGCCAATCTGATTTTCTATGGCTGTCAGTACATGTTGAGGATGGAAAGGTTTGGTAATATACAAGTCCGCCCCATGCTCATATGCATTAATATGGTCTTCGATAGAGGTTTTCGCTGATATACTTATTATTGGTATATGCTTTGTACAGGGATCTTGTCTTATGCTACGGATCAATGTAAGGCCGTCCAGCTTTGGCATAAGTACATCACTGATTATAATATCCGGTATGTTTTGTTTTATTTTGAGTAGTGCATCTTCTCCATTTTCGGCGACTTCAATTTTGTAATAAGGTTTTAAAATGTCGCGAAGCAACTCTCTTATATTCCGTTCATCTTCAACAATTAGCACAAAGGCTTCTTTTACTTTTTTATTATTATCAATCAGGTTATCTGTTGCAGGTATACTACTCTCATCTTCTTGTGGTAGAGGAGTCTTTATTTTATGCTCTTCATTTAATGAGGGAATTTCCATGGTAAACAATACATATTCACTCAGGACACTGGATACCTGTATATCTCCACCTAGTAATTCTACAAGACTTTTTGTAAGACTTAGTCCGATTCCAGTACTTGTTGAATTTTGAAGTAGTGAATTATCGAATATTTTGAATTTACTGAATATCTGAGACATTTGTTTTGTTGTTAACCCTTTTCCGGTATTCTTTATGGAAAAATACAGCTTTTCATTATCCTGCCATATTTGTACGAATATGGTGCCACCGACAGGTGTATACTTAAAGGCATTGGAAATAAGATTGAATAGTATCTTTTCCAAGGAATTTAAGTCGGTTATTATCGTCGAAATATTATTTTGTTCTATTTTGAAATCAATACGGTTCTCATGCGTAATTTCTGTATAATTATCCATTATGTAGTCCATCATCATTTTTATGTCTACAATTTCAGGAGTCAAAGGAGCATGCCCCGACTCTACTCTGCGGAATTCCATCAGCTCATTAATCAGCTTTTGCATCCTGTCGGCATTGTTTTTGATAATTTGTATATAGTGCTTTGTTGTATTGTCGAGACCCGATTTTTCCAGAAGATATTGTGCCGGCCCGTATATAAGAGTCAAAGGAGTAAAAAACTCATGTGCCACATTTGTGAAAAAGTTAAGCCTCGACTCATGTACTTTCTGCTGATGTTGTTTCTCTATATGTTCTAAGAGTAATTGTCTGTTCAGGCGTATTCTGTTCCGTATAACAGATTGTGCAATGTAAATAATGACTGTAATGATGATAAAATAGACAATAAAAGCCCATTGGCTTAACCACCAGGGAAAAGCCACATCTATATCCACAGTATAAATATTATTTTCCCATATTCTATCGCCGTTGGTGCATTTTACTTCCAGACTGTATTTTCCTGGAGGTAACTGTGTGAAAACAATGTTCGGATTGTTTCTGTTCTGTATCCATTCATCTGAAAGGTTCAATAGGCGGTATGCATATTCGCAGTTTTCATTATTGATAAAATCACGGGCTATAAATGTGAATGTAACCTGCGATTCATTGTTTTCCAGCCTCAATTTATTGTTATTGATACGCTCATTTATATTTTGCTGTGTATTATATATCCTCAGAGAACTCAGGCTTAGAGGAGGTTCGAAATTGCGAAAGTGGATATCATTAGGATTAAAATAACTAAGCCCGCTGGCTCCTCCGAAATATAATGTGTTATTACTGTCTTTAAAATAAGCTCCATCTGCAAATTCATTATTCTGTAATCCGTCTTTTACAGTATAATTTTCAATGGTATTATGTTCGAGATCGAGGTGCGAAATTCCTCCATTCGTACTTATCCAGATGCTATTTTTGTTACCTTCCAGAATTCCATGTATTGCATTGTTGCTAATACCATCATTATCTGTGTATTCCTGATTATTAAGCAATTGTCCGGCCAGATAAATTTTGTTTAATCCGTAACTGGTTCCTGCCCAAAGGTTTCTTTGTTGATCGATAAGTAATGACAAAACATCATTATTTGATAAAGCTATATCCTTTGAGATTTCTTCAAATCGTTCAAATTTCTTTGTTCTGATATTAAATCTGTTAACTCCGCCACCACGAGTACCTACCCATAAATATTTACCTCCAGGGTCAGAGATCAGAGAATATATTATATTGTTATTCAGCGATGTTGGTTCAGGCGAAGATACATACTGTTCTATATTGATGACTTTATAGGTCCTGTTCTCTTTTTTTAGTCCGATTTTTATAAGGCCATACCCGGATGTACCAAGCCACAAGACAGAATCACTATTGGTAAAACAAATGCTATATACAGCTCTGAAATCAGGACTGTTTAAGGGTAGTGATAATTTACTTATATATTTATTATTAGCATACAGGATATTTATATCCTGTCCTTCTGTACCGATAAATATATCATTTTGTTTGTTTTTTTGTATAGCATACACAGAGTTTGATGACAATCCGTTATTTATGTTCAGATAGTTTGCAACTATTCCGGTTCTTTTATTCATTAATTTTATCCCATCACCTTTAGTGCCTATAAGGATATTTTCGCTTGAGCTATCCTCGCAGAAACATCTTACCGGATAATCAGTCTTAATTGTTTTGAAAGCGGAGGGATGGTTATATATTTCTATTATCCCCTGTCCGTCAGTCCCAATCCAAAGTATATTCTGACTGCTGATATATGCAGAAAAAATCGATATCTTCTCGGGAATGTCCGTCATTTTGAAGAATATACGTTCTTTCAGGTCATATTTATAGTATCCCCCCTCGTAGAAGCCTATAAAAAGATAATCTTTATGAAACAATATCTGCGAAATATTCTTTTGCAGGTCTATGTCTATTGTGGACGGAAAAGAGTTGGACTTATCTAATATTTTGAGATATTTACCATAATTCAGAATCAGTTTTTTCTCAGAATAGAATATATCGGAAATTGGGGTGTTCTGCTCAATAATATCTAGATTTCTGGTAACTATAGTATTATTTCTTGGAGATAGTTTCACCCGGTAAAGGGCTCCTTCGATGTTCAGTATAAACAAGTTATCATCATCCATTATTATTTTCTTTACTTCGCCCCTGATCCCGCTTATTGTGAATGGCTTTAGCTCTAAATTATGATCAGTGTGGAAGAAGCCTTGTTCTCTTACATAACAAATGATATTCTCGGTGCAATTTTCTGCTAATAGAAATGACTTTTCTTGTTTAGGAGTCATATGTCCAACCCCGTAAAAATATCGGGTAAATTGTTCTGTGTCTCTATCCCATCGGTTAATTCCAAAATCAGTAGCAATCCATATCCGTCCTTTATTATCCTCTACAATCTGACGTATAACATTATTGCTTATAGAACTCTCACTTCTTTTGTTGTATCGGAATGATTTAAAATCACGTCCATTATATACATTCAATCCATCCCATGTTCCTATCCACAGTTCATGTTTCGAATCTTCGAAAATGCAGTTGATTGAATTATTGGATAGGCCATCAGTATTTGACAAACGCTTCAACACCATTTGGGCAGATGCGTTTATTGTCAAAATCAAAAAAATAAGAATTATGTATCGTGTGTATCCTGAATCCATCTTACAAAGATATGATTGACTATTTATTCTTTTTTATCAAAAACATGTTGTACAGCAGGTGTATACTATTTTAAGACTATAGTATACCTTACTAGGCTTTATAGAATTTAGTTTTGTTGCAGTATATAATGACTTTTATTTGTAAATACTAAAATCTAGTTACTATGGATATCGCAAAAAGATTTCAACAAAATCCTTTATTACGACCATCTGACTTAAATCCTGGAATCAATGGCATGGAAATAACATGCCTCCTTAATCCCGGCGTTTTCAGGTATAAAGGAAAAATATGGCTACTACTTAGAGTGGCAGAACGTCCTACACAAAGAGAGGGCATAATAAGCTTTCCTGTATACAACAAAGAGGGAAAGATCGAAGTGCTTTCTTTTAAAGAGGACGACCCAAAACTAGATGCTTCAGATCCAAGAGTTATAGGATATGAAGGACAGAACTACCTGACTACGATGTCGTATCTTCGTTTGGTATCCAGTGAAGATGGAGTTCATTTCAGCGAAGATAGCGATTACCCTCCTATTTTCGGAGAAGGCGAACTCGAATCTTTTGGTATTGAAGATTGCCGGGTAGCAACTACAGAAGATGGCTTTCTTCTTACATTCACCGAAGTGTCTTCAGTAGCCGTAGGTGTCGGACTTATACATACCAACGACTGGAAAAGCTATACCCGTCATGGAATGATTTAGCCACCTCATAACAAAGATTGTGCAATATTCGAAGAGAAAATAAATGGAAAATACTTCGCATTGCATCGTCCGAGTAGTCCCGAACTGGGAGGAAACTATATATGGATAGCCCAGTCTCCCGATTCTTTACATTGGGGTGGACATAAATGTATAGCAACTACCCGTAGTGGTATGTGGGACTGCGCCCGTGTAGGGGCAGGTGCTGCACCTATAAAAACAAGTGAGGGCTGGCTCGAGATTTATCATGGAGCTGATTACAGCCATCGTTATTGTCTAGGTGCTCTACTGCTAGATCTGGATGATCCTACAAAAGTATTGGCTCGTAGCACGGAACCAATAATGGAACCAATAGCCGACTATGAAAAGACAGGCTTCTTCGGAAACGTAGTCTTCACAAATGGGCATTTGGTTGATGGAGATTCTGTAAGAATGTATTATGGTGCAAGTGACGAAGTTATATGTGGAGCCGAATTTTCGATAAAAGAAATACTTAACACACTGAAATAATAGATAATGAATAAACTGAAAAAAGAATATTTATTCTTTAAAGAGCAGGATTCAAATATGAGAACCTTGCTAAAAACTAACATGATTTATGCACTGGTACTTCCGGTTGTCGAAATCTTTGTCGGTGCATATATTATGCGCAATACCAGTGACCCTATTTCAGTGGCATTTTACCAATTATTCATGTATATAGGCATTGTTGTCACATCCTTGGTCAATGGTTTCTTGCTCAGGTGGATAAATGTGAAATACCTGTATGCCGGAGGAATCCTGGTTAGTGGTTTGTCAATGTTTGGCATGATGTCTGTCAAATCTCTAGGATTTATCGAATTAGGCGTTGCCGGATTTGTTATGGGGGCAGCGGCCGGATTTTTCTGGACTAACAGATATCTTTTGACATTGAATAATACGACAGATGATAACCGTAATTACTTTTTCGGTCTCGAATCGTTTTTCTTTTCAATAGCATCCATCACCGTACCTCTTGTAATCGGAGCATTCATCAGTCAGATAGATGGAAAAGAAGTTATTGGATATCTGATAAATATCAATCTGGCGTACCGTATCGTTACTTGTGCTGTTGTAGTACTTACGGTGATAGCTTGTGTTATACTGTGGCAAGGACAGTTTAAGAATCCGGTTGAAAAAGATTTTCTTTATTTCAGGTTCTGTTCATTATGGCGAAAAATGCTATTGCTTTCATCTCTGAAAGGAATGGTACAAGGCTTTCTGGTAACGGCTCCCGCTATTTTGGTTTTGAAACTGGTCGGAGATGAAGGTATTCTTGGACTTATACAGGGCATTAGCGGGGCTTTGACGGCTATACTTGTATATGTTCTGGGACGGGTAGCTAAACCGAAAGACCGTACTAAGATATTTGTTGCAAGCTTGATTGTCTTTTTTGTGGGAACTTTATTTAACGGCATCCTGTTTTCTGCGGTAGGGGTTATTATTTTTGTCCTTTGCAAGGTTATTTTTCAGCCCTTATTCGATTTGGCCTATTTCCCCATTATGATGCAAACTATAGATACGGTTTCGAAAATAGAAAAGCGTAATGAATATGCTTATATTCTCAGCCATGAGTTCGGTCTGTTTTTAGGACGTGTTTTTGGTCTCGTACTTTTTATTGCCCTGGCATATTTGGTGGCAGAAGATTTTGCTTTAAAGTACACCTTAATTATGGTGGGGGCATTACAACTCTTGGCCTATCCTTTAGCTAAGAATATAATTAACCAAACAACTAATACTGTAAATAAAAATGAATAAAATGAAAAACTTGCTGGTTTATTTTGTTCTCCTATCGGCTATGTCGTGCACACAAAATGAACCTGATTTGGGATCCAATGTCGAGCAGGTTGCTATTGCCAGAGTAGACTCCATGCCTAATCTGCCAAGTCCAATAAAGATATTGGACTGGGAAACAAAAGCCAAGACTTTCGATAGCTTCGTATTCGACTGGAATAACAAGAGTCAGGTAGGGCCTATGATATGGCTCGATGATAGCAGGCGTAATATAGACCAGACCACATTTGGTTTGTATACAGCAGTGAAGGATATTCGTCAGGGTAAGAATGCTAACAACGGTGAATTCCATGAAAGCCTCAATTCGCTGGCAGCACTTTTGGGAGCTGGCCTTGTGGGGATAGATAAGACAAATCAAGACGGCTATAACTATGTGAAGATGGTTCAAAATTATTTCAATACTGAAAATAGCTGGAATATAGTCATGAACAATACTCATCCGAGTGTGGCTCTGTTAGGAGGAGGATATGGCCGCGACTGGTGGTACGATATATTTACTAATGCATTTTATTATGCCGTTTGCGATGTTTTCCCGGGTGTAGACGGAGCTGATAAGATTCAGCACACTGTAGCCGAGCAATTTGTAAAGGCCGATTCCGTTCTGAATGGGAATTATGATTATTCTTACTTCGACTATGCCCAGATGAAAGGTATGATAAATCAGATACCACTACAGCAAGATGCAGCCGGAGGTCATGCTTATGTGCTTCTATGCGCATATCGAAAATTTGGAGACCCCCGTTATCTGAAACATGCAAAGAGTGCATTAGAAGCTCTTTTAGCTCAAAAAGAAAGTCGTTTTTATGAAATATTATTACCATTGGGTGTATATACAGCTGCATATCTGAATGCAACACAGGGTACAGACTACGATGTGCAAAAATTACTTGATTGGACATTTGATGGCTGTAAAGACCCTAAAGGCCGTTATGGTTGGGGTATAATTGTAGGCAAATGGGGTGATTATGAGGTTAATGGTTTACAGGGAAGTATTCTCGATGGCGGAGGGTATGGATTCTTAATGAATAGCATTAAGCCTTCATGGCCTTTTGTGCCATTGGTAAAATATCAGCCTCAATATGCACGTTCCATTGGTAAATGGATGCTGAATAATGTAAATGCATGTCGTTTTTATTTTCCTATGGAAATAGATGATGCTCACCAGTGGGCACCAGAGTTGAAGACAATAACAAATAATAATATTTCATATGAAGGATTGCGCCGCACTGATGATTATGGTAAAGAATCCTTAAAGGGCGTTACTCCGGTTGCAATCGGAGATGGACCTAAATGGATAAAAGGCAATCCTACCGAAAGTATGTTCAGCGTATATAGTTCTTCTCCAATGGGAATATTTGGTGCAATTGTAAAAGAAACAAATGTAGAAGGTATACTCAGTCTAAATTGTAATGCCACAGACTTCTATGCAGAAAGGCCGTTCCCTGTCTATCTGTATTATAATCCCTATAACGAGACAGAATCGGTAGATTTTGATGCAGAGAGTAAGGTTGACCTGTTTGATATTGTTAGTAAAAAATATGTGGCGAAAGATGTACAAGGCAAGACGGCATTTGATATACCGGCAGATGCTGCCCGTGTGGTAGTTGTGCTTCCGGCAGGAACTACCCTTATGCTTAAAGACGGTAAGATAGTAGCAAATGAAAAGCAAATAATAGCTTATAAATAACCATTAAAATCAGTAATAACTATGTTGAAACGATTATTTCTATTTAGTGTTTTGCTTGTTTCCTGTATTTCATTGTTAGCGCAGCAGGCAAAAACGATCTCGGGAGTGGTCTTAGACGCTTCTACGGGAGAAACCCTTATCGGAGTATCGGTTTTTGAACCCGGTACAACAAATGGAACGGTCACCGATGTTGACGGTAACTATACTATTAAAATAAATAAAGATAGTATTTCATTCTCTTATGTGGGATACGTGACACAAAGTATCCTTGTCAAAGAATCAGGAACGGTAAATATACGTTTGCTGAGTAACACCGAATTGGATGAGGTTGTGATAGTGGGATATGCTGCCCAGAAAAAATCATCTATCACAGGAGCAATAGCTCCGGTAAACATGGATGATGTAAATAAACGCCATACATTGACCGTATCTCAAGCCCTTCAGGGACAAATATCAGGGGTTCAGATTACACAGAGTACAGGAGCTCCCGGTGATGATATCAATGTGCTGATTCGTGGCGAAGGAACAATAGGTAATAACAGCCCATTATATATTATTGATGGAATCCCTTCCAGAAGTATAACATTCCTTAATCCCTCGGATATCAGTTCAGTTACAGTACTGAAAGATGCTTCTGCTGCTGCGGTCTATGGTTCGCGTGCTTCCGGAGGTGTGATCGTAATAACAACTAAAGGAGGAGAACAAGGTAAAAATAATGTAGAAGTAAATTATACCTATGGTCTGAGTAATGTTGTTAACACTCCTAAAATGCTAAACACGAAGCAATACCTTGAAGTATTGGAAAGGGCATGGGATAATGCAGGCTATTCAGGTACAAATCCATATATCAATGAAATAAATAGGACTGATATAGCCGATACTGACTGGGTGAAAGAATTATTCACAACGGGTCAGATGCACAACATTCAGGCAACGGCCAGTGGTGCAAATCAGAGTACAAGGTATTTGCTGTCAGCTGGCTATATTAGTCAGGATGGTATAGTTATCTATGATAATGATAAGTATCGCCGTTATAATTTACGTCTTAATCTCAATTCGCAATTAACCGAGAGATTAAGTGTAGGAACCAATCTGCAATTGACTTATGCCATTCAGGATAAGCTTAACTCTAAAGGAGATGCTCCCGGTATTATCCGTCATGCAATGTTGCGTCCGCCTGTAATAAGTGTATATAAAAATCCGAATGACCCGACTTACAATCCGAATGACCCTTTTACCGACCTGCCTTTCTATAAAAATAATAACAGAGATGGAGGATGGGAAAGCGGTAAGTATGAATGGACTTCAAATCCGATAGCATTAGCTAAATATACAGACAATAAGCGTACCCAATATACTACATTTGGTAATATTTATGCAGAATATGCTCTTCTGGGAGATAAATCTCTAAAATTCAGAACAAATTTAGGAGTTGACATGAATAATTATCACAACAAGGCTTTCAATATCAATTTTGGAGATGACGATGGAGGAGGTTCAGATGTAGACAAAGGTATGGGACGTCAGAACAGGCCTACAAACCTGGACGAAGAAAGAGGTGAAAGTCGGACAATAACCTGGAATAATACATTGAATTATATTAAGACTTTCGATAAGCATAGTATTAATGCTGTTGGCGGTACTGAGTATATCACCAATTACGATTCTTCTATAGGCGCATCCAGACAAAGGTATGATTACACATACGCTACATTCAGATACCTTGATTTTGGTGGTACCGAATCTGATGTATGGAATAGTGGAACAGGCTCAGAGTGGGCACTGATGTCGATGTTTGCATCGGCAACCTATGTTTACGATAATCGTTATATGCTGACTGCCAATTTCCGTGCCGATGCATCATCCCGTTTTGCTGAAAACAACCGATGGGGATATTTTCCTTCGTTATCGGTAGGTTGGAAAATCTCTGAAGAAAAATTCATGAAAAGCTTATCTTGGATTTCTGATCTGAAACTAAGAGGAAGCTGGGGACAGCTGGGTAACCAGGAAATAGACAACTATGCGTTCCTTACATTATTGAAAAAAGACGGAGATAAATATGTTGTATCCCGCTATGGAAATCCGGATCTGAAATGGGAAACATCGGAGCAAGCTAATATAGGTTTGGATTTAGGACTATTCCGCAATAAGATATACTTGTCTGCCGATTATTTCAAGAAAACTACTACCGATATTTTATTGCCTATATCTCTGCCTTCTTTTGTAGGAGATGTTAGCCCAACAATTGTAAATGCGGGTACAGTAGTAAATAAAGGATTCGAATTAGCTCTTACTTATCGCGATGAAATTGGAGATCTTAAGTATAGTGTAAATGCTAATATGGCAACATTGGATAATAAGGTTACAAAACTTCATCCTAATCTTCCGATTATTGAAGGACAGGTAACCCGCACAGTAGTAGGACAACCACTGAATTCGTATTATGGATTTGAAATGGAGGGTATCTATCAAAATGAAAATGAAGTAAGCAGCCATTTATATAATACCACAAATCCATCGGCTCAACCGGGTGATATTCGCTTTAAAGACATTGACAACAATGGTGTGATCGATGATAATGACCGTACTTTCCTAGGCAGCCCTATACCAAACCTGACATATGGTTTCACCCTGAATGCAGATTATAAAGGATTCAATTTATCAATGTTCTTTCATGGAGTTAGCGGTGTTAGAAGGTTTAACGACCTAAAGAAGATATTAGACTATGACACTCGTCCGTTCAATTATACGACTTCGGTACTCGATAGTTGGAACGGAGAAGGCACTAGTAATGAGATACCTCGTCCTAGCTTTACCGATAATGGAGGAAGTAAGGTATCCAGTATTTTTGTAGAAAATGCATCTTTCTTTAGGCTCAAAAACATTGAATTGGGATATTCTTTTGCAAAACAATTGAGGAAAGCGAATTCGAAAATCTCAGATATACGTGTGTATGTAACTGGTGAAAATATCTTTACGCTAACCCCATATTCAGGATTAGATCCGGAGTCTACGGATCTGATGGATTATGGAACATATCCGCAGGCAAGAACCTTCTTGTTTGGCATTAATCTTAGATTCTAAACATAAATAATAAACCAATGAAAACAATATATAAAGTTTTTGCAGGAACCGCAATGGTTTTCTCTTTAAGTGGTTGTATGGATGAGATGGATAAAGACCCTATTGGGCTTCTCACTCCGGAAATTGTAAATACAAGTCCTACATTGAACAGTGTTCAGTACTCAGTGAGTTCATCCTATCAGATGTTATCGAGTACACTTAACCTTATCGGAGAGTGGGGATGGGACGATGGTGTAGTTACCCGTAACGATTTTGTCTTATATGATATAGGCTCTGATGATGTAATGAAAAAATGGGCGCCTGATGGCGACCAGCCATGGATGGACGAAGTGCACAATTACAGCTTTATTGCTTCCAATGCTGCATTCAACGGGATATGGAGTTATTTGTATGAAGGTATTGCACGCTCAAATCTGGCTTTGAGCTACCTTAATGACGACAATATTATTCAGACTATAGGAATGGATGATACTACTCACAAAAGGTTATTAGGTGAAGCGCATTTTCTGCGCGCATTTTATTACTTCGATTTAGTGACTAATTTTGGTGATGTACCGTTGCTAACCCAACCTATCGCGAATTTCGAAGAGGCATATAAAGTTGCTGAAAGAATTGATAAGGACATTGTTTGGGAATTAATTTCAGAGGATTTGAGTCAAGCCGAAGAGAATATTCCGGATTCAAAATTTTCATCAAGTGCAGAACCATGGAGAGTATCGATGGGAGCCGTATTGGCAATGCAGGCAAAAGTCGCCTTATATGCAAAAGATTATGCCAAAGTTAAAGAATTGGTAAGCCTTATCGAATCGAAAGGATACTATGGATTGAATGATAATTATTTCCATTCCTTTAGTGTCAATTATGAGTTTACAGATAATGAAGTGATATTTGCGTATGACCATAAATCACAGATGACTCCGAACAATGGGAATGGTCTGTGTGCATTATTGGGATGGGGATTTGTTGCACCATCAGAAAGCCTGATAAATGAATTTGAAAATAATGACCCCCGCAAAGATTTCACATTTAGTTCCAGCAAAAAGGCTGTATATAAAATATTAGGAGATACTACTCTTGTGAATCAGGGTAATGATGACGCGGCTAGTAATAAAATATATATACGCTATGCAGATGTGTTGTTATGGAAAGCTGAAGCTTTAATTGAAACCGGAGATATTTCGGGAGGAATAGAAATAATAAATGATATCAGAGCACGTGCCCGTAATACTGTACGCTTCGATGGAGTGACAGTGGCCCCTGTCGGAACGTTGCCTGATAGGCCAACAACGGCAACCCAAGAGCAGGCTTTTGAGTGGCTTGCACATGAAAGACGTGTTGAACTTAGTTTCGAATCTCACCGACAAAGAGATCTTAAGCGTTGGGGAATAGCAGAGGAGGTGTTGAATGCGAACGGACAAGGATTTAAAGAACGCAATTATTTGTTCCCGATTCCACAAAAAGATATCGATAAATCGGGAGGTCGATTGACCCAGAACACAGGCTATTAATCAATAATGGGAGGAGTGGTTAATGCTCCTCCCTTTTCTCAAAACCTATTTTGATATGCGTAAAGCAAGTCTAATTTTATTATGTTTGACGTTTTTGTCGTTATCGGCAAAAGATGTTGTTTCTCTAAAAGTTGAAGGAGATCCGAATAAAGGCTATAATGTTAATCTATACTATGGAAATACTCTTGTTTCCACCCAGGATGACGCGGGAGAAATGAGTCTCTATTTAGAGAATGAAGACTATTCTGCTCGTGAGTATATTCGTAACTGGAAAGCGACATCATATAGTCAGGCTGATAACAAGATAGTCCTTTCAGGGATAGTTGATATGAAAAACCTGGAGAGTTTCCTCAGAATATCTGTTATCTACGAGGTAGTGAACGATAATGTTGTTTCTAAACAGATAGAACTTTTTCAGAATAATGCTCCGTTTTTATACTATTCCTTGACTTCGTCACTTGTTCCCATGACTAATCCGTCACGTTTTTGGAGTTTTGATGATATAAATAACAAGGGAGGTATTGTTCATGAGACTTATCCTGCTGCCGGTTATTTTGTCGATGATAAAGTTGCCGTTGGCATATTGACTGATGCCGGAGATAAGAATCTATGGACAAGAAATATTCGTCGCCGTCCATCAAAACAGGGTGAAATAGGTTTTCGGGCTTTGAAAGAAATTTGTGATGCAGGCTTGTATTGTATTGATACGGAAACGAAAAGAGTAAATCTTACTTTAGGAGAAGTTGCTGATTTTAACAATTCGACATCTCAGATAAGTATTCCGGCTCCTGATGCTGAAAAATGGAAGTCATACCATGATGCACGTCTGATTAAAACAAATGATGGAGTTATGATAAAATCAGATAATGCCCGAAACGATATATCCGGGTTTAGGATTCCATATAATTTGTCAGATGGTTTTTATACAATCCGCTTTAAACATAAATCCGATAAACCGCTCACCGTAAAACTGTGGAAAGGGGAAGGAACTGATCCCATTGATGTAGCCGGGCTTCATTACCAAACAGATATGAGAACCTCGGCAAGCGAATGGATAGAGCAGGAAGAAACTGTTTTTATTGCGAATACTGAGGGAGAACATACTTATTTGTTGATTGCAGCTTCATCCCTTAAAAAAGGAGAGCGTTTCAATTTGGAAGTTAAAGACCTGGAAGTGATTCAATCCATAGGTAAAAAACAAGCTTATCACCGTCTGGAACAGGGGAAAACAGCGCAAAAAAAAATATTCATATTTGCAGAAGAACTAAAGCCGACAATACATGATGTGCGATTAGCTTCACAGGTGCATTTAGCCAATGGCCTGGGTTTTAAGGGGAGTATCGAAGAAAAATGTTTATATGCCTGTTATCAGATGCTGATGTGGATTACCAGCAGACATAACTTCAATCCATTAAATGTTCCCAGTATTAATTATGCTCCGGATATGTATAACCGTGATTCTTTTTGGAGCCTGGTCGGAGTATATGATAAAGTTGCTTCGGAAAATATATTCAATCAGTGGGCTTCTACCCAGACCGACAAAGGTGCGATAGGGACTATTATAACGCCGGCTATGGGCAGCAAGGAAGCAAAAGACAATGAGGCTACTTTAGAATTTTTATGGTATGCCCTAATTAATAACAAGCGTTACGGCACACCTATACCAAAGGATAAAGTAAAGAAGGCTTTTGAATATTGTATAAACGAATTTGACCCGGACAGAGATGGTATATGCAGAGCCGAATTTGCCTTAGGACAGCACGATGTTGTATATTATCCGGGTAAAACCTCCGACCTGTCAGTTAATCAGGGAATGTTTGCCAAATCGCTGAAGGTGGCTCAGCATCTGGGCATGCCCGTAACTGATGAATATATAGAAAAAGCTAAGCAAGAATACCGTAACTTTTATGATAATGAGCAGGGATACCTGATTGACAATAAATCATATAAATACGTGATCTCATTTAATTCCCTTCTACCTGAATTCGTTTCATGGTGGCTCTATAATGAACCTATTCTTACCTCAGAGATGGTTATCAATACTTTAGATAAGATGGTTGTGCGACAAGACTGCTCCCCTATTATATCCCATGTGGATGATGTTTTTTTCACAATGGAAAATAAGCCGTTTATGCCAGACATGTATTGGGCAAACGGTCAATATTACAATGGAGGTAGTTGGATGCGCGAAGAAATTTGCGGATATGTGGCTGGTATGAAACATGGTTGGAAGCCCGCCGAAAAAAGAATAAGAGAAAGACTTGCCGCAGAAATAAATACGCACCCTGACGAACCTTTCAGCCACGAGTTTATTCCTTTAGATCTTAATCAACCCGGGTGTTGGTGGCCGAGTCTACGAGTTTTCTCATGGAATGTATTCGTGTTGCAGGCATTGGAAGTTGCAGGTATGAGAAGCCCGGAACAGGATCCTATGTATTCTGTATATGAAAAACTTCCTGAGAGATAAATAGGTAAGGTATTACCG